>Ga0224559_1000530_pt1 | contig 24966 bp, 23 predicted proteins | sample 714S33034metaG_FD_180676 | JGI IMG/M metagenome (GOLD analysis project Ga0224559, IMG submission 180676) | Peat soil microbial communities from Stordalen Mire, Sweden - 717 S3 30-34 | ecosystem: Environmental > Terrestrial > Soil > Wetlands > Peat | place: Sweden: Norrbotten County, Stordalen... | reverse complement strand
AGACTTCGTCACGACTGGAAATCCGGATTGCCATATCATCCTGCGTGGCGGCACCAAGATGGTGAACTACACCGCCGCCTGTGTGGCCCAGACCGCCGAACAAATGAAGAAGGCCGCCATTCAACCCCGCATCATGATCGACTTCAGCCACGCCAACAGCCGCAAGGACTATCGCCGCCAGGCCATCGCCTGCCACGATGTAGCCGGCCAAATTGCGGGGGGAAACCAGGACATCGTCGGCGTCATGATCGAGAGCAACCTGGTCGCCGGCGCTCAGAAACTCGTGTCCGGCCAGCCCCTGGTCTACGGCCAGAGCATCACCGACGCCTGCATCGACTGGGCTGAAACCCGCACCCTGTTAGCCGAGTTAGCCGCCGCCGTCCGCACCCGCCGGAGCTAACTCACGTCCGGGCTAACTTGCTAACCCGCTATTTCCGCGCCAGCGGAGGCTAACTTGCTGCCTTAACCCAAATGAAGGTCGCACACTCTACTGCACCGTAAGGCTCGCCGTAACCGAGTGCGACAAGGAACCGGCCGCAGCCGTGATCGTAATTGTGAAAGTCTGCGGAGTAAGACTAACCCCGCCGCATCCCGTCAATCCCACTGCAAGCGCTGCACTGATCAGGCCCAGGACCACCAGCCTGTTCAAGCGATAGGCGGTCCGGCGCATCATGCCCGCAAAGGGCAGCAGCAGCACCAGCGCCAACGCCAGCGCGCCGCCCCCAAACGGTTTCCGCGTCGTGTTCATCCTTGCAAAATTCGGCGAAGTCACCTGAAGGACAGCTGAAGCCGTACCCGAGTTTGCCGGCACAGTAGCCGGAGTAAAGACGCCCGTGACTCCCAGCGGAAGCCCGGAGACACTGAAGGTCACCGCTTCCGGGAAAGTCGCGCCGCCCAACGGCGTAACCGTGAGGTTATAGGTTGTAACCGTGCCTGCAGTTACGCTTCCCGTTTCAGCAAGCTTGAAGTCCAGAATCGTTTCCGACACCACCCCACTGGTCGCGGGCCCATAACTGCTGTCGCCGGAATAGGCTGCTGTAATCGAGTGAGTCCCGGCGGTCAGCGCCGTCGTGGTGTAGGTCGCCGAACTCGCTGTCACCGTACCCATTCCAAGCTGCATGGTCCCATCGTAAAAGGTCACAGTGCCGGTCGGCGGAGTCGCGAAGGCCGAAATGGTAGCTGTCAACGTGACCGGGTTCAACGCAAACGCCGGATTGGGTGAGGCTGTCAGCCCCAGGACGGGAGTCGCCGGAGTCACAGTAAGAGTAACTGTCGCCGTCGCGGTCGTGTAATCGATCGTGTCATTCGGGGTGAAAGTTGCCGTCAGCGTGTGCTGTCCCACAGCCAGCACGGTTCCCGCCGCCGGAGAGTAGCTGAAACTTCCCTGCACCGTCGAAGTGGCATCGAGCTGCGTTCCGCTCAGCGCGGTTCCATAGATGATCGGTGCGGGAGTCGCCCATGTTATCGGTGGCGCTTGCTGGAAGATCACCGAATCCGAAGCCGTCACATTGTTCGAGAAGTTCGGGCTTGACACCGTCGCAATCAGCTTCGCCGGCGTTGTAATCCCTCCCGTCGGATAGGCCGGAACGCTCATCGTCAAGGTGACCGAATCGGTGGTGCTCGAGGCGATGCCAACCGTCCGCGTGCAAGTCAGCGTACCAACAGTGCAGCTCCAGCCGCCCGTTGCATCCGTCAGCGCAGTGGCCGTAAGCCCCGTCGGCAGTATCAGCGTCAGAACCGCGGTACTGTCGATTGGCGCGGTGGTGCTCGTGTTCGTCACATTCACTGTCAACGGGACGCCGGTTTCGCTTTGATTCACAACCAGAGGGCTGGGGGTAAATGTGATGTTGAGTGTGGGTATCACCACCGGCGTCACAAACGACGATAGATCGAATAGCGCATATTCAAGCATCTCTTCCTGGGGAGTCATCTTGCCAGCATTGCCGCACTCGTTGGGAAAGACTTCTCCTGGAAACTGCGACGAGTTGTACACGTGATACTCGTTGTACAACACGCGCCCGCATTGGTTTGCCGCGGGTGCGCCAACCGGCGTGTTGAAGGTCATCTGCATAATGTCGCCATTGGCGTTGAGGGTCGCCCAGGACTGCGTCGGCGGAATAATTGCGCTGATGTCGTTACGAACCGTAGAGAGCGAAACTTGGCCGTAGGTGGCCGAAGCTCCCGCGTTCAGCAGCCACTGCGCGAGCGTCGCCCCATCGTTGAAGTTAGTGTTGACCGTGGCCGGATAAGCCCCGTCCGGAAAGCTCGTGTCGTTGACCCAATCCGCCACCGGCGGAAACTGCGAATCGTATGGCGTATTGGGGTCCAGCCACGCATAGCTGTAATGGGTTGCAAAGACCCGGCCGCCGGTGTTCGCGTAGTTCAGCAGGTTGGCCGCGCCGGCTGTGGTCGCTTGACCAGATGGAGTTCCCTGGCAGGGAAACATCAACACGTCGTATCCGTTCATCGTCGTCGAGTTGGTCATCATCGCGGATTCGGACGGCGTTGACGCATTGATCACCGCTCCCGAGGATTCGGTGCCCTTGTAAAGATGAATCCGCCCGCCTGTGGTTCCGTTGTCGTCGGTAAACTCCGTGGCGGCGATGCCCATATCCCGCAGGACGCACTCCAGCGCGTCGACCGACCCGGTTGCAATGGCGATCAGTGGAATGTCGCCCTGCGTATGGTTCGATGGCATGTCCAGTTCAATTCCTGTCAGCGGAGCGGCCGCCACTGCAATGCTAGCGAACTGCCGCCTCCATTTCCCCGCCTGGATCACCACGGTATAGGTTGCATTCACCGGTACGTTGCTCAGCGTGAAGGAGCCATCCACCGCGGAATTGGTGTAGCTCACCACGTTGGGGTCGGTCGGCGCAGAGGATGTCGACGTCAGGCACTGCACCCCTGGGGTAAGTGGCGCCGGCGTCCCGGTCGTCGCATAGACGAGCACGCCGGGCAGGGGTAGCCCATTATTCGCGGACCCCCTCGGATCGTAGACCTTGCCGCTAATCGTCGTTGTGGTTTGTGCCGACGCCTGCATCGCCAGCACGGGCAGCACAAGAAACAGCGCCGCAAGCACGCCCTTGAATCGTTTGGAATAGCTGGTGCGGAGAGGAAAATTGAAATAAGCAGAGCGGAATGATGCGGCCATGGCGAAGATTTCTCTCTTCCCCACATGCACGTCTCAATCGTCGAGTCACGGTGCGCCTCGAAATGGCATTGCGCCGGCTCTAATCGGCGGCAGCTTCCCCCTGCAGATCGGAAACAAATCGAACAATTCAACCGCGAAGGCGCAATTCGACAACAAAAACCTACATGTGTCCTTCCGAACATCGTAAAAACTCACGACAATCATACACATCCCGCAAGAATCGTGGATGACACCCTGCTCCTGGAGCCGACGCCAGCACCATGACTTCGGGATATAAGAGTTTTCCAATCTTCGGCCGATGAATACTTTGACTGCATGAGAATCACCTCATGGATGCCGCTGACGCAGCGGAGGACGTATGCACGACACGATTCTGATTTCCGGCAGGGATTCCTTCCTGGTTGCGATCCCTTTTATTTTCATGCTTTTCCTGAGTGTTTTCCGGTTGGATGAGACCCTCGCCAGACCCAGCGCGGCAACCGCCAGGCACCGGCCGGCGAGTGGCATCAAAGTAGCCGGAGTGCCCATCTTGCGCGATCCCGACGGCCAGCTGGTCGACCTGCGGCGCCCCAAGACGCGCAGAAGCGACCTCAGCGCAAGTTCGCTGCAGATTTCCACACGCAGGTAATGCAATTTCGGGACGGGTAACCAGATGGGTTCCCAGCGCACTAGTGAAGGCGGCTGACGCGACCTGGCCCGCTCTTAATGCAACCGGGAATGTCTTCGAATCTTGGGCATATCTCTTTGATTAAAAACATTTTATACGCACAGCCTGGGGTGCCGTCCCAGAGACCTAGCTGGCCGGAAGAAGCCTTCAAAAAAAGGTTGACCCGGAGCCGATCTCGGTATACATTCATGAGTGCCATCCATAACAGGCAGATTGAATTGTGCGATTTCTCGCGCCCCATCTGTCATTTCCCGCATCATATTGAGCTGAGGCTCATCCGTTGATGCCCCGGTGCGTTTTGAAGTTTGCCGGAAGTGGGAATACAGGGCGCATGGATTCCCAACTTGGCAATGTGTCTTCACTGATACGGCAAAAGCTGTTCGATGGCGTGCGATTCTGTGTCAATATTCTGAACTTGATGCACAGTTCAAGCGTCTAAACTTTGTGAACTGAACGATTGGGGATACCGGTTTCCGCGTTGGTTTCCCTGCTGCACCGGCGGCGCCAGCTCGTTCCAGCCGGGCAAGCAATTGAAGAAGGAGAGAATGTAATGCGTTCTGATTTAGTATTTGGGGCACTCTCTCACGTGTCCAATCGCTACCAGCTTTGTCAACTGGCCAGCAAGGCAACCCGCAAGCTGCACAAGCCGAATACACGGCTGCAGGACACCACAAACGAGGTCTTGGATCGTTTTCATACTTCCAATCCCGGGCCGATGACGACCGCTGAGGCGCCTTCGGGCCTTACGGCCCAATCTGTCGAACGGCGTCGCGCCGCCTGACGCACGCCCCCAAGCGGTATAGTTGATTCAGGCAACGGTTTCAAGGCGGCTTCCGGTCGACGGAAGCTGCTCTCCTCAGGCGTTTCACTCTTCCCAATGAATTTGGGAGAGGTTTCAACCGCGGCCCGCGCCTGCGACTCTATCAACACCTTTCCAGCTTCCCCCTGGAGCAGTTTCCCTTCGCGAATCCCTTCACACACATCCCTCCTTATTGCAGGTAAACATGACCATCGCCGAACTAAAAGAAAAGAACATCACCGAACTGAGCCGCATTGCGCGCACCCTGGAAATCCCAGGAGCCAGCGGCCTCCGCAAACAGGACCTGATCTTCAAGATCCTTCAGGCACAAAGCGAAAAGGAAGGCCACATCTTTGCCGAGGGCGTGCTCGAGATTCTGCCCGACGGCTACGGCTTCCTGCGCTCGCCCGACTACAACTATCTGCCCGGTCCCGACGACATCTACGTTTCCCCCTCGCAGATCCGCAAGTTCGATCTCAAGACCGGCGACTCGATCAGCGGCAATGTGCGCCCGCCGCACGAAGGCGAGAAATACTTTGCCCTGGTCAAGATCGAGGCCATCAACTTCGAGTCGCCCGAGGAGACGCGCAACAAGATTCTCTTCGACAACCTGACGCCCTTGTATCCGCAAGAGCGCATCAAGATGGAGACGGTCCGCGAGGGCATCAGCGGCCGCGTCATGGACCTGCTGACGCCGGTGGGCAAAGGCCAGCGCGGTCTGATTGTCGCTCCGCCCCGCACCGGCAAGACCATGCTCTTGCAGTCGATCGCCAACTCCGTTTCCACCAACCACCCCGAGGTGGTGCTGATCGTCCTGCTGATCGACGAGCGCCCTGAAGAAGTAACCGATATGCAGCGCTCGGTGAAAGGCGAAGTCATCAGCTCGACCTTCGACGAGCCGGCAGCCCGTCACGTGCAGGTTGCCGAGATGGTGATCGAGAAGGCCAAGCGACTGGTCGAGCACAAGCGCGACGTTGTCATCTTGCTCGATTCGATTACCCGTCTGGCGCGCGCCTACAACACCATCGTGCCTCCGTCGGGCAAGGTGCTTTCTGGCGGCGTCGATTCGAATGCGTTGCAGCGGCCCAAGCGCTTCTTTGGCGCGGCCCGCAATATTGAAGAGGGCGGATCGTTGACCATCATTTCGACTGCGCTGGTCGACACCGGCTCGCGCATGGACGAAGTCATCTTCGAGGAATTCAAGGGCACCGGCAACATGGAAATCATTCTCGACCGCAAGCTGGTCGACAAGCGCGTCTTCCCGGCCATCGACATCCAGCGCTCCGGCACCCGCAAGGAAGAGCTGCTCATTCCCAAGGAAGATTTGCAGCGCATCTTTGTTCTGCGCCGGGTGCTGAACCCGCTGTCGCCGGTCGAAGCCATGGAGCTGCTCATCACCCGCCTTGAAAAGGTGCGCAACAACGCCGAGTTCCTGCAGAACATGAATCAGCTGTAGGCGATTGGTTTGACTTCGTGGAAAACCGGAGCCTAGAATCGATCCTATGAGCGTCGTCGAAGATGTCCGCCAGGTTTTGCAAGACTTCATCGCGCCGGAACTGCGGGCATTCAACGCCCGCTTGGATGCAATGGAGAGCCGGTTCGACGCTAAGCTGGATGCCATCGGCGCACGATCCGAGGGGCGGTTCAATGCCATCGACAGCCGCTTGGATTTGATCGAGGGCCGCTTCAGCGCCAACCTGGATGCCGCCAGCGGCCGATCCGAGGGACGGTTCGATGCTATCGACAGCCGGTTTTCCGCAGTCCAACAGCACTTCGATGGAATTGACCAACGCTTCGATGACTTGATCACCATCATGAATACGCGGTTCGATTCCCTCGGCAAGGACGTAGCTCAACTCAAAGACATGTTGGAAATCGACCGTAGGCTCACGAGGTTGGAATCGAAGCAGTCCCAGGTGGCATAAGAAGATCCCGGCTCGCCAGGCGCCAGCCCACTTCCCCGATACGCCGCTCACTGCTAAGATAATTGAAGTCGTGGGGCTGTAGCTCAGCTGGGAGAGCGCCTCGTTCGCAACGAGGAGGCCAGCGGTTCGATCCCGCTCAGCTCCACCAAATCCTCTACACCCGCTGCCGCATTCCCGGCGGCGCCGAACTGATTAATCCGATCGAAATCAACTGTATACTTGAGCTATCGTCCACTGGCCAAAGATTCCTGCGTCAAATTCAGTCGAGCCGGAAGCTACAGCATTCAGCTCTGCTACCTTGAGCCAGCGATCCTCGACGAGGTGAGCGGTTGCCCCACACTACCTTCGATCGGCCCCTCCCCGGCGCGGCGCAACCCCCGCTCTGCGTCGATCTGGATGGCACGCTGGTCAAGTCGGATACCCTCGTAGACTCCTTGCTGGTGCTCTTGCGCACCCATCCGGCCAAGGTATTCAAGCTGCCGGGCCGGCTGATTCACGGCAAGGCCGCGTTCAAGGCATTCGTCACCGAGTCCGTCACTCTCGATGTTGCCCGTTTGCCTTATAACCGCAAGCTGTTGTTGTTTCTTCAGCGGGAGCGCGGCCGTGGCCGTGCAATCTACCTGGCCACCGGAGCGAACGTTGCCCTGGCGCGCCGTGTTGCCGCACATTTGGGCATTTTTGCCGGCGTGCTCGGCTCCGACGGCGCAACCAATCTCACCGGATCGAAGAAGCTAGACAGCCTGCGCCGCCATTTCGACTCAGCCCCGTTCGACTACATTGGCAACGACACGCCCGATCTGCCCTTGCTGGCCAACGCAGATCAGGCGATGGTGGCTAATCCAAGCCTCGGGCTCCGCATCCGGCTCAAGGCCCGCGGAATCAAGCCCGCACAAGAGTTCATCGAGCGAAGACTCTTTCTCCCATCGCTGCTTAAGGCTGCCCGCCTCCACCAGTGGGCCAAGAATCTGCTCATCTTCGTGCCGCTGTTTCTCTCTCATGCTTTGAGCGCCGCCAAGCTGTTCACCGCGCTGGCGGCTTTCTGCTGCTTCTCGCTTACCGCTTCGGCGGCCTATATCATCAACGATCTGCTCGATATCGAGGCCGACCGCCGTCATCCGCGCAAGCGGCAGCGCCCCTTTGCTTCCGGCGACCTTTCAGCCTTCTCGGGATTCTGCATCGTGACGGCCTTTCTGCTGCTGGGACTGCTCGGCGGCCGCTTGCTTCCCGGTGGCTTCTTCGACTGGCTGCTGCTTTACCTGGCCTCAACACTCACCTACTCCATTTATTTGAAGCGCATTCCGCTAGTCGATGTGCTGGCGCTCTCCGGCTTGTACATTCTGCGCCTGCTTGCGGGCGGCGCGGCAACGCTTACGCCCATCTCTCACTGGCTGGCCGGCTTTTCGATGTTCCTCTTTCTATCCCTCGCCATCGTCAAGCGCTTTGCCGAATTGGAGAACCTGCGGGCCAGCAATTCCACGCCCCGGAACGGCCGCGGCTACATGTTGGCCGATATGGAACAGTTGCGCAGCTTCGGTACCGCCAGCGCCTATGCCGCGGTCGTAGTCTTCGCCATCTACATCAGCGGAGCGGATGTGGTGAAGCTCTATCGCCAGCCGCGCCTGCTCTGGCTGATTGTCCCCTTGATGATTCTCTGGCTCAATCGCGTGTGGCTGCTGGCCTCGCGCGGCGAACTCGATGAAGACCCGGTCGCCTTTGCCCTCACCGACCGTATGAGTCAATTAATGGGTGCGGCAGTGGTGGCAATCGCGTGGCTGGCGCTATAGAAGCCGCTAGTGTCGTGTCCCTAATATTCAATTAACGCTGTCGTCCCAAGCCGCCAAAAGAGGCGGTCATCCTGAGCGCTCTACAGCGGAGTCGAAGGACCTGTATTTCCATCGCGAACTCCTGTAACGAACTTCTGAGACGCCAAGCTAGCGGCTGCTATCATTCCAATCGATATGCTATCATTGATATCAGAGGAGCCAAGCCTCATGGCCGCCGTCACCATTCGCAATATTCCCGAAGAAACACATCGCGCGCTCAAGCTGCGCGCCGCTCACAATGGGCGAAGCACCGAATCCGAAATTCGCGTCATCCTGGAGCAAGCTGTCTCCCCAAAATCGCGCATCAAGATCGGATCGGAGCTTGCCGCCTTTGGCCGGCGCTATGGCGGCATAGAGCTTAACTACAAGCGCGATCGCAGGCCCATCGAACCGGCGGAATTCGAATGAGCCGGTCTCAACAACTCCAATCTCAACAATTCCGGCCATGATCATTCTCGATACCAACGTCATCTCAGAACCGTTGAAGCCGCACGCCGATTCGGTCGTCATTCGATGGCTCGACGCACAGGATCCCGACACGCTCTACCTCACCGCCGTAAACCTGACGGAAGTGTTGATCGGCATCGCGCTTCTTCCCGCAGGCAAGCGCAAACGCGGCATGGAACTGGCCGCGCGATCGCTGCAAATGAAGCTCTTCGCGAACCGCTTTCTCTCCTTCGACCGGGAAGCCGCCATCGCTTTCTCTCTCCTGGGAAGCCGCGCGGCAGCAAAGGGCTATCCCATATCAGTAGCCGACTGTCAGATCGCCGCCATCGCCGCCGTGCATGGCTTCGCCGTGGCCACGCGCGACACTGCCCCGTTTTTAGCCGCCGGTGTGCCCGTCATCAACCCGTGGGATAGTTGAACGAAAATCGGCTCGACCGCTCCCGCTCAAAAGCACTCGATGTGATCGCAAGCATTCATCAGCGGAACCTGCAATGTCGAGTCGTGTTCGGCGTCGGAGTAGATGGTGATGGTGGCGGGCTTGTAGTCCTCGGGCTTCGCGGTCATGATGTTGGACACAAACGTTTGTGGATTGCGGTCGTAGAGCGGGAACCAGGTGCTCTGAATCTCCACCATCACCGTGTGTCCGGCCTTGAAGACGTGATCTACGTCGTGAAGCGAGAACCGGTACTCGTGAATGGAGCCGGAACGCAGCGGCGTTGGCTTTTCAAATGACCCCAGATAGCGGCCGCGAAAGATCTCTTCATTGGTCATCAACTGATAGCCGCGCATTTTGACATCGGAGACGGTATCGTCGTCCGGATACTGATCGATCAGCTTGACCACCAGGTCATTGTCGGTTCCCGTTGTAGCGGCAAAGATATCGGCCACCACCTCGCCGGTCACAATGAGGTCCTTCTTCAAGACCGGCAGCTTCCAGACTGCCACGTCTTTACGATCGATTACAAAGCGCTGATCTTCAGTCATCCAGTTGAACCACTGCGAGCCATCGCTGTAGGTGGGCTGAATGGGCCGATGGCGATACGGAACCGGGTTCGCCGGGTCGCTCACATAAGTTGTTTTGGCCTGCGCCGGTGTCTTTTCGTCCGGCTCGCTCCAGCTCACCTTCCCGTCGCCCAGCAGATGAAGGCTGGTAGGCTGCGATTCCTTCGGAGGAAAGCGCGCGTATCGCTTCCACTGATTGGAACCGGTTTGGAAACTTGCCGTGTCTTCAAGGTCAAACCCGGATGCATCCGGTCTGGATTCGTTCGGGCCCGGCTCGTCTTTCAGGTAGTGAGCAAAGAACTTCGCTTCGATTTGCGCGCGAAACTCCTTGCCGATCGCCTCGCTGTAGTCGATGTTCCCGAGATGACGCTGAGAAGACTCCCATGAACCGTGACGCCATGGACCCAGCACAAGAAAGTTCTCATGATTGGTGTCATGCGGTTCCAGAGTAGCGTACTCCTCTTGCGGGCCGTACATATCTTCCTGGTCATAGTAGCCACCGACGGTGAGCGTGGGAACGGCAACCGTGTTGAGATGATTCTCGACGGCGCGCGAGGACCAGACGCTGTCATAAACCGGGTGCTCAAGGAAGAGCTTCCACGTGGGCAGCGATTTCGATCCCGACTTCTTCACGTCCTCGGCAAACGAGCCGCGTTCCAGAAAGTAATCGAAACCGTCGCGAGGCTTGCCATCCTTGTCTTTGCCATAGCTGACCTCGGTGTCCTCCTTGGTTGACTCCAACCCCATCACATAGTCGTAGCCGTAACTCTGGCGGAAGGCGCCGTTGTGGAAGAAGTCGTCGCCCATCCACACGTCGATCATCGGCGCCTGCGGGGAGATGGCTTTGACAGCCGGGTGCGGATCGATGCCGGCCATCATGGCCAGAAAGCCCGGATAGCTGGTGCCCACTACACCGACGCGCCCGTTGTTGCCGGGAACATTCGCCAGCAGCCACGCCACGGTGTCGTAGGCGTCGGTGCTTTCGTCGACAGCCTTCTGATCGTGATGGTCGGCGAGCGGCCGCATCATGATGAACTCGCCTTCACTCTTGTAGCGTCCGCGAATGTCTTCCGCCACGTAAATGTAGCCGTCGCGGGCCAACTCGGGACGCTGGGCGAAGAAGCTTCCGCGGTTGGTTCCGTCCACGCCGTAGGGGGTGCGTTGCATGAGGATTGGCAGCGGCCCAGCGATGTCCGCCGGCTTCAGAACGATGGCGTGCAGCTTGACCCCGTCGCGCATCGGAATCATGACTTCAGCGCGCTGGTAGTCGCGAAAGAGATGGTGGACCGGCGGGCCCGTGCGCCGATAGACGGTACTGTCCGATCTCTCGGCGAGCACTACAGTGACGCCCTGGCCGGTGGAATCGAAAGTAAATCGGAAGGTCGCTTGTGTTTCCGGAATGGCAAAGTTGAGGCTCGACACCGGATTCAATTCCACAGGCAAACGGTGCTCGTTTTCATACACGAGCTTTCCATCCCGAACATAAAAGCTGAGCGGTGTATCCGGCTCGAAAGCGTCTGTGTACTCGCCGACAAGTGCTTCGAGTTGTGCGACGGGCGTTGCGCTCTGGGCTTGCGCTTGGGCCTGGACTGAAACGCGCGCGCTCGCCAGTAGCGCGAAGCACAGAGCGGCGACAGCAACTCGGCGGGCAATCAATGCGTGAGACCTCCTAAGGCAGATCCAGCGAGCCAACAAATGCAATCATATTTGAGCGACCCGCATTTTCTCTGGGGTAGTACTACAGCTGTAGATCGGAAATTCCGGAGGGAGCAGGGGGTTTCAACCCCCTGAAAGAGGGCAAAATAACACGGCCTTTAGGCCCGGACCCTCGTCGCTTGTCTGGCAAAGACAGCAAGCACAACTGTAGCCCTAATGCCCGCGGCCGTGGCCATGCTCATGTGCGGCCATCTCTTCAATGGGAACGACGCAGCCGTGCTCCTCTGGGCAGCCGGTGTGCTCAAACTGAATGGTAGTGTGGCTGATGTGAAAACGATCCTTGAGGATGTGGTTCAAATTGAGCAGAATGCAAGCGCTCTCCGACGGCGGAATGTCGGCGATGGTCACGTGGCAGGCCAGGGCGCGGGATTGCGATCCGAGGCTCCAGACGTGCAGATCGTGAACATTGATGACCCCTTCGACAGCCTCCATGGCGGAGCGAATCTCAGACAGCGAAACTCCGCTCGGAGTGCCTTCGAGAAGGATGTTAAGGGTCTCCCGAACGATGCCGATGCTGGACCACAGGATGAGCGCGGCAATGAACAGCGAGAGCACGGGGTCGATCCAGTTTTGGCCGGTGAAAAGAATGCCCGCGCCGCCGGCAATAACGGCAGCGGTGGAGAGCGTGTCCCCGGCCATATGCAGAAAGGCGCTGCGCATGTTCACGTCGCGAGCCACGCCCCACAGCAGGGCCGCTATCACGCCGTTCATCAGCACTCCGGCAGCGGCCACGACCATCATCAGCCGTGGTTGCACGGCCACGGGTGCTCTAAGGCGGTGGATGGCCTCAAAGCCGATCCAGATCGAAATAGCGATGAGCGTTCCGGCATTAACGAAAGCGGCCAGAACTCCCGCCCGTTGATAGCCGAAGGTCTTTGAGTCGCTGACGGGCCGCGTCTGGAAGTAGACAGCGGCAAAGCTGAGCAGCAGCGCGAGAAAGTCGGAGACATTGTGGCCGGCCTCTGACAGCAGTGCCAGCGAGTGAGCCCGCAGGCCGGCTACAAACGTGACCGCAACGTAGGCCAGCGTGGCCACCAGCGAAATGCGCAAAACGGTTTTTGTTCTTCTAGCGCCTTCCGAGGAAGCCAGTGCATGCATATGCATAGGCCCAGTGTAACCGGGGTTGGGTATGCGTTGCCAGCCTGCCAGGTCAGCCCCGCCCAGGCCGCAAGTGGCTTATGTCGATCGGCTCAGGATCGTCATACGCAGGCAGCACTGGCAACCCCACTCGCAGGCCCGACCAGTCTTCAGCCACTACGATGCTATTTTGCGGATTGCCCGGCTGGGAACGAACCGTGCAGGGGAAGCCGGCTCGCACCTGCTTTGCGTCGACCACACCACCCATGTCGGTAATGTCCTGCGAGCACTCGTAGTCCACCCCGCCCACGCGATAGCTGAACAGAAGCATGGTCAGCGTGCGGCCGTCTTCAGCCTCGACTTCGAAGACGTCCAGCAACATTCCGTCGGCCAGCCGTCCGGATTGCACCAGAAACAGCCGTCTCGCCCGCTCCAGTTCCTCGGCGGTCGGCCGCTTGCGCAACAAGAGCCAAAACGCTGCGGTCCCCATGGCCGCTAGCAAAACCACCCCAGCGCCAATCTCCCATGTATTTGTGTTGAGGACGGTCATTCGCGGGGCAGGACTCCAAGCGGGAATCTGAGGGCATCCCAACTAGAGAATACGCCAGCTGCCGGCCTTGGGAGTGAGCGCCAAAGCGGCCAGCGCCGGCATTCTCGCTGCGATATACTCATACCTGCATCTTGAAGTAGTTCCGGCCTGCCGGACGCCGCTTTCCAGAGGTTTTTCTATGGCTTCACGCAAAAGTTCTAACCTGGCACAGTATTCCCGAATCCGCTCGACCACCGTGATTTGCGTTCGCCGCAACGGCGAGGTCGTCATGGCTGCTGACGGGCAGGTCACGCTCGGCGATCACGTGCTCAAGCACTCGGCCAAGAAGATCCGGCGGCTTTATCAGGATAGAATCCTCGCGGGCTTTGCCGGGTCTACCGCCGATGCGTTCTCTCTGTTCGGCCGCTTCGAATCCAAACTGGAGCAATATGCCGGGAATTTGAACCGCGCCGCGGTCGAGTTGGCCAAGGACTGGCGAACCGATAAGATGCTGCGCAATCTTGAGGCTCTGCTGCTGGTGGCCGACAAGGGACAGACGTTTTTGATCTCCGGTTCCGGTGACGTGATCGATCCCGACGAGCCGCTGGCCGCAATCGGTTCCGGCGGCAGCTATGCAACCGCCGCAGCGCGCGCCCTGCTCGAAAACACTGACCTGAGCGCGCGTCAAATCGCCGAAAAAGCAATGAAGATTGCCGGCGAAATCTGCATCTATACCAACGACCGCATCACCATTGAGGAACTGAAGGGCTAGCGGCAAGGTTCGCAGCCCCGTTATTCATGGCCATTTACCTACCCGCCTCCGCTGAAGAACAAGATCTCTCGCTCGACGAGTTGACCCCGCGCGAATCTCCGACGTTTTGCCGGGATTCCTCTATATACGTTGATATATATCGAGTGATATAATCGTCTCTCAACGGAGGCTCTATGGCGTCAACGGTAGCGACAAGTCGGATTGCTTCGGTCAAGCCTGGCGCGGTGAAGAAGCCCTTGAAGGAGCGCGTGCTGATTGAGTTCCCCGCCGCCGCATTGCGCCGGGCCGATAAGGCGGCGCGCGCCGAGGGCGTCAGCCGCAGTGAGTTCATCCGCGCCGCCGTCGAGCAGCGGCTTGAGGCCATCGCCGAGGCGGAATTCGAGCGCAAACTCGAGGAATCCTACAAAGCGAATGCCGAATTCAACCTTCAGATTCTGAAGGAATTCGAGCATGTGGACCGCGAGGCTTGGGAGGCCCTTCCGTGAGAGGCAGGCCGGTTCGCGGCATGATTGTCGAGGTCGATCTGGACCCCGTGGTGGGCCACGAACAAGGCCGCTCCCGCCCGTGCGTGGTGGTGCAGAACGATGCCGGAAACCGCTTTTCTTCGATGACGATCGTTGTTCCCATTACCGATGCCACGCATATCCGCATGCCTTCCTCCATCTACGTTTTGGCGAAAAAGGGTGATGGCGGTCTGCGCAAGGACAGCATCATTCTCGGTGACCAAATCCGTGCGGTCGATCTTGTGCGCGTTCGCCGCATGATTGGCATCCTTTCTCCGGAGACCATGACGGCGGTTGATCGGGCGCTCCTGATCAGCCTTGGCCTCGCACGTGGCGGCAAAGCCTGAGAGAATAGAACCTGAAAGATATGGCCATTTATCTACCCGCCTCCGCTGAAGAACAAGATCTCTCGCTCGACGAGTTGACCCCGCGCGAGATCGTCACCGAACTCGACAAGCACGTCGTCGGCCAGCGCGCCGCCAAGCGCGCCGTGGCCATCGCGCTGCGCAATCGCCAGCGCCGGCAAAAGCTGCCGCCCGACATGGCCGACGACATCATGCCCAAGAACATCATCATGATCGGCCCCACCGGCGTCGGCAAAACGGAGATTGCGCGCAGGCTGGCCAAGCTCACGGGTTCGCCATTCCTCAAAGTGGAAGCCTCGAAGTTCACCGAGGTCGGTTATGTGGGCCGCGATGTCGAGTCGATGATCCGCGACCTGGTCGAGATCGCCATCGACATGGTGCGCGAAGAGCGCCTCGAAGAAGTGGAAGACCGCGCCGAGATGAATGCCGAGGAGCGTCTCCTCGATGTCCTGCTGCCGCCTCCGCCACAGGCTCCGCCCGCGGCCGAAGGCCAGCTCTCTCTGCCCGGCACAGAGAGTTATCAGCGCTCGCGAGAGAAGCTGCGCCAGCAGTTCCGCGAGGGCAAGCTCGACGACCGGCAGATCGAACTCGATGTGCGCGAGCGCAACACGCCGCAATTCGGCATCATCTCCAACCAGAGCCTTGAAGACATGGAGATGAACCTCAAGGACATGCTGCCGAACATTTTTGGCGGCGGCTCGAAGAAGCGCAAGATGAAGGTGACCGACGCATTCGACTACCTTGTGCAGGAAGAAGAAGGCCGGCTGATCGACATGGATTCCGTGAATCGCGCGGCCACCGAGCGCGTCGAATCCAGCGGCATCATTTTCCTCGACGAGATCGACAAGATCGCCGGACGCGAGGGCGGCCACGGGCCCGATGTTTCGCGCGAAGGAGTCCAGCGCGACATTCTCCCCATCGTCGAAGGAACCACGGTCAACACGCGCTACGGCATGGTGCGGACAGACCATATCTTGTTCATCGCCGCCGGCGCATTTCATGTTTCCAAGCCCAGCGATCTTATCCCCGAGTTACAAGGCCGCTTCCCCATCCGCGTCGAGTTACAGTCACTTACTGTCGATGATTTCCTGCGCATCCTCACCGAGCCTAAAGCTTCGCTCACCAAGCAATACTCGGCATTACTCGAGACCGAGGGAGTCAGGCTGGAGTTTTCACCGGAAGCTCTGCGCGAGATGGCCGAGTTCGCGTTCAAAGTGAACGAACAGACCGAAAACATTGGAGCTCGCCGCCTGCATACCATCATGGAGCGAGTGCTTGAAGACGTGAGCTTCCTTGCGCCCGACGTAGCTCGTCGCGCGCCGAATGACGAAGCAGCAGCAGCGCTATCACAGACCATCAAGAACGAATCCACCACGCCGCTGCCCTATCTGGAACGTATGACTGCCTCCGGCCCGGAAAAGGTTTTCCTGATCGACGCGGAGTATGTAAAACAAATGGTCGCGTCCATCGTGAAGGACCAGGATCTGAGCCGCTACATACTCTAGCCCGAGCAGTTTTTTTCGATTGCGCGCCGGGCAAGCATTTGGTACGTTGAATTCGTACCTCGGCAGTCCGCACTCGGCACTCAACCAGCGGGCTCTACCTGCACTCTCCGGCTTCTGAGGGAATGTGGATGGGGGCGCTTCAGAAGCACACCGGGAAAGGTGTGCCTGCGCCTGAATTCCCCGCAGCCTTTCCCACGAACCCACGCAATTGAACGCAAAAGAGAGATGCCATGAGCAATCCAGAAAATCACCACAAGATCAGCTACGTCGAATTCGCATCGACCGACATCGAGCAAACGAAAAAGTTCTACTCGACCGTCTTCGGCTGGTCGTTTCAGGACTGGGGTCCGGACTACATCAGCTTCGGAGGACAAGGCGTCGAAGGCGGCGGTTTCTACAAGACCGATCCGCACGATGCCCCGCCAAAGTTTGCACCGCTCGTTGTTCTCTACTCCGCCGATCTTGCCGCGACTGAAGCCGCTATCGTCGCTGCCGGCGGCAGCATCGTTGTGCCTACGTTCGAGTTTCCCGGCGGCCGCCGCTTCCACTTTTCTGACGGGGCCGGAAACGTGTTGGCGGTCTGGTCGGAGTAGTGTCGGCTGTAGTCAAATTCAATGCTTCAAACAGCGGGTGCCCCAGAGCCTGTCCTGAGCTTGCCGAAGGGTCTCACTTCTGAGACCTGGGATTCCACGAAAGCCAACATGAGTTCGTCCTCCGCCATAAATCTGGCTAGTTCACCTGCGGCGGCAGCATCAACGGCTTGCGCGGCCCTATCTCCTCGCGCACCAGCGTAAGCCCCAGAATGTAGCGCTCAAATCGGTCGGAGAGCCGCGCAAACAACGGAGCTTCCTGCTCATACTCGAATAAGTTGAACTGGCTGACGATGAAGTAACTCTCCTTGCCCGCGCAGATCAGTTCACCAAGACTCGGATAGTGTCTGCGAAGCCGGCGATTCGAAGCCATAGCCTCGGGATACATGCCCGCAACAAAAAGCGCAAAGTCGCCAATGTGCTTGCGCACCGCGCGTTCCGCATCGAACGACGGCGCTGAACCGTTGACCGGATCGGCAGCCTGCATCATCTCAGACAACTCTTCAATAGGCCGGCCCAGTTCGTCGCAGACGCTGTAAAGCTTCTCGGTCTCAGAGAACTCGCAGAGCAGACGCGCAACATAGGAGGTCGCATCCGGATCGTTCAGTCCCAGCGTGCCCTCGTAACTCTTGCGCACCGCCTGGTGGAAGAAGGGCTCAAGGGGATGAGACGGAACTGGATTCGACGGGCTCTGCATACACCCCTCCCATGACCGCAAACGAGCGCAGCCAATCTGCTGTGAGGCGGCGGCCTGGCGCTCATTGCATGAAGCCGGAGACGTCAGCCACTGCCTGTTTAACGTTCTTTGACGAATACCTTATCGGAAACGAAGTGAGTTTTATACAGGGGAGGGCAAGTTTCTTAGCAGAGCGGGCTATCGATTGCAAATGAGATTGCGCACTAAAAAACGAAAGGCAACCGCCGGGGTCGCCCTTCGTGCCCATTGATACTTCGCACTTACACCGCAGCCGGTGTGCGCGATTCCAGTTCGGCAAGCCGCTTGGCGAGCAGCGTTTCCAGCTTCACCAGCGCGGCTGAGAATCCTTCAATGCCTTCCTTCAGCTTATCCGTAGCCATGCGATCCGCCGCGTGCAACGCGTCAAACGTGTCCTTGTCCACGACAATTCTTTCCATCGGCATTTCTTTGGCTGCCGCAGGATCGAGCTTGCGCGGCAGTTCACCCTCGGTGGCTTCGAGCTCGGCCAGCAACTGCGGCGAGATGGTCAGCAGGTCGCTTCCGGCAAGTTCTGTTATCTCGCCGATGTTACGAAAGCTAGCACCCATCACCTGCGTCTTGTAACCGAATTTCTTGTAGTAGTTATAAATCTTGGTGACAGAGATAACGCCGGGGTCGTCCGCGCCGTGATAATCCTTGCCCGTGTCTTTCTTGTACCAGTCGAGAATTCGCCCGACAAATGGCGAAACCAGCGTGACATGCGCATCCCCAGCCGCGATGGCCTGGTGCAGTCCGAACAGCAGCGTCAGGTTACAGTGGATGCCTTCCTTCTCCAGCACCTCGGCGGCGCGAATGCCCTCCCACGTTGACGCAATCTTGATCAGGATGCGTTCGCGGCCAATGCCCGCGTGGTCGTACCGCGCAATGATTTTGCGAGCCTGATCGATGGTCGCCTTGGTGTCGTAGGAAAGCCGCGCATCCACTTCCGTTGAGACGCGTCCGGGGACGATGTCCAATATCTTCTGTCCGAAGGCAATCGCCAGCCGCTGGAATGCCAGGTTGGCGACGGCTTCATCGCCGGCGTCCTCGCCCAGCTCCTTGCGCGAATCCATCAGCACGCCGTCGACGATGGGCTGATATTGCGGCATTTGCGCTGCGGCGGTGATCAGCGAAGGGTTAGTCGTGGCATCCTGCGGACGAAACTTCTCCATCGCCTCAATATCGCCGGTGTCGGCGACCACCACCGTGTAGTTGCGCAACTGTTCGAGTAGATTCTGCGGCATGATTCCTCCTTGGGGGATTGGGGCGGCGTCCATCGCTAGTTCGCAAACAGTGTACAGCTATTTCAGATGCGGAATTTGAACGCCGCGTTCATTCTGCATCCTCTTCCACCATATTAGTCAGCACCCCCAGGCCCGGAATGCTCACTTCGACACAGTCTCCGGCGGCAAGCGGCCCCACTCCTGCCGGAGTTCCGGTGAGCACCAGGTCCCCCGGCTCCAGCGTGATCGCGGCGCTGATGTAGACCAGCAACGCGGGAATTGAATAGATGAAATCAAGGGTCGATCCCTGCTGGCGCAACTCGCCGTTCACCCGGGTCTCGATGGTAACGCCCGCCTCCGGGTCGATTTCGTCGCTCACCATCGGGCCAACCGGGCAAAACGTGTCGAATCCCTTGGCTCGTGTCCACTGCCCATCCTTCTTTTGCAAATCGCGCGCCGTGATGTCGTTGGCCAGCGTGTAGCCTCGAATCACCTTGCGCCAGTCCGCATCCGCCTTGAGTTTGTGCGTGCGCTCGCCGATCACCAGCGCCAATTCGCCTTCGAAATCCACGCGCGCCGATGCGGCCGGCATCCGCACCACGCCACCCGGTTTGAGCAGCGATGACGGCGGCTTGAAAAAGAGAAGCGGCTCGGCGGGCAGCTCATTGCCCAGTTCCTTCACATGGTCGCGATAGTTGCGGCCCACGCAAACAATTTTGCTCGGCGTAACCGGAGGCCGCAGATCGGCCGTGCTCAAGGGCATTGGCTCGAAGCTGAAACTCCACGACGTAGCTCTCCCATGTTCCAGCCGGAATGCAAGGTCATCTTCGGGAGCGCTGGTCAGGTCCACAATCCAAGGCTCGCCCGCGCGATCCTCCACCGCTCCGTAGTGGGTCCGATCGTCGAGCATGAAGCGGCAATATCTCATCGAAATATCTCCAGACGCAGGAAAATTTGACTATGGGCTTGGTACCGTCTCCTCAGTTTCAGCCGAGCGAGCGCCTTCACGTCCTCCCTGATCGATGGCGCTGACAGAATAGCTGTAAGTGTGGCCCGGCTGGACGCTGCTGTCATGGTATGCAGGGCCAACAACCGGTTGTGCGGGCGAGATGCGCTGCCAGGCGGCGCCGGCTTCGCGCCGATAGACTGCATAGCCGGCCAGATCGGCATCGGTTACCGGCTGCCAATTCAGATCGATGGATGGCCCGGTTGTGGCGTCCGCGGCAGAGGCCACCGCGGCCAGTCCGGTCGGAACTTCAGGAGGAAACACGTCCAGCAATTCCACGCGCACAGGGTCGGAAAGAGGCCCGGCCAGTTCCACCGCCTTCCCTTCGACAAGGACGCGGGCGACGCGCTGAGCGCGGTATTCGTAGACCTGGCCGAAGCGAGTTTCCTTGTCGAGGGCTCGGTCGGAGGCTTGGCCAGTTCGTGTGCCGGATTCGACCAGAAGCGTTTGCTCCACCGGCTCGGGCGGCGATGCTAGCGGGCCTGACTGTACCTTGGGCTTCGCATCCGTTTTTGAGGTGAGCAGTTTTCGATGCAGGCGAATGACGGTGGTGGAAGCCTGCTGGGTGTCTGCGGCCCAGCTAAGCACCACGCCGCCCTTGCGCACCTGTGCAGACAATCCTGCAACCGCGGACGGAGCTTCGCCGGCCAGCACCTGCGCTACATTCGAAGCCCCCGCGGAGCGCCCGCGCGCGTTGTTCACCTCAACAAAGTAGGAGAGTACACGCGCTGGGCCGGCAGCCTCCTCCGGCGGAAGCGTATCGGTGAATGCGCCTTTGGCTTCGGGAGCCAACGTCAGACTGCTGGGGCCAACGGCGCAGTTTTCCGTCGCTTCCTTGCGGCAAATTCGCACTGGAATGCTGCCCTTGAGGAGGAGCTTGTCAGTGTTCTTCCTGGGCATGGTCCAGGTCAGCGCAACCTGGTTGCCGGTGCGAACAGCCATCAGATCCGTCACCGGGTCGGGCAGATTCAGCGAGGGCGGCAGCGGCGTGGCGGGCGTGCCGCAACCCGTCGTCATCAGCATTGCAACCAGCGCTGCCGGCAGAACGCCCCATCCCATTTTCGACATAGCTTTCATCGCCCTACCAGTCTACTGGAGCCGCGCAGCCCCAGGCACACACCGGCGCCGTCGAACCCGGCGCGGCCGGTGGCAGGCTCGCTGAATTGAACGCCCGTGAGCAATCGCACCACTTCGTTCGCAGTTGCAGGATTGATCGCACAATACCGCGAGGCGCTACAATTGTCCGTCGACCGGCTCGATCGACTGGCCATCCTCAAAGATGAATTCAATCTTCGTCGCGCGCCAGGCTGAATCCCGATTCAAGTACTCTCGAGCCGGTCATTGAAAGGAATCCCGCCGCATGTTGATCTTTGCAGCCATCCTCGCCATCTTTGTCTATGGAATGATTGCCGCCATGCTCGGCACCATCCTGCCCGACCTCTCCGATCGCTTCCGCCTCACTCCAACCCAGAACGGGACGATCGCATTTTCTCAAGCACTCGGCTTGATGATCGCCTCGCTTGCCGTGGGCCCGCTGCTTGACACCGAAGGCGACAAAGTTGGCCTCATTCTTGGCCTGGCCTTTATCGCAATTGCGCTTTTCTCCCTGCCGCGCTCAAAAGGATTCCGCAGCATTGTCTTCCTTCTGTTTTTGCTCGGGGTCGGCGGTGGCATCGTGGTCACAGGCGCCAATGCACTTGTCAGCGGCGTTACTGAGGCTCATCGCGCCACCGCGCTCAATCTGGTCAATCTCTTTTTTGGACTCGGAGGACTCGCTACTCCGTTTATCTCCGCCAATCTTTTCAAGAGGAACTGGGTTCGCCTCTGCTACACCGTCGCCTCGCTTACCGTCGCTGCGCTCGCGATCCAGGCCATTACAAGCATGCCCGCGCCCTCCGGAGCCTCGGGCTTCATCCTCGCCGATGCCGGCGGCGTCCTCGGCCGGCCGCTGCTTTTCATGCTCGGGTTTTTCCTGTTTCTCTACGTGTCCTGCGAGGTCGGCGTATGGAACTGGCTCCCGCGCCACCTCATCGCTCAAGGCATTCCGGAGTCGCGCGCCCTCAACATCCTCTCCCTCGGATTCGCGCTCGGCATGTTGATCGGCCGCGTCGCCGTCTCTCCGATTCTCATCCACGTGTCCGCGGTCAGGGTCACCCTGGCGGCCTCCATCGCCATGGCCGTCACTACATTCCTCATGCTCCGGACCTCGAAGCCCACCGTTGCATTCGTGCTGGTGTTTGTAACCGGCCTCTCCATGGCTCCGGTCTTTCCCACCACCCTCGCCATGGTCGGCAATGCCTTTCCGCGCATGGCCGGCACTGCCATCGGCTTTGTTATCACGTGCGGATGGGCAGGACTCGCCGTCAGCTCCCGTGTGATCGGCGCCATCGCCGGTGGAGATCCCTTGCGCCTGAAAAAAGCTCTCCTCCTGATTCCCGCATCGGCAGTACTAATGATCGGAATCAACCTGGCCATCTGGTCCGTAATCCGCTAGCACCGGCCTCAGGCCTGTCGAGAAACTGCCGCCGTTACGGATTGCTTTGAAAGGGCACGACTTCAGTCGTGCCGCAAAGGGCCAGCAGAAGAATGGGTTTTAACCCCTGAGGGATGCACTTTGTGCCTTCTCAGGCACCTCTTCACAACTCGACGGGATCGTGGAGGGCCCCTGTCCCGGCTTGACCATATCGAACCCGTGCGGTGTATCGTAATCCCTTATGATGTGCATCCGAACTTCGAAACTCCTTGCCCTCGCGTCCGTGCTTGCCCTGACTGCGCCCCTTTGCGCGCAACAACCCGCCGCGCCTAAACCCAAACCCGAAGACACTGAAATATGGACGCCCGTCCCCAAGATCGTCACGCCGGGCGCTACAGATGCGGCCCCGCCCTCCGACGCAATCGTGCTCTTCGATGGCAAGAACCTTGACGAGTGGGTCTCGGCCCAGGACCACACCCCCGCACAGTGGACGGTTGTGGACGGGACGATGCTGGTAAAGAAGGCGTCAGGCGTGGGAAACGTCGAAACCAAACGCAGGTTCAAGAACTACCAGATCCATCTCGAGTACAAGATTCCGACGAATATTACCGGCAGCGGTCAAGCGCGCGGCAACAGCGGCCTGTTTCTCGCCTCCACCGGCCCGGGCGATGACGGCTATGAGTTACAGATCCTGGATTCCTACAACAACACGACTTATGTCAACGGCCAGGCCGCCAGCATCTATAAGCAGAGCGCTCCTCTGGTGAACCCCGCCCGCAAGCCCGGCGAATGGCAGACCTACGACGTGGTGTGGACCGCACCAACATTCAACGACGACGGCTCACTGAAGACTCCGGCCTATGTTACGGCATTCTTCAACGGCGTCCTGGTACAGAATCACTTCCAGCTAACCGGCCAGACCCTCTACATCGGCAAGCCCTTCTACAAGAAATACGACGCCGCCCCCATCAAGCTCCAAGCCCACGGCGACAAGAGCGAACCAATCAGCTTTAGAAACATCTGGGTCCGAGAGTTGCCGTAGGTACAGAGCGTCCCCATGAGCTCAACTCGTTTCAGTGCCCGACTCTGCAACTTGAGCATCGACTCGATGAAGACGCGGCTCTATCCGGAGGGAGGCGGGGGTTTCAACCCCCGCAAAAGAACGCGAGCATCGACGCGGGCTTTAGCCCCGGAGGTATGCTTGTTGCCGCTTTCGACACAGAACAGGCCTTTTTTCGCAACCCGTCCAACCTCCGCATAGAAGCGCAAGGCCCGGCACTCGCGTTACTCAACGTGATTCGCAGCAAGGGGTTTGAAGTGATACTGTAGCCTGGACTTCCGACAATTTGACACGCCGGAAGCAGTTCGGGCGGCGGGGCCAAATGAATTGGAGCGGCGTGGCCCGATATAATTGTCGCCATTCAGTTATCCAGGAGGTGTCCTGTGCCCCAGATTGTCTACGTGCTAACAAACCCGGCGATGCCCGATCTGATTAAGATCGGTGTCACAGCCCGGAGCGAAGTGAATCGACGGATTGCTGAACTGAGTCGGCCTACTGGTGTCCCCCTCCCATTTGAATGCCACTATGCGGGCGAGGTAGGCAATCACAATGAAAACGTCGAGCACCTCATACAGCGGTTATTTGCAAAAAGCCGCGTCGCCAAGAGAAAGGAGTTTTTCAGAATCGCACCTGAAGAAGCCGTATACGCCCTCAGGCTTGCGCGAGCTAAGGACGTCACGCCCCAGTTCCAGAAGAAACATGATGCGGAAGGAGCGAAGGCAATCGAAGCGCTCGAACGAGGGAGGCGGCGTAACACAGTCTTCTCTGAAGTTGGGATAGCACCAGGAACACAATTGACCCTCTCGCGGGGGAAGAATGTAAAGTGCACTGTGGTCGAGGGCAACAAGGTCAAGTTTAAGGGACGCGTTATGAGTTCGTCCGCCGCAGCGGTAAAAGCCCTACAGGATATCGGATATACAGCAACCTCTGTCTCAGGCCCAAACTATTGGACCTTGCGAGGAAAGACCGTCTTTGAGATCGCCAAAAGGAAACGCAGAAAAAGGCAAATGACAGGGACTGAAGAGAACTTGTAAGCGCACAAACGCCCTGCTTCTTAAGCAGGGCGTTTCTGTTTGATATTATTGCCGGCGATCACCTAATCTCCCACACAGTCGCCCGTGCAGTACCATCGGCCCAGCGAGGCTTAACTTCCGTGTTCGGGACGGGAACGGGTGATCCCTCGCAGTATGGTCACCGGCAAACTTGAAGGCGCTTGGCGGGTGGTTGCCCGCAGCCTGCCGCGGCGTCTACCTGGGTTCCGGATGGTTTCTCCCGGACTTGGCAGGAACGCGGACTGCAATCTGGCGCCAAAAACTTTGCACTTCAAAGCATGTAGAGCTTTCGACTTACAAAACTTATTCAACGAAATTGATTGGATGATACAAGGCTTGCTAAGAAGAGCATCCGCCTAACTGCGCGGAGTTAATTCTATGGACAAGCCGAACGGGCGATTAGTACTGGTAAGCTTCACGCATTACTGCGCTTTCACACCCAGCCTATCAACCAGATGGTCTTTCTGGGCCCTTCAGGGAGATCTCATCTTGGGGCGTGCTTCCCGCTTATATGCATTCAGCGGTTATCACAACCGAACTTCGCTACCCAGCCGTGCCCTTGGCAG
>Ga0224559_1000529_pt1 | contig 24967 bp, 19 predicted proteins | sample 714S33034metaG_FD_180676 | JGI IMG/M metagenome (GOLD analysis project Ga0224559, IMG submission 180676) | Peat soil microbial communities from Stordalen Mire, Sweden - 717 S3 30-34 | ecosystem: Environmental > Terrestrial > Soil > Wetlands > Peat | place: Sweden: Norrbotten County, Stordalen... | reverse complement strand
AAGATCGTTTACCTGATGGGCGAGGTTGGCAAGGCGGGGCCGATTAGCATGACCCCCGGCATGACCGTGCTACAGGCCATCGCCACCGCCGGCGGCTTGACACAATTCGCCAGTGCGAAGAAGATTTACATTCTGCGCCAGCAGGATGGCAGGCAGCAGAAGATTCCCGTGCGCTACAAACAGGCATTGCAGGGCGATTCTGCCCTCAATCTCACTTTGAATTCAGGCGATACGATTGTTGTTCCATAAGGATGGCCCAAATGAAACTGAGTCAGACATTGCTGATGATGGTTTTCACCCTCGGCGCCGCGGCCCGGGGGCAGGTTGTGCCGGCCACGACAGCCCCGGTCGGTTTTCCGGTAAGCGGCACACTGAATTACAGCCTTCGCTACTCACAGACCGCGCATGTCAGCGGCAGCGAGGATGGCCAGCAGTGGAGCATGGTCTCTGGAGACGCGGGCTACGCGAACACCAGCAAGCGCCTTCCGTTCAGCGTACAGTATGGCGGCGGCTATGGCTGGGTCTGGGCCGGACCATCTGCGCCGGGGAATACCTTTCAGCGTCTGACGCTGTCACAGGGCTTTGTGGAGCGCCTCTGGAACCTTACCGTCAGTGATGACGTGGGCTATACCTTTGAGACCCCAACCACGGGCTTTTCGGGAGTTGCCGGCAGCGGAGAGCCGATTGGCGTCTCCGGCTCGACCACGCTCTCCAATCAGACGGTTCTGACTCAAAATACCCGCTCTGTCGACAACACCACGACGGGCTTGTTCTCCCGCATTCTTAGCCCGGCAATGTCGCTCAATATCGGCGGTACCGCTGGGCAACTGCGCTATATCGACGGCAACAGCGAGGATATGGACACGCTGGAGGGCAATGCCGGCCTCACCCGCCGCCTGAGCGCGCTCACCTCGCTTTCAGGGCTGTATTCATTTTCTCGTTACAACTACGGTGGTTCGGGCTTTGTCTCCAGCGCAGGCACCACTACACTCCAATTTATCCAGACCAACTCCGTGCAACTCGGCTATACCCGCCAGTGGAACCGGCAGATCACCACCAGCGTCTCGGCCGGGCCGCAGTGGATGTCGAGCTCGAACAGCGCCGTCGTGCCCTCCTCGATAAATGCTTTCGTCAACGCCTCGATCAGCGACAAGTTCAGGTTCGGGAGTGCCAGCGTGAGCTACAACCGTGGAGTCACGGGCGGCTCCGGTTATATGCCGGGAGCGGAAAGTGATAACGTCAGCGCCAACTTCTCGCGGGATTTTGGCCGGAATCTGAGCATCGGCCTGACCGGTTCGTATATGCGCACCGCCTCGCTCAGTTCCAACTATGTTGTCATTAACCAGACCCTCGTCAAAACTGGTTTCGCCGAAATAACCAACGCGGGGTACGGTGGGGCGGAGGTTACGCGGCGGCTGGGCCGGTACTTCAACGTATTCGCAAATTACACGGCATTGGACCAGTCGTACAACTTGCAGATTTCGCAGTCGGGTTTTAACTCGAATGTCCTCAGCGGACTGGATCAGGTGATAGGATTCGGCATTGGCTATTCTCCGCGGCCAGTGCGTCTGCAGAAGTAGGCGTGCGTTTCGGCAAGCAATCAATCAAGGAGGCCTATGCTCGGGCATCGTGAACTGACTATTGGGGACTACGCGGAGATACTAAAGCGGCGAAAATGGCTGATTCTGACCTGCGCGCTGCTTTTTCTGGGGATTGGCCTCGGCATCAGCTATTTGATTCCTCCTCGCTACGTTTCGCAGACGCTGGTGCTGATCGAGCAGCAGAAGGTCCCCGAGGACTATGTCAAGCCGGTGGTCAATGAGGATCTGAACGCGCGGCTGGCGTCGATGAGGGAGCAGATTCTGAGCCGGTCGCGCATTGAGCCGATCATTGACCGGTTCAATCTGTATCCCGGCAACAAATACACCTTGGACGATCGCATTGATCTGACGCGCAAGGCGATTGGGATCAACCCCATTCCTGCCGGACCGTCGTCGCATGGCATGCCCGGCTTCTACATTACGTTCCAGGCGCAGGACGCGCGCACCGCCCAGCAGGTTTGCGGCGAGATCACCTCGCTGTTTGTCAGCGCCAATCTGAGCGCACGCCAGGAGTCGGCCGAGGGCACCACCGACTTCCTGAAGCAGCAGCTCGAAGACGCCAAGCGGAATCTGGACGAGCAGGATGCCAAACTGGCGAGCTTTGAGCAAAAGTATCTCGGCAAGCTGCCCGACCAGGAGCCGTCGAATATGAATGCGTTGCAGGCGATGACCACCCAGCTTGATGCCTCGACGCAGGCGCTGAGTCGTATGCAGCAGGAAGAAACCTTTCTCCAGGCCATGGTCGCTCAGCAGGAACAGCAGCAGGCCAGCGCCAGCGCTAGCCCCGTCACGGAGGCGGGAGCCACGCCGGACAGCCTCAGCTCTCAACTGAAGGCCGCCGTCGCGCAGGAAAAGGATTTGGAGGCTCTCTATACTCCCGACTACCCGGATGTGGTGGCGATCAAGCGCAGGGTTGCTAACCTGCGCGCCGAGGTCGCACGCAGCGCGGCCGAATCGGCGAAGGGGAGGCCTTCCACGGCGCGCGCGGAATCGCCGCAACTCCAGCAGTTGAAGGCGCAGCTTCGCGCCGAGCGGGAAGCAATAGTCACCGCCAGGCAGGGGCAGGGCCGCATCGAACAGCAAGTCCGCAATTATGAGGCGCGGATTGACGCCAGCCCCATGGTCGAGGCGGAGTACAAGAAGGTCACGCGTGACCATGAGACGGCTTTGCAGTTCTACAACACGCTGCTGACCAAGATGAATGAATCGTCGATGGCGACGGCTCTGGAACAGCGCCAACAGGGCGAACAGTTCCGCGTGATGGATGCGCCCAACCTGCCCGACGAGCCCACCTTCCCAAAGCACGGAGTTTTTGCCGGCGGCGGCCTGGCGGCCGGCCTCTTCCTGGGTCTGCTTTTGACCGCGCTGCTCGAGTATCGTGACACCTCGGTGCGCAACGAGAGCGACATCTGGGCCTTCACCAAGTTGCCGACGCTGGCGGTGCTCTCCTACGTCAATAATCTGGCCCCGCCCCGCTCCGCCAGCGAGCGGAGAAAGCTCTTTTCCCGCTCGGCAAAATCCATGGAAGGCGCGCGCGGATAGCTATGTACATATCCTTTTTCGGCCTTCGTGCCCACCCTTTCGGAGCCAGTCCGGACCCGCGGTTTCTCTTCCTGAGGCCGCGGATCAGGGAGACGCTCGCCTGCCTGCAATATGGCATTGCCTCGCGCAAGGGCTTTGTGGTGCTGACCGGAGAGGTGGGAACAGGTAAAACGACCCTGCTCAAGGCAGTCTTGGACAGCTTCGCCCAGGATCGCATTGCGACCGCTTTCGTCTTCAATCCGCGCCTGGAGGTGCTGGATTTTTTTGAGTTTGTGCTGACTGATTTCGGCATTCCGCCCGAGACGCGGACCAAGTCGGGCATGTTGCTGCAGCTCAATCGCTGGCTGGTGGAGCGTTATCGCGCCCATCAGTTGTGCGCCATTGTGATCGACGAGGCGCAGAATCTTTCCTGGGAGCTGCTGGAAGAGATTCGCCTATTGACGAATCTGGAGACCTCATCGGAGAAACTGGTGCAGATTATCCTTGCCGGCCAGCCTGAACTTGAAGAGAAACTGCACCATCCCAACCTTCGCCAGCTTCGCCAGCGCGTGGCGCTCTGGTCAAAGACCCAGCCGCTGAACCTGGATGAGACGCAGGCTTACATCGCCGAACGGCTGCGCATCGCCGGAGCCACCGAGACGGTGCTATTGCCCGAGGCGGCGGAGCTGGTTCATCTGTATTCGGGGGGAATTCCACGCATTATCAACCTGATCTGCGAAAACGTCTTGATCTATGCTTATGCTGAACAGATCAAACCCATTCCGGCGCAGCTGGTGGAATCGGTTGGACTGGAACTCGACCTTGTCCAGCACCCTTTCGCTATTTCCTCTCCGTCCATGCATGGGTTGATGAAGCGCAGCCTGCAAACTACTCCGTGTGATTCCACCGAGCTCGCGGCGGATAGCGCCAATTCACTGAAGGAGCGTGAGATATGAGCCGCATATACGACGCACTGCGAAGGGCGAGCCTGGAACGAAAGGCTGGCCAGCAAACCGATGAGACAGAAGTGGCCGAGGAGCCGTTCGCTCTTTCCGGCGACGAAGATATTCCTCCGGTCAAAGCCGAGGTTATCATCGAGGAGATCGCGCAGCAGACGTGGAATCCCTTCATGGCCTTTCTGCCGACGCTGGGCGAGCGAGGCGAAAGCATCGAGCAGTTTCGCAGCCTGCGCTCGCAAATCTACGAGTTTTGCGATCAGACGCCATTGAAGACCATCCTGATCAGCAGCGGTATGCCGGCCGAGGGCAAGACCTTTGTGGCGGCCAATCTGGCCATGAGCCTGGCACGCAACAGCGACAACAACATTCTGCTCATCGACGCCGATCTGCGCGGTCCCTCGATCCACTCCATCCTGGGCGCTCCCAATACGCCGGGGCTGGCGGAGTATCTGGCCGGGGAGGCGGAGGTGGGCCAGATCTTGCAGCGCAACCGGAACTCCAGTGTGGTGGGAGCGGATCCGGCGAACCCTATTTCCAATCTCACTTTCATCCCCGCTGGAGAGGGCGGCGATAACGCCTCGGAACTGGCTGCCAATCACCGCTTCGAAGAGCTGATCGCAACGCTTTATCCGCACTTCGACTGGATAGTGATCGACACTCCGCCGGTGCTGGTCTTTGCCGATGCCGTCGATTTGGCCCGCGCCGCCGATGCTATTCTCCTGGTCGCCCGTGGCGCCAGCACGCCTTACGACGTGGCGCAGCGTGCGCAGGCGGCCTTCAGCAACTCGCGCATCCTGGGCTTTGTGCTGAATGGGGTCAAAAACGCTCCGCGCAACCGGTCCTACTATTACCATTACTATGGCAAGCAGAAAAGCAGTGATGTGCAGGACCAAAGGGACAATCGGCGGCAAGAATGATCAGGCTTTTCAACGTTTACTATCCAACCAGGACACTGCTACTGCTGTTTTGCGAAGTGCTGTTGGTGGCCGGCTCATTTCTTGTGGCCACCAGCTGCATCGCGGGGCCGGACGTATACATCGTCCTGATCTACGAGAATGGCTTGCTGAAGATTGCGGCCATTACCGTTTTCACCCTGCTGCTCACCTATTACTTCGATCTGTATGGACCGCGGCGCATCGCCGAAAACTGGGAAATCTACTTTCGCCTGCTGCTGGTCCTCAGCGTTCTGTCATTTGTTCTGGCGGGAATCGTCTCTATATTCCCGGAGATGGACATCGCTCCTAATGTCCTGGTCGCCGGCGTCTCCTTTCTTACCGTTGCCATGGTCCTTTGGCGCTGGGCTTATGAATGGATTATCAGCCTTCCTGTCTTTCGCGAGCGGGTTTATGTTCTGGGTAGTGGTCAGCAGGCGAGCGCGGTAGTCGAAACGCTGCGCTCCAGCCGCGACGCGGGCATGGAAGTCATTGGCTGGAAAGGCGAAAGCGACACCGGTGGACAGCACGATCACTTCGCCGCCGAATTGCGTTCCTTTAGCGGCCTGAAGCCGGGTGTGGATCGTGTCATCGTCGCCATGGAGGACCGTCGCCAGTCGATGCCGGTGAGGGAACTGCTGGATCTTCGCCTCTGCGGCGTGGTGATTGAGAATTCCAACACGTTGCTGGAGCGGCTCTCGGGCAAACTACCGCTGGACGGGCTCAATCCCAGCACCCTCATCTTCACCGAGGGCTTCCACATGAACGCCACGCAGCAGCTTCTCCGCCGCCTGCTTTCGCTGGTCGTCTCCCTGATTGCGTTGGTAATCTGCCTGCCTTTCGTTCCGCTGATTATTCTCGCGGTGCGCCTCTCCTCGCCAGGACCCATCTTTTTCAGCCAGACGCGCGTCGGACAGCGCGGGCGCCCGTTTACCGCTTACAAATTCCGCACCATGCGCCAGGACGCTGAAGCCAATGGCGCGGTATGGGCGGCCAAAGACGATCCGCGCGTCACGGCGATTGGCGGACTCATGCGCAAAACCCGACTGGACGAGATTCCCCAGCTCTGGAATGTGCTGCGCGGGGACATGGCCTTTGTCGGCCCGCGCCCGGAGCGCCCCGAGTTTGTCCAGTGGCTCAGCCAGGAGATCCCCTTTTACGATCTGCGGCACATAATCCGCCCTGGACTCACCGGCTGGGCGCAGGTGCGCTATCAGTACGGCGCCAGCCTGGAGGAGACCAAGAGAAAGCTCGAATATGACCTCTATTACGTCAAGCACCAATCGATTGGCCTTGACCTGCTGATCATGTTCGAGACCATCAAGACCATCATCCTGCGGCGAGGCGCGCAGTGAGGCTCATTTTCTGGCTGTCGATGGCCGGCCTGCTCTATACCTACGCCGGATACCCGGCGGTGGTGTGGCTGCTGGCGCAGCTGCGGCCGCGGCGCTGGACCGCGGCGCCCATCACTCCCGGCGTGAGTATTGTGCTGGCGGTGCATAATGGCGCGGGGCGGCTCAAGGGCCAGATTGAGCGCCTGCTGGCTCTCGACTACCCCAACATAAAAGAGATCATCATCGTCTCGGACGGCTCGACCGACGGCACGGTGGAATTGCTCGCCCGGCAACGTCATCCGCGCCTTACCGCGATCATCCTGGAAGAGCACGGAGGCAAGGCGGTGGCCGTCAATGCCGGTCTGAGTCGCGCCACGGCCGAGGTGATTCTCTTTGTGGATATCCGGCCGGAGATTGCGCCGGGCGCGGTCCAGCAATTGGTCTCCAACTTTGCCGATCCGGAGATTGGCTGCGTGACTGGCGAGCTGATTCTGCGTCAGGGAGGCCACGACGCCGCCTCCGCGGCAGTCGGCGGAGTCTATTGGCGCTATGAAAAATGGATCCGGACCCAGGAGTCGATCTTCAGCTCCCCCGTGGGCGTTTATGGCGGCTTCTACGCAATTCGCCGCTCATGCGCCGTGCCGCAGCCGGCCGGAATCATTCTGGATGACATGTTCCAGCCGTTGGCCATTATCCGCAAGGGCTACCGGTCGGTTCTCGATCCGCGGGCCAGCGTTTACGACACCTGGCCAGCCAGAATTGAAGAGGAGTTTCACCGCAAGGTGCGCACCCTGGCGGGAAACTTCCAGCTCTTCCAACTGGCTCCCTGGACGCTGAGTGTGCGCAATCCCGTCTTTTTTCAACTGGTTTCGCACAAGCTCATGCGCTTGGTGGCGCCTTATCTGCTGGTCCTGCTGCTGGCCTCCAACCTGGCGTTGGCGCGTGGTTCGTTTCTCTACGCGGCCTTCGCCCTTCTGCAGATTTTCGGCTGGAGTATTGCTGTTGCCGCCTTGCGCTTCAGAATTCCTGTGCTCCATCGGTTCGCGGCTGCGGCCAGCGCGCTGCTGGTGCTCGAGGTGGCGGCCGTTGCCGGGCTTTACAAATTTCTCTTTACACGCGGCCCGCTATGGAAGATCTGGACTTCAAATCAGCCGCCAGCCAGTGCCATCGCTGCTGAAACTGAGAATCCCCCTTCCACCGAAACTCTTTGTGGCCCCGGTGGAAAATGATTGGGTGTAGAATTCCCCTGAATGATGCACGCCCGTGAGAGGAGTATTCAACCGTTATGAGCCACATGAAGGTGCTGTTAATTTCCATTCTGGGAATCGGAGCTATTCTGGTGGGCTACGGTCTCCACGATCACATCATCAAGGTGAAGGCGGCGAAGCTGGAGCACGCCGTCGCGCCCGCAGCCTACTTCCCTCCTGGTGCCATCTGGACGCAGGATGTGAGTCACGCGCCCCTCGATCCTCACTCCTCCACCATAATCGCCTGGTTGGCGAATGCAGGCGGATGGGGAAACAATAACCGGATGCAAGTAGATTTTAGCTTGAGGGTCGCGCAGGCCAACGCTTCCACTCCATATGTTCCCGTACACAAAGGCGAGGGATGGGCCTCTCCCGATTCCGACAATGTTTCCTCCTTCCCGCTTCCCGCCGGTGGCGGCGTAGAGGGGAAGGCGGGCTATCAATGCGATGTCAGCCAGGACGACTGCCATCTTCTGGTTGTCGACCGCGCCCACCATAAACTTTACGAGGCCTATCAGGCCACCTACGAGGGCCATGATCTCAGCGCGGGCCTGGTTGCGGTCTGGGATCTCAATCGCGTGTATCCGCCGTCAGGGCGAGGAGATCAGTGCACCAGCACCGATGCCGCCGGCTTCCCCGTTGCTCCATTGCTCTTCAGTGCCGACGAGCTTGCCGTCGGGCACATCGACCACGCCATCCGCTTCATCCTTCCCAATCCGCGGATTCGCGCGCACGTCTTCGTGCATCCCGCCACTCATGCCGGGGCGCCGCGCGGGCCGGTTGAAGCTCCGCCGATGGGCGTCCGCTTCCGTCTGAAGGCATCCTACGACCTGTCGCGGCTGAAGCCCGCGGCGCAGGTGGTGGCGCGGGCCATGCAGAAATACGGTATGTTTCTGTCGGACGGCGGAAATATTGCCCTCAGCGCGCAGAGCGATCAGGACACGGCGGCAAAGTACGCCGACATGGACTTTAACTCCCACGACCTGTACGGCCTGAAGGTAACCGACTTTGAAGTTGTCGATATGGGAAGGCCAATCCAGCTGACCGACGATTGCGTGCGCAACCGGTGATGCCGCGGAAGTCCCGGCAACGGGAGTAAAAAGCCCATTCCCTTGATAGAAGCTGGTCACCCGGCTCCTGCAGGCCGCTCCGGGAAGTTCCTGGAGTGGCCTGTGTCGTTGGACGATACGATGGCCAGCGGGTCAGCTATCGGGTGTGGTGGTGAAGAGACATGTGGAATTTAAAACATAGCCCAATCAACTTCGCCTTCTTTTGAAACTCGATCACCGAACTGCTGCATCCTCCAGTCGGTCACATCCCCTTTATCGACAGCTTGCGATCAATCGCTGTTTTGCTCGTGAGCAGCGGCCATCTCAGCGGTAAATTCGCAAGCGCTACGCCAAATCTCTATTCCAAACTGCCTTTTGTCGCCAATGGATGGATCGGAGCCGTCTGGGCGCTTTCAAGCTGCAAGTGCAACGAGGATGCTGGCGCGCGGTTGGCCGCGCGATATGGCCGAGGTCCCCACGGACAGACCTTCGTCCCTGAGGAGAAAGGAATAGCCAGTTGCAGACTCATCGCGACGATGGGAACCGGAACGGAGCTGAAAACGGTTCCTTGAGCTAGCCCTGGAAAGACATATTTCACGAAACGACTGTTAATTTGGTCTCCCCCGTGCGCTGAATAAAGTATCAGAGGGAAGAGCGGCCATAGCCACGACTCACCTCTGAAATGTCAATTATACGTAACATTGTAACTCGTAGTCCATTCGCGGCGTGGGAGACCGGGTCATCTTCTACGGCGCCCCATTGTTGCTCGGCTTGATATTGATACTCGCCTCTCTCGGCGATATTACACTTAACGGCTAATTAGTATACATCAAATATAACTTCATAATTCGACATAATTGCATCTCTTGCCACTTTTCTAAACTTTCGTGATTGCTACTCTCCCGACCTTTCATTTTGGAGGTGACAGTTATACCACAACTATGACCATTAACGATAGCCATAGCTGCCGGTGATAGTATGGTGCCACACTCTTGAATACTCAAACAGAGGAGAGGTAGAAATGGCTTTCAAAACTTTCAAAAGAAGGCTGTTCAACATCAACGGCGTCGACCGCTGGCTGGTAGTTGAACCCGAGATCACCTTGGCAGAAGTGCTGAGGAATAACCTGATGCTGACCGGTTGTAAGGTCTGCTGCAACGAAGGCCACTGCGGCACCTGTACGGTCATCGTTAACGGAAAAGCCAATAAGGCTTGCATCACCAAGATGGAGAAGATTGCGGACCGCTCTACGATCCTCACCATCGAAGGCATCGGCATAGCGGGTCATCTGCATCCTTTGCAGATCGCCTGGATGGCGCACGGCGCTGCGCAATGCGGCATCTGCACCCCCGGCTTCATCATGTCGGCCAAGGTCCTGCTGGACAGCAACAACAATCCCACCCGCGAAGAGGTTCGCAACTGGTTCAACAAGAACCGCAACCTCTGCCGCTGCACTGGCTACAAGCCCCTTATCAATGCCGTGATGGATGCCGCCAAGCTCATGCGCGGCGAAATCAAGCCTGCAGACATTCTCTACGATCCCATCAATACTCCCACAGAGGCTCCGAAGACCCTCGTGGGCGGCAACGCCGTGCGCCCGTCGGCTCTGGCGAAGGTTACCGGCACCTGGGATTTCGGCGCCGACGTGGCCCTGCACATGCCCGAAGGCACCCTGCGTCTGGCTCTGACCCAGGCCGAGGTTTCGCACGCCAACATCAAGAGCATTGACACCTCGGAAGCCGAGAAGATGCCTGGCGTCTTCAAGGTCGTCACCTGGAAGGACGTGAAGGGCAAGAACGCCATCACCGGCCTGATCACCTTCCCGTCCAACAAGGGCGACGGTTGGGACCGTCCGATTCTCTGCAAGGAGAAGGTCTTCCAATTCGGCGACGCGATTGCCATCGTAGCCGCGGATACCGAAGAGCATGCCAAGGCAGCCGCGAAGGCAGTCAAGGTGGACCTGGAAGTTCTGCCGGCTTACATGAGCGGTTACGAAGCTCTGGCTCCCGATGCGATCGAAATTCACCCCGGCGTCCCCAATGCGTACTACAAGCAGGGCGTCGAAAAGGGCGAAGACACCAAGCCACTGATGGAGAAGGCAGCCCACATCATCGAGTTGACCACCTACAACAGCCGTCAGCCTCACCTTCACTTGGAGCCGGATTGCGGCGAAGCTTATATGGAAGAAGACGGCACGCTGACCGTACTCTCCAAGAGCATCGGCCTGCACCTGCACCACGCCATGGTCTGCCCCGGCATTGGTATTGCTCCCGAGAAGTTCCGCATCATCGAGAATCCCACCGGCGGCACCTTCGGCTACAAGTTCAGCCCGACCATCGAAGGCCTGCTGGGCGTAGCCTGCCTGGCCTGCGACGGCCGGCCGGTCTCCCTGGTCTTCAATCAGTTCCAGAACATCACCTACACCGGCAAGCGTTCGCCCGCCGAGGTCAAGGCCAAGTGGGGATTCGACAAGGACGGTTTGATTACGGCCCTTGAATACACCTGGTGGCTGGATCATGGTCCATACTCCGAGTTCGGCGATCTGGTTACCGCTCGCCAGGCTCAGTTCATGGGTGCCGGCTACGACGTGCGCAACATCCGCGCCACGGGCTACACGGTTTGCACCAACCACGGTTGGGGTTCGGCATTCCGCGGCTTCGGCTCTCCGCAGGCCTTCCTCAATGGTGAAATCGCCATGGACATGGCGGCGGAAAAGCTGGGCATCGATCCTATCGAACTGCGCTTGAGGAATTGCTACAAGGAAGGCACCGGCTGCACCACGCCGACCGGCCAGGTTCCTGAAGTCTTCGTCATGGACAAGCTGCTCAAGATGACGCAGCCGGCATGGGAAGAAGCCAAGAAGCGCAAGGCGGCTTACAATGTTCCGGGCAAGGCTTATGGTATCGGTGTTGCCTTGGGCATCTATGGCAGCGGTCTGGATGGTCCAGACGCTTCTGAAGCGGCGGCAGAACTGCAGCCCAATGGCGATGTAAGGATCTACAACGCCTGGCAGGATCATGGCCAGGGTTCGGATCTGAGCACGCTCACCTTCGCACACGAAACGCTGCGTCCGCTGGGCATCAAGCCCTCGCAGATCCAGTTGGACATGAACGATACGCGCAACCCGAACTCCGGACCTTCCGGCGGTAGCCGTTCGAACGTGTTCAGTGGCAACGCCTGCGTAGTGGCTTGCAGGATGCTGTTGCAGGCGATGAAGAAGGCGGATGGCACCTATCGTACTTACGCCGAAATGAAGGCGGAGAACATTCCGCTGCGTTACGACGGCAAGTGGGTGGCGGCGGCCTGCACGGCTTGCAGCGAGACCACCGACATCGGCGATCCGTTCCCAGTCTATATGTATGGAACTTTCATCGCCGAAGTTGTGGTGGACCTGAAGTCTTACAAGACCAAGTGCGTCAGGCTCACCTCGGCGCTGGACGTGGGTACGATCATCAACCGCATCACGGTTGACGGTCAGAACTACGGCGGCATCACGCAGGGCATGGGCATGGGGTTGACCGAGGACTTCGATGACCTCAAGGTCCACACTTCCTTGGCCAAGTGCGGCATTCCGTACCCCAACGACGTACCCGACGACTTTGATCTCTTGTACCTAGAGACTCCTCGTCCGGCGGGACTTCTGGGACAGGCTGGTTGCGGCGAAGTCACTCTGACTTCGGTTCACCCGGCATGCTGCAATGCCATCTACAACGCTGTCGGCGCTCGTGTATTCCGGGTTCCCGCGATTCCTGAGAGGATCAAGGCGGCTCTGGAAGCGCAGAAGAAGTAGTTCGACTGCTTAACAACACAGAACGAAAACCAGGGGCGAACGGAGGTAACTCCGTTCGCCCCTGGTTTTTTGTGCGATATTCAGTCTTGCGAAATCACCGCACCTTCGGGGCGTAAGCGAGGTTGCATTGTCGCGCGCCGCGCGAGAATAAGTAATGCCGGGCCCCCAGAGCTCTGGCCGCCCGGCTCTGCGAAAGCGGCACGCTGGAGAAGGCGGCCGAAGGCGTGATGCGCCCCGGAAGCCTGGAGCTGATAGCGCATTTGCCGCCGGGGCTACAGCGAAACCAGGAGTGAACAGATCCTCTACTTATGCCCCTGTCCGAATTGCCTGAACCGGCTCTGTTTTACTTGACGCTGCTTTGGCGGAGCGCATAAACTCACAATCAACCGTAGGGTAATGAGCGACTACGTCTTGTAATCGGTAGTATCTGACTGCGTTCTTCATTTAGGACGAGGAGGACACGGATCTGTATTCAGGACGGGATGTTGAGGGAACACGATTCAGAGGAGAGCACTATGCGCGAACCGATTCCGACCATTTCCCATTGGGTACATTCCTTCCATGGAAGTATGAAGCACTTTGCCCAAACCTGCCTGCTCGTTGGGTTGCTAATGGCCGCCATTCCCGCCACCGCCCAGAGCGCGGCCATAAGAGGGCTGGTCACCGACCCCTCGGGAGCATCAGTGCGCGAGGTGCAAATCACGCTGACCAACGAAAACACAGGCGTGGTGTGGCACGCCAAGAGCAATGGTTCGGGTCTATACAGCCTTTCCGGGGTGCTGCCCGGCCGCTACACGTTGGTCGCCGAGGCACCCGGCTTTGCGCGTTTTGCGGAGAATGCTATCACCGTCGAGACCGCGCAGAACCTCACCCTCGACGCAAAGCTCAGGGTGGGTAGCGCCAAGGAATCGGTTACCGTCAATGGCAGCGGCATTCAGGTCAACACCACGGACGCGGCCGTCAGCACTGTCGTCGATCAGCAGTTTGTCGAAAACATCCCGCTCAACGGGCGCTCTCTCCAGTCGCTGATCAGTTCGGTCCCGGGTGTAGCTTATGTGCCCGCGGGGGTTGGTTCCACGTTGGGCGGTGGGTTGACGGTCAATGGCCAGCGCACCGAGGGCAACTATTACACGCTGGACGGAGTCTCGATAAGCGCGGGAGGAACGCTCAACAGAGCAATGCGCCTGGGCAGATAGGCCAGGAGCATTGCTGGCTATAAGTAATTGATAATGGCAAGGCGAGTTACGATAACAGAATGAAACTACGATGACAAATCGGCTTAGTCAATATATTGCCTCCTTGCTATTCGTCTTGTTGGCGGCCAGTTCGCTTGCGCTGTCCACATTTCCTCCTCATGTGACTCCCCGGCCACTTACCGCGCCCTTTGTGACTGACATGAGTGGAAGCCGGGTGCATATCGGCGCTCCTCCCCGGAGGGTGATCTTCTTTGCGGGGGTCCTGGCGCCTTATCTTACCCTCGATAATGACAGTTCCCACGTAATCGCCGCGACGCGGGGAAACCTGGAACTGGTGCGAAACAGCATTCTCGGAAACATAGTTCATCTATTTGGACAAGACGCCGAAGTCGGAAGCACATACATTATCTCTAATACGGTCGAGGAAGTCATGCGCCTGCATCCCGACGTGGTGTTTTCCTGGTGGGTTCCGGGCCAGGATGATCCTTTGAAGGCCGCGAATCTGCCGGGTATCGTTGAAATCACTTGGGGACATCGCGACAGCTACGGACCGGACCATGAAGATATATTAAAGCTGATCGGGCAAATTACGGGCAAGAACGACAAGGCCCTGTTCCTGATTGACGATTATGCCCGGAGGCGCCAGGAGGTTATAGCTGCGCTGCCGCGCCCAACCGCCCCTCCTGTTAGGGTTGGTGTGATGAACGGCTCCAGCTTTGCTCTGCTCAGTTCAAATAAACAGTGGATGAATGAAATACTGAAAGTCGTGAACGCAAAAAACTCCGGAGTGGCGATCAGCCAAAACTTCAGCTTTGATCCTGAGGAACTGATCCGTTTGAATCCAGAAGTCATTTTATACTTTTCCAGCTATCGAGACGATGTTCCACCGAATAAATTCTATGCCAAGCCGGAGTTTCAGAGCCTTCGCGCAATACGAAACCGTCATGTCTATAGGGTGCCAGAGTATGCCTTCACCAACCCGTATTTGGAGGGACCTCTGATGCTTGATTGGCTGGCCGAGGTGTTATTCCCCGATGCTATGCCGCGCCGTCTGCGTACGGAGTACCGGGAGACTTACCGGGATGTGTTTCATTACGCTCTGAGCGAGGGGGAGATCGATAAGGCGATCTACCTGAAAGAGAATCTGCAATCGGCGGGATATGAGCGATTCGCGCGCGAAGCCGCCCAGGGCCAAAATCAACGCCTGCCCGTTGATGGCCACTCCGAGTGAGTGCTGGGTAAGATATTATGTTTGATCGAGGTGAGTTATCAGAGAAATAGTGCAAGCAAAATCCGCAAGTAAGTGGAGCGTATGGCGCGGCGACCTAACGGTCATGGGGTTGTTTGTTATTTTATGCGCCATGATGCTTCTATCGCTTACACTGGGCCGCTATCCGGTGCCGCTGCGAGATATTGTGCGGATTCTTTTCACCACATCGCCGCTTCACGCTATGGGGCAGTACTCCGACGCGCCATGGGTGGTAGTGGAGATTGTGCGCATACCGCGCATTCTCGTTGTCGCCTTGTGTGGCATGGGGCTAGCGCTGTCGGGTGCGGCAATGCAGGGCGTCTTTCGCAATCCTCTTGTCGGACCGGAGATTGCTGGTGTCTCGGCGGGCGCTTCGTTTGGAGGCGTGCTAGCCATCATGTTATCGCTGCCATTGCTCGGTGTGGTGGGCCTGGCATTTGGCTTTGGCATGCTGGCGCTTACCATTGCTTTTGCATTGGCTAGGCTTTCCGGATCCGGCAGCATGTTAGCCTTGGTGCTTTCGGGCGTGATCATTGGAACCTTCTTTTCCGCCTTAGTCGGCCTGATGGAGACCTTTGCCGATCCATCGACAAAGCTGCCGACTATCATTTACTGGCTGTTGGGAAGTTTTGCTGGCGCAACCTACGAGAAACTGGCTATCGTTTCGGGGGCAATCCTGATTGCCGGCACGCTGCTTCTTATGCTGCGCTGGCGCATCAATCTGCTTTCACTGGGCGAGGACGACGCAACGCAGCTTGGAGTAAACGTGAATGCACTGCGCTGGGGAATTATCGCATTAGTCGCGATGATTGTAGCGGCGCAGGTTTCGGTGAGCGGCGGGGTGGGGTGGGTAGGACTTATTATTCCGCACCTGGCCCGCATGCTGGTTGGGCCGGAGCACGGCAAGCTGCTGCCCGCCTCCGCGTTCCTGGGCGGAATCTATCTTCTCGCCATGGACGACATTGCCAGAAGCGTAGGCCATCAGGAGATTCCCATCGGCCTGCTAACGGCCGTGATCGGGGCGCCGATCTTTGCCTTCCTCTTCTGGAAGACGCAAGGGAAAGGATGGGCTCGTGGATAACCTGGTAATTCAATTCGACAATCTCGGGCATGCCTATTACCCTTCGCGTTGGGTCTTTCAAAACTACACCGCCAAGGTAAAACAAGGCTCGATCTTTGCGCTGCTAGGCCCCAACGGCAGCGGCAAAACCACCCTGCTCAAAGCGCTGCTGGGCGCACTAAAGCCAACCGCTGGTACTATGGAAATACACGGTCGCACTGCCTTTGTCCCGCAGCTTTTTCAAGTCACCTTCGATTACACTGTGCTGGACATGGTCTTGATGGGCCGCGCACGGCATGTAGGCTTATTTTCCCAGCCATCAGCTCGGGATGAAGAAGCGGCCATGGCTTCGCTTGATCGCTTCGGCATTGCACATTTTGCCAAGCATCCATTCCATGAGTTATCAGGCGGCGAGCGGCAGTTGGTGATTTTTGCCCGTGCCTTGGTTTCCGAGGCTGAGATACTGATTCTCGACGAACCGACATCTGCGCTTGACTTGAAGAATCAGATACTGGTACTTGATTGGATCACGCGGCTTTCGCATCAGGATGGTCTAACTGTTCTGTTCACCACGCATCATCCACATCACGCTCTGGCCGTGGCCGATAACGCGCTGCTGATGCTGGGTGGGGCAAAGTATTCCTGTGGACAAGCTAGTGACGTGTTGAATGAAGCGAACCTGCACGCGCTCTATGGCGTGGATATCAAACTGCTTTCCTTCGAACATAAGGGAAAAATGCACGAGACGCTGGTTCCCGTGCTACCTTACGCCGGCCACGCTGAAAGGACAACTCTGGATGTTATTTAAGGACATAAGTATCCTGCCCTGCCAAACGAACTTAAAACTATCGGCGATTAAGGCTTGGCTGCTTGGAAATATCTGAATTGACTGGAACTGCTGTAATCCCATTTCCATCGTTTCTCCGCAGTTAGCGGTTGTAGCGATGCAGCAGTCAGAGAATGCACGGTAAAACGGCAGCAAGTTTAATGAATCGAGGAATACGGAGATGTTCTATGCGGGCGTCGATATTGGTTCATTGGGAGCCAAGGCCGTGGTGATTTCTGAATCCGGCATGGCGGGCCACGCTCTTATGCCGACCGGTGTGTTTCCGGAAAAAAGTGGACAAGAGGTTTTAGAGCGAGCCTTGGCGGACGCGCATACGGCACGTGAAAGCATTCGTTATTCCGTTGCCACCGGCTATGGGAGAATTACCGCCAAGTACGCTAGCAAAACTATCACCGAAATCACCTGTCACGCCAGGGGAGCGCATTATCTGCATCCCGCCACGCGCACGATCGTTGATATTGGTGGACAAGATTGCAAGGTCATCCGGCTTGATGACGACGGTAATGTAGCCGATTTTGCCATGAACGATAAGTGCGCCGCGGGCACGGGGCGCTTTCTCGAGGTGATTGCCAATGTCTTCAAGGTTCCGCTGAATGAGTTGGGGGAGATGGCCAAAGGCGATGCGCCTCTTGTTCCCATCAATAACACCTGCACGGTATTTGCCGAAACCGAGATTATCTCCCTTGTGGCCCGTGGCGAACGTGCCGAGAGTATTCTGAAAGGCGTATTCACCGCCATCGCCAGCCGCGTTGCGGGGATTGCATCGCGCATCGGCGTCAGTGGCGATGTCTTCTTCTCTGGTGGTGTGGCCAAAAACTACGGAGTAGTATCGGCGCTGGAGAGCGTGCTAAATTGCCCGGTTTTCGTGCCCGACTTCGACCCTCAACTCGTCGGCGCTTTAGGCGCGGCGGTATTGGCGCGCGAACTCGGCGCGAAAGCGTGAGTATGCCACTTAAAACTATCGAACGCATCCGAGAGGCTTTGGCGCGGCGTCCGGATGAGTTATCCGCCGCGCGCTCTGCTGGGCAAAAGGTTATCGGATGGATAGGCTACAATGTTCCCGAGGAAGTGATTTATGCCTGCGGACTTATACCGGTTCGTATCTGCCGGGGAGGTGACAGCCACCTTGCGGAGGTTGGCGGAAACTATATCTCCACTCAGAATTGTTATTATCTCCGGCAATGTGTCGGAACATTTGCCGAGAATGCCGATTCGTATGTGAATCAGCTCGATGCGCTAGTTACCGATACGACCTGCCTGCAACTGCATCGCATGGCATCGCTTTTACAGCACTACTTTCAGGCAAATGTGATCCAGTTGGGGATCCCCAAGGAACCTCAATTGGCCGAAGGACGTCGGTACTTTGCGAGCGAAGTTAAACACTTTGCCGAGCGTCTGGGGAAAATGGCGGGCAGCGCTTTAGAAGCTGGGCGATTGCAGCAGGCTATTCAACTGTATCAGCAGATCCGTGAGGCTATCCGGGAGTTATACCGGCGTGTTGCGGTTCCAGATAGCTCATTGCTTTGGCGAGAGGTTATTGAGATCGTACATGCGGGATTTCTGCTCGATCGGGCGGAGTATCTGGAGTTATTACAAGACCTTTTGCGGGAACTTCCAGATGGCGGGCCTGGCAATCCTTCCTGCAAATCCACGCGGGTTCTGCTGGTAGGCAGCCCCATGGCTCCTGGCGACACCAAGCTGATCGATATTATAGAAAAATCCGGTGCCGAGATAGTCGGCGACCTGCTTTGGACTGGGTTTGCTTCTTTTGCCGATCTTGATGTTATGGAGTATTCCATGCAAGGGCTTGTCGATAGCTATCTTAATCGTCTCCCCCATGCGGGTTTGCCGTATTTAGAGGTGAATTCAGACAGAAAGTTATCGATGCTGCTGGAACTGGTTAGGCAGAGCGGCGCGCAAGGAGTCATCTATTATTCTCTCCGATACTGCGATCCTTTCAGCTTCAAGATGCTGGTTACCAAGGATTACCTGAAACGTGCGGGCGTGCCGTTGATGGAAGCGCAAACCGATTATGGAACGATGGACACGGAAACGTTGCGCACGCGGGTGGAAGCCTTTGTGGAAATGCTGGCGATACGTTCGTAAGGGGGATCGATCATGAGCGAAAATGGAACGCCGTTCCGCTTTCCCGAAAGAATCAAAGAGGCCTTTCTTGCAAGCGGGGGAATAACCTTCGGCGATGGGGCAACAGTAAGTACGGCTCAGATGTGGAAATTTCTGACCGAGGAGGGGCCACGGCGCTTTCCCGCCGCCTTTACTTACGATCCATTTTCGGGAGGATTGTCTCCTGACGTTGATTTCCTGGCCGGAGTCAAGCGCTATTACTGGGCCTTCACCGGCTTCGATCGTTTCAAGAAGCGGCAAAAGAACGGTACGCCGGTGGTGGTAGTCCAGGCCGGAAGTCCGCTAGAAATCTACTATGCAGCTCAGTGCCTTGTTGTGGGCCCAGGTTTTCCGGTTGGCTGGCTGCTGCAGCAGTCCGACGGTTACTCTCGCGCGGAGATACAGCAGCGACTCGCGGCCATTCGCAACGAATGCAAGAAGAGCATGCCTGCCGAGTGTTGCAGCATTGTCGCCCCCTTTCATGCGGTTCATGTCAGCCAGACCCCCGTCGATTTCGTTGCGCCGATTACGATGACGACCTGTTCCGACGCCATGTTCACCATCGAGTCGGCGCGCAGGGCGGAGAATAACATTCCGTCTTTTGTCGTTGATTTTCCGGTCAATCATCAGGCCGGACCGTGGCGGGCCGAGTATCTTGCTTCGCAGTTTCGCATACTGGCCGCAAAGCTAGGAGAACTTACCCGCGTGGCGGTTACTGACGAAGTTATGGCTTCGGAAATCAAGCGGCAAAACCGGCTGCGCCGCCTGGCGCGCGAATGCACCGAGTTATGGTGGAATGCCGAGATTCCTCCGGCCAACAGCGGTGACCGTGGATTGCTGGGAATGTGTTCGGCTGACGCGCACAACTATCCCGTCGTGATGCAACTGCTCACGGATGCGAAAATGGAAATTCAACATCGCATAAAACATAGTATTCGAGGAAGAGGATTGCACCATGACCCGGTCCGCCTGTTTGTTTGCGGATCGTGCGCCGCTGTGAATGCTTTTATGATCGAACAGGCAGGCGGGGTGGTGGTGGGCCACGAGGAGGGCTTGAGCATTTTGTACATGGACACGAAGGAAGACGGTGATCCCTTCATGAACATGGCGGAGGCATTCTGCAATCTGCCATACGAGCGCCCTCCCGCGCAGCGCGCCGCATGGACAGCGAAGAGGGTGAGGGAGTCGCGCGCCGATGGCGTCATTTTTGTTTATAACTGGGGCTGTAACTATCAGAGCTCCATATCGCGAATGGTCACCGAGATCATCAAGGAAAAGGCGGGCATGCCTACGCTTACCATCGACATCAGTCAATCTGGCCAGATGACCAATGCCGAGCAAGCGCGCACCCGGATCGAAGCTTTTATGGAGATTCTGGACCGTAATCGGAGTGTGTCCCGCCAGGTGGCCATTGCCTGAGAGCCGATCTGAATCAGCCTTCGCGGCCGCTGTAATTGCTATACTCGATTGCATAAGTAATTTGGCAGATAGGTCGCGGGAGGATGATTGCGATGAGCGCAGCCTGGCAGGAACCGATAACGATAACGCCCATTGGTGTGGTGGAGTCTGAGTTCAAGCAGTTCACGCAGCGCGCCGGCAACCAGACGGAGTGCGTGCTGGTTATTCGCGAAGAGCTGACCAAGGCGCTGCTCGGTATCGAGCACTTCTCGCACATTTATGTTCTCTATCAGGAGCATCGCCGCGCGGAATGGCAGGCCTGGGTGAAGTGGGGCGAGCCCGGCGAACAGGTTCTCACCATGCCGCTGGCTGGAGAACCAACTTGCAAGGGAATCTACACGACGCGATCCACTGCGCGGCTGGCGGGAATCGGCAGCTGCGTTGTCGAGTTACTCAAGCGGCAGGGGAACCGCCTCTACGTGCGCGGATTGGATGCCTTGGACGGGAGTCCCGTGCTCGACTTGAAGATTTACATCCCTCAATTTGACAGTTTTCCAATGGCCGATGCGCCGCTGCACTGGTGCCAGCGCATTCCGGTAGCCCGAACCTCGCGCATGTTGCACTGGGACACGATGAATGTAAGCCTCGTGCTTGGCCTGCGCGCCGGGCAGCGGGCGTTGCGGGAGTTAGGCCTCGGCAGGGAAGACCTGAAACAAGCCGAAGTGCATGGCGGGAATTTCTTCGCACAGGGAGTGGAAGGAGTAACCGGCTGCAGCGTGCTCCACGAGTCGATGGTCTTCGTCGAAGATCCGCGTACGGTGGGGAACTGGTCGGTGCGCTTGCAGGCCGGAGAAAACGCCGTACTGATTCGACTGCATGACCGGCTTTATTCCGGTGCCGACGAGGTTCTGAGTCTTTCCGACGAGATATTGTTCATCACTGAGAGTATCCCTCACCCACTTCCTCCTTTAAAGAATCAGTAAGTTATACATCACACTGTGTGCCGGAAGGCCTTTATCCCCTCCGTTCCAAGCGGCAATCGAATTTTGCGTAACGGTCAGCAGTCATGCTCAGGCTGCTGGATAATCACTGGCCAAAAGCTCACGCATTGGCCCATCGTATCGCCTGGCGCGGGCATGCAAACGCTATCATTTGCTAACTTGTATCTTAATATTGCGCCGCAACTTGGAGGCGGCTAGTGACGCTGTTGTATAGCTTGCGAGCAGTGCAAAAGGATTAAAGATATTGCTTGACTCGGCTTTGGGCGCCGCGTAGACTCGCTGTAACCGTAAATCATTGAATTACTATGTCTCGTATGAGAAATGAAGAAAACCATGTTCTGAAATCAGGACGCTGCCGGCCAGAGCCTGCATTCAGGACGGGAAATTGAGCAGAGGCAAATTCAGAGGAGAGTACTATGCGCGAATCGATTCCGACCATTTCTCATTGGGTGCGTTCATGTCGTGGAAGCATGAAGCACGTTGCTCAGGCCTGCCTGCTCATCGGGATGTTGCTGGTATCACTGCCTGTCTTGGCACAGAGCGGCCAGATCACCGGCGTAGCCACAGATCAGCATGGCGCGGTGATCGCCAATGCCGAAGTGCTGCTTGTCAATGTGGGAACGTCAGCGAAGGCGGAGGCCAAAACCAATGAAGCCGGCACGTACGTGGTGAAGCAACTGGAGCCTGGCCGGTATCGGGTGACCATCCACGCGGCGGGATTCAGCCCTTCGAGCGAGGAAGTTGTCCTGGAAGAGGGACAAAGCACGACTCTCAATGTCGTGTTCTCCGTGGCCTCGGTGCAGTCGTCGGTCACAGTCAGGAGTTCCTCGCCGGCCGTCGCCAACGACTATCGCGTGGCAGCAGTTTCCACGGTGGGGCCGTTTGATGGCATGGAAGTGCAGGATACGCCGTACACGATCACGACGATCCCGCAGGAACTGATCGATAATGTTCAGGGCATGTCTGGAAACGATGCTTTCCGCACCGATCCGTTTGTGCAGACATCATACGATACTGCGCGCGGCGGCATCGGCGGCTACAGTATCCGCGGCATCGGCATAACAAATGGATACAAATCGATCGACGGCATCTCGGCCATGTTCAACGAAGAGGCAATCGAAGACAAAAGCCGGGTCGAGGTGTTGAATGGGCTCTCTGGCTTTCTCTACGGCATCGGGAGTCCCGGCGGGTTCATTAACTACATCATGAAACGGCCAACGCCCACGCGTTATGGCAGCATCATTCTGGGCAGCAACGACAGCAATTCCGCTTATGCCCATCTCGATTTCGGCGGTCCGCTCGACAAGGCTGGGCGCTTTGGATACCGACTGAATGTCGTCGGACAAAACGGTCCCACTCAGGTCAGCAATCAGCATCTGCGGCGCACCCTGTTCAGCGGAGCCTTCGACTGGCACATATCGAAGAACATTTTGCTGCAGGTTGATGGCTCGCATGCCACCTATTACGCTACCGGCACGACCCCCTATTGGTCGCTGCCCAATGCCTCTGTTGCCTTGCCCAAGCCGCTGTATCCAAGTGATCTCTGGGGTAGCCAGCCGTGGTCAATGGCGAATGTAACCACAGGCCGTGTCGGTGATAAGCTCACCTGGAATATCAACAGGATATTCACGCTGCGCGTGGCCACGCAGTGGCTGGAGATGAAGCTGACCGATATTTTCGTTAACGACACCTTCAATCCCGATGGAAGCGGCACGTTTCAAGAGCTCATCTACAGCCGGACGCCGGAAAAGCAAACCAATGCCGGCGGGTATGTCTTTATCGACGGCAAGTTCAAGACCGGCCTTTTATCTCACAAGGCCACGATTGGATGGAACGAGCACGGCTACGAGTTGCGTGATACCTCTACGCTGGCTTCACTTATCATCAATAATAAAAACTATTTCAGCTATACCGGTGTCAATTTCATCGCCGAGCCGACTTTGCCCAATGTGGTCTATCCGATGCGCGAAACTGGGCGCACTAACGATAAGAACGCCATCCTCGGCGATGAGATCGAAGTGGGCCGCTATGCCACGGTGGTCGGTGGTGTTACGAACGCGGCGGTACTCGCCAAGAACTACAACGTCGCAAGCGGGGCGGTCACTTCTCATTACAATGGCCATGCCTGGTCACCAAGCGTAGCGGTTACTTTCAGGATGATCCCCAAGGTCAGGCCTTACTTTAGCTATCAGCAAGGGCTGGAGCAGGGCGCCATCGCCCCTGCGTCAGGCGGCGGCAAGACGGTCTCCAATTCCGGACAGACCTTGGCGCCGGGACGGGATACGCAGTACGAGCTTGGCGCCAAAAGCACGATTGGCCGCGCTCTGTTCACTGCCGATATTTTTGATCTGAACAAGACCTCGGTGCTCTATACGCCCGATTCCAATGGAACGACGGTTACCGCTTCAGAAACAGGCCGCCAGCAGTACCGTGGCGTGGAAGTAAACCTGACCGGCAAGCTTTTCGATTCACTTACCATTGTGAGCGGCTTCACTGCAGTTCAGGCGCGCTACCGCGTCGCGACTCCCCCTCCCGCTAAACCGGCCGGCTATACGGTGCTGGGAACCTGGCCCGGCGGCGTTCCCGAGATCATGGGCAAGATCTATGCCGAGTACGCGGTGGCGGGCGTGCGCGGACTGATCGTCAACGGCAGCCTCATGAGCACGGGGCAGATCCCGGAGTACGATACGCAATATAACGCGAGTGGAGTTCCCGTGTTGCCGTATAAAACTCCGTCCTACGTCGTCGCCGACCTGGGCTTGCGCTATACCTGGCCAATTGTGAAACTGCCGCTGACCTTCCGCGCCTACGTCAAGAACCTCACCAACAACGCCTATTGGGATGGCGCCTACAACGCCGCCACCGGCCAGGCGCGTACGCTGTCCTTCTCGGCGCAGTACGCCTTCTGAGCGAGCGGCGGCCTATAGCGGAACCGGAGTAGCTGTACTCAAGGGCACGCCTGCCACTTTGAATACCGCGGGCAAGGATACATTTACTCTGGTTTCGCTCTAAAATGGCAGCATGAATCTTCGGTGGCGGGCATAGCTGGCAGCTTGCTCGCCACCGCTGTTTAGGCGCAATTGCATGGCGCTGCGCTTATATTGAAGGGAAGCGGTAGACGCGCATTAAAGCCCGCCGGATTACCCTCGGAAACGCGCAGTTCGGCGATTTGCCTCACATATTCCAGCCGCATTTGAGCAGTTATCCCGATAAGAATCGAAAGGCTTCGGCCATGGCGCGCAAGATCATCATCAATGAAATTTCCATCATGAATAAGTCGGTGGCGTGCGCCAATCACTGCCAGTACTGCCTGGCGGGAAAGAAAGAGTTATCTGGCATAAGTTTTGCGAGATTTGCGGCGGTGGTGGAGCGCTTCATGGCATGGAGGGACCGATACCGGCCCGATATGAAGATGATCTGCTCCATGCTCTACTCCTTCGAAACCGATCTGGAGACGCAACAAAAGTTCATGGATTTGCGGGAGCGCCTGTGCCGACCGGCAAGATACCTGCTCATGGGCGGCCTGCGAATGCGCTCCGAGGCGGAGATGAGGGAGTTGTCGGCGGTCATCAGGAAACGTCGTTTATCGGCCATCTGCCGGTATAGGGTAGCTTGATATCATCCGCGCCGCAGGCGCAATCATCGGTCGATCATCGTCG
>Ga0224559_1000528_pt1 | contig 24980 bp, 18 predicted proteins | sample 714S33034metaG_FD_180676 | JGI IMG/M metagenome (GOLD analysis project Ga0224559, IMG submission 180676) | Peat soil microbial communities from Stordalen Mire, Sweden - 717 S3 30-34 | ecosystem: Environmental > Terrestrial > Soil > Wetlands > Peat | place: Sweden: Norrbotten County, Stordalen... | reverse complement strand
GATCCCCGAGGCCTTCGACTTGACCTCGACCTTGGTGATGGGCTGAATCTGGCCCGTGGCCACCACCGAGCGCGCCACATCGCCGCGCGTCACCCTGGCCAGCCGGTTGGGGTCGATGGCCGCGCCCTTGGCCAGTCGCGCCACCCCAATCGCCAGCAGCACCACCGCCAGCAAAACCCCGGCACCCAACCAGATCCAAAACCGTTTGCTCTTGCGCGATGCCGCCACCGAACCCTCCAAAATCTCGAAAATGCCACCATTGCCGCAATCCCGCCGGGCTGCGCAAATGGTGAAGCCGGGCCGGACTGAAGCTGAGCTGGCCCGAAGATGAGCGACCCGAAGTTGGGCCGGCCGAAACTGGGCCGGCCTAAACTAGTCCGGACAAGGCTGAATTGTCCAGGCAAGAGGCTCCCTCAACAGGGCTAGATGCGCCCATCAAGGAATGGAGCAAACTTCGCAACCCAGACGAAGGCTATTGACCGCTCGTCCACCATGTTAAGCCTGGCAGCGCCAGTCCGCTGCTTTTGGTTCCTACGCAGAGCGCGGCGGCTTGGTTCCAAAGGAGTTGCCGCGGGCGAACAAGAGAATTGGCCGAGGCTAAGCTGCCCCTGCCCCCTAATCCCTAATCTGGTCCCTGATCTGCCCCCTGATCCCTGGAGAATGCTATGCTCACAGGCGGGATGCACGGTTTGTCGCTGCTCGAATTTGTCGCCGTGGCCATGCTCATTCTGGCCAACGCCTTTTTTGTGGCCGCCGAGTTCGCCCTGGTCTCGATCCGCGAGACGCGCATCGAGCAGATGCTGGCCGCCAACCTGCCCGGAGCCCATGCCGTTCGCCGCTTGCAGAACGATCTGGACGATTTTTTGCCCGCCGTGCAGCTAGGCGTCACCCTCTGCTCGCTGGCTCTGGGCTGGATTGGCGAACCGCTCGCCGCCTCCGTCTTTCTTGGCTGGATCGCCGCTCTGCCCCAGCCTTTAGCCCACGCTCATGCCTTCGCCCACCTCGCGGCCGTCATCGCCGTCGCCCTCGGCTTCGCCTTCATTACTTACTTTCACGTGGTCGTCGGCGAACTGGTGCCCAAATCTCTCGCCCTGCGCCGTGCCGAGACGCTGGCCGTCGCCGTGGCTCCGCCCATGCTCGCCTTCATGGCGCTGGCCCGGCCGGCGGTGCGCCTGCTCAAGGGCTCGGCCGCGGTCATTCTGCGCGGCTTTGACATTCCCATGAACGAGCGCTCCCAGGTCCACTCGCCCGAGGAGTTGAAGCTGATTGCCACCGCCGCCCGCCGCATGGGGGTTCTGCCCCGCTTTCAGGAGACGCTCATCCACCGCGCCCTGGAGCTGGATGAGGTGCCCGTTCGCGAGATCATGACCCCGCGCCAGAAGATTTTTTCCCTGCCCTCGAACCTGCCCATTGAAGCGGCCAGCGCCCAAGTCATCGGCCACATGCACTCCCGCGTCCCGGTCTACGACGAGAGCCGCGGCCCGGAGCACATTGTCGGCGTCGTCTACTCGAAGGACCTGGCCCGGCTGATCTTCTTCCGCCCAGCCGCGCAGTGCAATCCCCTTCCGCCGCAAAGCCTGGGGGCCCCATCGCTTCGCCGTCCTCTGAGCGAAAAGGCGGCAGACTCAGGCTCTCAACCGGGCAGGCAACCGGGGCTTCCGGAATCGGGCGCGACGGATCTCGCTTCCGGGAGCCGGGAGCCGGCGCGGCTGTTCACAACCCCATCCGTCTTTATCGAACTCAAGCTCTCCCAGGTGATGCGCGATGTGCTGGTGGTGCCCGAGACCAAGACCGTTCTCGACCTGATCCGCGACTTCCAGCAGCGCCGCCGCCAGATAGCCGTCGTGGTGGACGAGTACGGCTCGACGGTCGGGCTGGTCACCGCCGAGGACGCCATCGAGCAGTTGACCGGGGAGTTGGAGGACGAGTTCGCCTCGCCCGCGCACTCTGTTCTCACCACCGCCAGCGGCGCGCTGCTGATGGACGGCGGCGTGAACCTGCGCGACCTGGAAACTCAGATGCAATGGAGCCTGCCACGCGCGGGCGGCGTGGAAACCCTAGCCGGTTTTTTGCTGGTGCGCATCGGCCACATCCCCCAGCCCGGCGAATCGGTGACCTATGAGGGCCGCCGCCTGACGGTGGTCGAGATGGAGGGCCGCCGCATCAGTAAAATCCGCGTCGAACCGGTCGAAGAGGAGGCCAGTGAACCGGGCGTGGAGGAGCAGCCGCCAACCGGCTGAAGCCGCAACCCATAACCGTTTTATGGCGGTTTTTAGCCCACAGCGCGGGTGCCCCAGGTCTCGCCTTTGAGACTTGGGAATGAAGGGCCGCCCTCAAGCCGGAATCTCCCACATTGAGCCGGAATCACGCCCATTTTGGCTCAATTCGCTCAGGCTCGAAATCGCTGGCCACGTTTCCGCTCTCCCGCGGGTTGGGGCTTCGGCCTGTAAAATTGCACTCTGGAGCGAAGAATGCCAAAAATTCTCGACGGCGCGGCGATTGCCGCGGCCATCAAGCAGGAAGTTGCGGAAGAAGTGAAGCTATTGGCTGCCAGGGGCATCCGGCCGGGCCTGGCGGCGGTGCTGGTGGGCAATGTAGCCGCCTCGCAGATTTACGTCCGCAACAAGGTGAAAATCTGCGGCGAAGTGGGGATTTACAGCGACTTGATCACGCGGCCGGAATCGGCGACCACCGCCGAACTGCTCGAACTGGTGACCAGCCTCAACGCGCGCGAGGAGATCGACGGCATTCTGATCCAGTTGCCGCTGCCCGCGCAGGTTGACGCGAAAACTGTGCTGGACGCAATTCTGCCGGCCAAGGACGTGGACGGTCTGCACCCCATGAACGCTGGCCTTTTGCAAGCGAACCGGACGGCGCTGGCGCCTTGCACCCCCGCCGGAGTTATCGAAATTCTTAAGCGGAGCGGGATTCCCATCAGCGGCCAGCACGCCGTGGTGGTGGGCCGCAGCGACCTGGTGGGCAAGCCGGCGGCCATGCTGCTGCTGCACCAGAATGCTACCGTGACCATTTGCCACTCCAAAACGCGAAACCTCGGAGAGCTCACCCGCCAAGCCGACATTCTGGTGGCGGCCATCGGCCGCCCCGGCTTCATCACCCCGGAGATGGTGAAGCCTGGCGCGACGATTATCGACGTGGGCATCAACCGCATCACCGACCGCGCCAACTTCGACCGCTTCTTCGCGGGCAACGCCAAGCGCGAGGAAGGCTTTGCCAAGCGCGGCTCGACACTGGTGGGCGACGTGCACCCGAAGGCCTTCGAGCTGGCTGGGGCTTATACGCCGGTGCCCGGCGGCGTGGGCCTGCTGACAACTGCAATGCTGATGGCCAACACCGTGCGCGCCGCCCGCATGAGACGAGAGTTGCCGCGGCGGGGAATCCAGTAAGACTCTGCGGGAACGCTGTCTTGAAGGGGACGGGCTTCAGCCCGTACATTCAGACCCGCAAAATCGGCCGGGCTTTAGCCCCTGAGGGAATGAAAATGCACCGATGCGAACCTGACAGGGAGTTTTTCCGATCATGCTGAGGGTAGGCCTCACCGGCGGCCTGGGCTCGGGCAAGAGCACCGTCGCGGCCGCGCTGCGCTCGCTGGGCGCCGAGGTCATCGAGGCCGATGAGCTGGGCCGGGCGCTGATGGAGCCGGGGCAGCCGGTTTTCTCCGCGATTGTCGAGCATTTTGGCCGCGATGTCATCAGCCCCGATGGCCGGTTGAACCGCGCGCGGCTGGCGCAGCTGGCCTTCCAGGGCGAACGGCTGCAGGAGTTGAACGCCATCGTGCACCCGGCGGTGATCGCCGCGCAGTGGCGCTGGATGGACGAGGTTTTTGCGCGCAACCCGGCGGCGGTGGCCGTCGTCGAGTCGGCGCTGATTTTTGAAGTCGAGCGCGATGCCCGCGCCCGTGGCGAAAGCGAGACCGAGCTGGCCCGCTGGCTCCGCCGCCTGGACCGCATCATCGTGGTCACGGCTCCCGATGAGTTGAAGATCTCCCGCTATGCCGCCCGCGTCGGCTCTACCGAAGCTGGCCGCGCGGCCGCCGAAGCCGATGCCCGGCTGCGCCTGGCGCACCAGATCCCCGATTCGGTCAAGGCCGCCAGGGCAGACTATGTTCTCGAAAATACAGGGGATAAGGCAGCCCTCCACGCCCAGGTGGAGGCCTTGTGGCCGCGTCTCCAGATCGAGAGCAACAAATTCTTGCGGAATGAGTCTCTAAAATAGTAGTCAGTTGTCAGTTCAGTAGTCAGTCGTGTAACGGCCGGGGCGCCATCCTGATTCGCCGCCAGCGGAATTTTACTGAAAACTGGCAACTGACTACTGAAAACTGGTTTCTCTAGAGGTTTGCAATCTATGAAACTGCGCCGGGTTCTTTTGGTTGTTCTGCTGGTGGGCGGATTCTGGTTCCTCACCACGCATCTTCCCCCCAGTCTTGACCGTCTGTATTCCAACCCTCTGTCGCTCTTTCACTCTGGCGGCCTCGGCACCCCGCTGCAGCTCACCGAGGCCGAAGCCGCGCCCGCCTACAACCCCGATGAGCTGAATAACATCGCCGTCTACAAACGGGTGCTGCCCTCGGTGGTCAACATTACCTCCAAAGCCTTGGTCTTCAACTTCTTTTATGGCACAGTGCCACAGGAGGGTCAGGGTTCGGGCTTTATCCTCGACAAGGCCGGCCACGTGCTCACCAACTTCCACGTCGTCTCGGGCGCCAACCGCGGCGTTGAAGTCATGCTCAGCAACAAGCGCCGTTATGCGGCCACGGTGGTGGGCACCGACAAGGTTCACGACCTGGCCCTGCTCAAGATTGACGCGCCCAACCTGCAGGCGGTCACGCTGGCCGACTCCGGCGGCCTCACCGTCGGCCAGATGGTCTACGCCATCGGCAACCCCTTCGGCCTCAACGGCACCATGACGCGAGGCATCATCAGCTCCATCCGCTCCATCAGGGGTTCGGATAGCGAGCTGATCGAGGACGCCATCCAGACCGATGCGGCCATCAACCCCGGCAACTCCGGCGGCCCCTTGCTCAACTCGCGCGGCGAGGTCATCGGCATCAACACCATGATCGCCTCCAACGGCGCCGACCAGAGCTCCGGCATCGGTTTCGCCATTCCCATCAACACCGCCAAGGCGGCCCTGGCCGACCTCGCCCGCTACGGACGCGTCAAGCGGCCCTCGCTGGGCATCGTCTCCTACGCCGTCGGCCCCGATCTGGCCACGCAGATGGGCCTGGCCGTCGATTCCGGCGTGCTGGTGCAGAAGGTCATCTCCGGCGGCGCGGCCGAGCGGGCCGGTCTGCACGGCGGCAATCAGCAGGCCTACGTGGGCAACACGCCCATTCTGCTGGGCGGAGACCTGATCGTGGCCATCGACGGTCAAAAGGTTGACGATCCCCAGCAGATCAACACCATCATCGAAAAACACCAGGCTGGCGACATCGTGAGCGTCACCTTCTATCGCGGCCGCAAGGAAATGACCTTCAAGCTGAGCCTGGGAGAGGCGCGGGCGGCAAACCGGTAGAGCGGAAGATCGCATCGGGCGGTTTCGCCTGCCAAGAGGGCGGATTCTCTTCAAGGAGGGCCGCTTCTCTCTGCAAAAGGAGCAGTTTTCCTGCAATTCCGGGGTTTTTTCTGCTTTCGCTGTAACTCAGGCAGTTTTTCAATTCGGGCAGTTTCTGCTGCAAAGGAACGGGCCGCGCCAGATTTGGCGCGGCCCGGTTCTGTATTGCTTTTAAACTTATCCCGGTTCGCGATTGACGCAACGCGATGGATCGCGCAATGCTGGCGTTTCAACGCCGCCACGCGAAATAAAATGGTCGGGACGGGCAGATTTGAACTGCCGACCCCTCGCACCTCAAGTGGGACTGACCTCTAGAAATGCCGTTTTTGCCCGAAAACTGCGTCTTCGCAGTCCTCGGAACGGCCGTTTTGTGCCAGGTCACGTCACATTTACGTCACAATTTGCCGTTCGGCGATTGCAGCTACGCTGCGGAATCCGCCCTCGTAAGTGCCTGATTCTACGGCACCGAAATCGGCCGCTTCAGCCCTTCCGAAAACAGGGGTTATTGGGAGGCTAAGGGGGCGAATGGATTTCCATCCGAATGGCCTCTGTTTGCAGGTTGGTATGAACTTGGCAATGAGTCTCGACCCCGAAATATCCGTTAGAATGATTCCCGACAGCAAAATGAATGAGCTAGCCGCTGGAAAACAGGTTGAATTGTCCGTCGTCATGCCGTGCCTGAACGAACGAGAGACCGTGGGTGTGTGCGTCCGCAAGGCACTGGCGAGTCTTCGCAAAGCCGGCATCCTCGGCGAGGTAATCGTCGGCGACAACGGATCGACCGACGGATCGGTGGAACTCGCCGAGAGGGAAGGGGCACGCATAATTCATGTCGCGGATAAAGGTTATGGCAACGCTTTGAAGGGCGGCATACTTGCCGCACGCGGAGAATACATACTGATGGCCGACTCCGACGACAGTTATGACTTCGGCCACATCATGCGGTTTCTGGAGCAGCTACGCGCCGGATCGGACCTGGTAATGGGCAACCGATTTCGGGGAGGCATTGCGAAGCATGCGATGCCTCCGCTGCATCGGTATCTTGGAAATCCTGTGCTGACCGGCATCGGAAGATTGTTGTTTCACTCGCCGTGCGAAGACTTTCATTGCGGGATGCGAGGGTTTCGGAAAGACAGCTTCCTGCGCATGGACATACGTTCCACAGGGATGGAGTTTGCCAGTGAAATGGTGGTCAAGGCCAGCCTGCTGCGCATGAAGATCAGCGAGGTTCCCACTACGCTGGCCCCCGACGGACGCAACCATCCACCGCACTTGCGGACGTGGCGCGACGGTTGGCGGCACCTCCGTTTTTTGCTGATGTACAGTCCGCGCTGGCTTTTCCTGTATCCAGGGATTCTCTTGATGTTGCTGGGGCTGGGCGGATGCGTCTGGCTCTTGCCGGGGCCGAAGGTCTTCCATGGCGTCGGATTCGACGTGCATACACTCCTTTATGCCTTCGTCTTCGTGCTCCTGGGTTTTCAACTTGTAGCCTTTGCCGTTTTCACCAAAATATTCGCTATCTCCGAGGGCTTGCTGCCCGAAGACCTGCGCCTGAATCGCGCCTTCCGCTACATCACGCTGGAAACCGGCCTGGCCGTCGGAGGCCTGCTGGTGGTATTGGGGATTGGTGGATCGATCTTTGCCGTGGCCGGCTGGGCCAAAGCGAGTTTTCCAGCCCTGAATGCCGAGCATATGCTGCGCATCGTCATGCCCTCCGTCTTTTCTCTGACCTTGGGCGTGCAGATTGTCTGCAGCAGCTTCTTTCTGAGCATTCTCGGACTCAGGCGAAAATAATGCGCGATCGAACCGAAACTGAGGGAGCCGTGCTTATGACTTGGACTCGTCGTTCGGCGAAAGCTTGGCGGATTCTGTGAAGATCTTGATGGCGTCCCACTACTTCGCTTCCCACAAAGGAGGCGTAGAAATTGTTGCCGAAGCGTTATTTCACGCATTCACTGACAATGGTCTGGAAGTTGTGTGGATGGCCAGCGATGCCACCGCTCCACCGGAGCCTTTGGAGAAATCGCGTGCGGTTTCTCTGCCGGTCTTCAATTTTGTCGAAGAAAAGACAGGATTGCCTTTTCCGATCCCAAAGATTGGAGCTCTGAGAAGGATCGTCCGCGAGGTTGGAAACGCCGACATTCTTATTCTGCACGATTGTCTGTACCTGAGTAACATCTTTGCGTTTCTAGCCGCTCTAAGGCATCGAGTCCCAACCGTCATTATCCAACACATAGGTTTCATTCCTTACGCGAACTACGTACCGAATGCTGTGATGAGGCTTGCCAACGCTATCGTGACGCGGCCCATGTTGTCGCGCGCCTCACAGGTTGTCTTTATCAGCGAAACAACCAGGAAGTTCTTCGCTCAACTGCGCTTCAGGCGTACTCCAGAGGTCATCTTCAACGGCGTAAATACCGAGTTATTCCACCGGCCGGGAGCATCGGAGACGGTCCCGAAACTTCGCCGCAAGTTCGGCCTGCCGGAAGATGGCACAGTGATTCTTTTCGTTGGGCGTTTCGTGGAGAAAAAGGGCATTTCGGTAATGAAGCGCATGGCCAATCTGCGCCGGGATTGGACCTGGGTTTTTGCAGGTTGGGGCTCTCTCGATCCCACCAGTTGGAATGCGACGAATGTAAGGGTTTTCTCTGATTTGTGGGGTTCCTCCATGGCTGCGCTTTATCGCTGCTGCGACCTGCTGGTTCTCCCGAGCACCGGTGAGGGATTCCCGCTGGTCATTCAGGAGGCTTTGGCCACCGGATTACTGGTGGTGTGCGGGGAAGAGACGCTCACAGCGGACCCGGCCATGGGGGAGTTTGTAAAGGGAGCGCCGGTGTTGCTGGGGGAGGACGACAAAACCGCCATTGAGTTTCTCTCCGCTATCGACGATATGTTCTCTTCCGAAGCAAGGATGAACGATAGGTCCGAGGAGCGTCGGGCCTTTGCTGTGTCGCGTTACTCATGGCGTCGCGCCACGGAGCGATACATGGAGATCATTTCTCGGCTTGTCCCCCAGACTGCATCGAACGCCTTAAAGTCCGAGGTGGGCACGAAGGAGAAGCGCCCATGAGCATTCGGCGCGTACTTCTCTTTCTTGCTTCGGTTGTGCTAGCTGCAGTCCTCCTTGTCCTGCTGATACGAATCGGAAAAGTCGATGTGCGATTCATGCTGCATCAGCTTGAGCGTGTCACTCCCATCAACTTCATCAAGCTGGTCTTACTGAACGGCCTGCTTGTCTTTCTATCCACTGTGAAATGGCGGTGCGTTGACGCCGCCCTGCGGCACCCGCGTGATTTTGTTTCCTCAGGGATTGCATCGTTCTTCGTTTCCAGCGCGGGGATGGCGCTCGGACTTGTCCTTCCCGTGCAATTCGGCATGACCATCGCGCGTACCATCGGAACGCACACTTATGGCAGGGCAGTCAGGCGCGGAGCAATAGGAACCCTGTTTGAGCAGGGATTCGATTTCATGATGGTGGTCTTTCTGACCGTAGCATCCGCAGTTACATGGCTTTGCAGCGGAAGCGGAGTGATGTGGATTGTATCCGCCTCTGTCATGACCGCATTTGTGCTTCTGGCGGTGGTACCATCGATTCGCATAGTGCGGTGGATTTTACGCTACGCTTCCAGGAACGCAATCCAAGATAGGAATCACAACTCTGGCCCCCTTTCCAGGAAGTTTAAGGCGCATCTTCTGCGACGCTTCTCTGAATTTCAGCACTCCGGCCTGCTGAGTGCTTCACTCGCTCGCCGTCTCATCCTGCTCTCGGCGGCTCGTTTTTGCGTTGTTGTCCTCATGGCGTACCAGACCTCGGAAGCAATCGCTGCGCACATTCTGCTCTGGCGCATGGCTGCCGCAACACCATTCGCCACCCTTGCCAATGTGATCGGCATTACCCCTGGCGGGATAGGCGTCAACGAGCTAACTTCCTCGACGGTCCTCCATCTCTTTGGAACTCCGTTGGAAGTTGCATCGCAATGGGCGCTAGCCAACCGCTTCCTAGGGACGGGATCGTGCTTTGCTGTCGCAGCTTGCGCGTTCGTTATGCTGGGGACCGAGAAAGTCTTGGCTTCTGACATACGCTCTTTAAACTGTAACGGAAAGTCGGAGGAAGATTGACGCCATGCTGAAAGCAGAAGCGCAGTGGATCAGGTGGGCTTTAGATCAGTTGAACGCAGAAGACATATCTACGGTTCTGAACGTAGGGAGTGCAACAGCGGCATTCCGGGAGCAGGTCCAGCCCTGGATAGATAGCGAAGTCTTTGCTCCGCTGCGTAGACGAGGCACAGCGGTCCGCCATCTTGACATCCAAGAAGGGGATGGTATAGACCTGCACGGCGACTTGACCGATGATGCTTTTGTCACGGGGCTTGGCGGCTATGGGTACAACGCATTGCTCTGCTGCAATCTGTTGGAACACGTCCTTGATCCTTCCGCTATCTGCGCGAAGCTGGAACTTCTAGTGCCAGTTGGCGGATATCTTCTTATCACTGTGCCTAACCGGTTCCCCTATCATCCCGACCCGATCGATACGATGTTTCGGCCTGAACTTGAGGATCTCGTTCTGCTCTTTCCTCGTTGTAACCTCGTTCGCGGGGAAGTTCTTGATTGTGGAACTGGATGGGATTATGTCGATCGTAATCCAGGCGCATTGATTGCGAAAGTTAAACGGCGTCTTGCAGGGCTCAGGGAACATGGGAGTGTAAAGGGAAGCGTGAGCTTTCTCCCGTGGCTGTTCAGAGAATTTCGCCAAAGCTGCATACTTCTACAAAGGCAGATGTGACATCATGATCGAACCTTGCAAAAATGAGAGGATGCGCACATTAGTTTTGAAACATATGACCCACTATGAGACGAAACCTGTCGCGACCAGCAGGGTTATGGTCCGGTACATTTTGCCTCTATTTTCTGGATGTCTGGAAGTCCTGTGCCGTGACGGTGTGGTGACGATGATTGCACGCCCATGCGAATCTACTTTCCAGGAGTAATCAAATTGCTATTATCCAACAGAGTTGCCGAAGATCAAATCAAAAAACCTCAAGGAGACCACTCCCAGCGCATATGCTCCCGATTTATCGCAGATCGCGTGCAGTACGCAATTTACTCCCTGGGGATCGCGGTGTCTGTTTCTGTCTGGTTTATCGCGGTCCACGCTCCGCTGTGGCTGGATGAGACGGGCTCCTTCTGGGTGATCAAGAAGGGCCTCTCGCAAATAACGCATCGCCTGATTCTTTCTTTTCCTGCATATTTCTACATTCTTTGGTTTTCGACCAAAATTATCGGCACCAGCGAAATCGCCCTTAGAGTTCCCTCGATCCTTGCCATGCTGGGGGCGGTCTATCTGCTGTACCTTGCCGCGCGCGAGCTTTTCGAGCGCGATGTTGCCTTCATCGCTGCCATCATCTTTTGTCTTCATCCCATTGTCGTTTTCGAGTCCATTGATGTCCGGCCATACGCCTTTGCGGTGCTGGCGACAAATGCAGCCATTCTCATCCTGCTTCGCTTGCGGCGCTGCAGTTCAAATTGGCTGGCAGCGTTGTTTGGGCTCACGGCGGCATGGATTGTCTGGTTTCATTATATTTTTGGAGCGATTCTGCCGGCTCTCGTTCTTTGCTTTTTCGTCGTCAAGAATGGCGACCGCAAGACTTTATGGAGACAGTTTGGCTTTGCCCTAGTTGCGTTTGCGTTGGCATTCCTGCCAGTGATTCCCGGCCTGCAATACATGTTCAGAACCAGTGGCACTCATGTTTTTGAAGAAGCGCCGCATCTGGAGGATCTGGTCTGGACGCTCGCGCCAGGGTGGCTGCTGCTTATCTTTGCCATGACCGCACTAATTGCGGCTGCAAGAACTCGATCAGATCAGCAGGTTCATCTTCAGGGCTGGCATATCCTGGTTTGCGTATCCTTGGCGCTCATCCCAATTCTGATTCTCTATGGCATGAGCGTTGGGACATCTATTCATTGTTTTGTGGCACGCCACCGTCTGGTTGCGATTCCAGGAATCTCGCTTTGCTGGGCTTTGGCCCTCAGCCCCTTTCGTTCCCGTGCGTTACGATTACTGTTCTGTGTGGCGTTCGTGGCCGCTACAGCTTACCAGTACTACAGTTCCCCATCTTCCGGGCAACACGGTTACACGTGGAAATATGCGCTGGAATATGCCGAAAAGAATGCCTCTTCTGACGGCGCTCCCGTGCTGATTTGCAGCGACCTTCCTGAGTCTGACTACGCTCCCATGCCGCTGGATTCGGTAAAAGATAGCTCTTTTCTTGCACCGCTCTCTTACTACCGGCTCAGCGTGCCGGTTGTGTCCCTGCCCCGCGCGCTCAACGGCGAGGCGATGCGGGTCGGTTCACAGTTTCTGCAGGATGCGGCACAGAGACATGAACGCTTTCTGGCTCTTGCATTTGAACGGTCGTACAAAACTCTCGATTGGCTCGCACAGAATGCCGCTACAACGCACTCTGTCCGCAAGCTAGGCGTATTCGACGGAGTCGAGGTCCTGGAGTTCGTGCCGCGAACTCAGGCGAATGCCTCGCGGTGACCCTGACGCTGAAGGTTTCTTGCCAAGTAATACCTCTTCGCTACGAACTATCATCGATTTCTGGACTTGTTCCACCGAGGCTGTCTAGTGAGTCCTGCGTCCGCTTGCGAACAGAGGGACGAGAAGCCGCACTGCCCTGAAGAATGTATCTAAAAAGGGTGAGAACCCCTTTCAGGTTACGCTGCAACTCCCGGCGGTTTCTCAGCGACTGTTTCAGCTTGTAAAAAAGATAGGCAGGGTTCAGATAAAAGCGGCGCAGAGCGTTGTCGCAGAATTGCACCAACTCGTCATGAGTGATACCAGGTAGGTTGACGACGCTATTGTGCTGTCCGTCTTTGGTCACCCACGCGGCCCAGTCTTCCGTTTGGACATATCCACGACTCTTGGCTTCCCGGTAGGCGGCTGTCCCCGGATAGACCATAATGGGGTAAAACTGAGCCGTGTCCGGCCGCAGCCGCTTTGCGAACGCCAGGGTCTTTTCCATGCTGGCCGGCGTCTCGTTGAAATTGCCTACCATAAAGCAGCCATGCACCATGATTCCGGCCTTTTTGCATTGCCTGACGAAGTTCAGCGCCGTCTCTTGGTATTTTGCGTCCTTGGCCGGATCGTTGTTCTTGCGCATTCCCCGAATGACATCTACATCGCCACTTTCAAAGCCCACACAGAATAATCGTCCACCCGCCTTATGCACCGTGGAAAGTAACTCCGCATCAGCATTTACATCAGCGCGGCAATTGGCATCGAAAGGTAGCCGGTTCCTGCGCCGGATAAGTTCCTGCGATAGCTCCATCGTCCGTTTCTTATCCACAATAAATGTATCGTCCTCTAGCATTATCGTTTTCACGTCCTTAAGTTCCCGTGCGACATATTCAAATTCGTCAGCCACGCTCTCCTTTGAGCGATAGCGCATGACATGTCCACTGAAGGTTTGCGGATATACACAGAACGCGCAGTTGTATGGGCACCCGCGGCTAGTGTCGAATACCACGAGCGGCCATAGGGAATGCCCATAGTAGTAATCACGGATGTGAAGAAATCTCCGGTAGACCTCACTTACAAACGGAAGCTCATCTAAGTTTTTAATTGGAAGGCGAGGCTTATTCAAAATGACTTCCTGACTGTTAGGACGTCGAAATGCCAATCCGTCAACCGACTCTAAGTCCGCCCCACAGCCAATCGCCTCCAGCCAGTCGCGCACCGTGTATTCGTATTCACGAACAGCAATAGCCTCAAGAGACTGAGAAATGGCCAATGTCTCTCTGGGCAGCGCAGAAACATGACGTCCCACAAGTAGCACGCGAAGGCGTGGATGCACTGCGCGCAATGCCTCGACTACGTGGATGTCATTGAAGATGCTTGGAGTGGAGGTATCGCAAACCAGTGCCTCGATACCTTTCGCTTCGATGCGGTCGCTGATGGCCTTCACCGACAGTCCGGCTGCGGGCGCGTCGATCAAGTCCACGTTGTGGCCGGATCGAATGGCTACCCCCGCCGCAGTTGCCAACCACTTTGGATAGTAGAGGGTGCCGCCTTTGGTGACACCCGGGCTGCGCTGCTCGCGCGAGAAACGCGGATGAAACGGCGGATTGAGAAACAATACACGCACTTAGCCACTCCTTAAGTTCCTGAACTTCTCACGATTATGTGATTATGATCTATTCAAGGTGGTCTGCTCCAGAAACCGGTGATTCCGCCACACAACAGCGACAAAAGCAGACCACCCAACCGTGCTCGTGTCATGCTCAGCCTTGCTTTCATTCAGGGTCAATGCACAAGCTGAGGATAATACCGTTCATCGATCTTTGCCAGGCTTCATCTACAGTCGACCATCACGACCGCCTAAGTGATTGAGTGTGGCCTTTGCACAGCGCCCCGGTTTCGTGAGCGGCAATCACATGTTTGTTGCTTGGGACTGGATTGCTCGACAGGCGGTACCGACGCCAATGCCCAGTTCCTGAGAGATGACCCTCCACGACGTGCCGGTGGCTCGAAGCTTGGCCGACTACATCAAAAAGCGGAAGGCCGAGAACATCGGAAACCGCACCATCAACATGGAGGTCGGCGTCCTCAGACGTGTTCTCAAGAAGTACAAGCTCTGGAACCGACTAGCCGAGGACTACAGGCGACTCCCAGAACCCATGGACATCGGACGCGCCCTATCGCCGGAAGAGGAACTCAAGCTCTTCCAAACTGCGAGTTCCCGTGCTGAGTGGTCGGTCGTCTTCTGGATTTCGCTCATCACGGCCAACACGACCGCTGGCGGAATTGAACTGAGAAACGTCAGGCTCGGCGACATCGACCTGAAGAACCAGACTCTGACGGTTCGTGTAGGCAAGAACCGATTCCGCACTCGAATCCTCCCGCTCAACCAGACCGCATTATGGGCGATTGAACGACTGCTCGAACGCGCCAAGGATTTGGGATCGACGAAGCCGGAGCACTACCTCATTCCCAGCCGGGTTTCAGGCAAGGAGTACGACCCGACGCAGCCACCGAGCCGATGGGGCTGGCGGACTGCATAGAGAACACTGACGGCGGAGTGCGGGTTGAAGGGACTCAGGCCGCACGATCTCCGGCACCACGCAATTACCAAACTCGCCGAGTCCTCCGAAGCAAGCGAACAAATCATTATGTCGATCGCTGGCCACGTCTCCATCGAGATGCTCCGCCACTACTCGCACATCCGGCAAGAAGCCAAGCGCAAAGCCGTAGCCGGCCTGGATAACGTCACAATTACGTCACAATTGGCGAAGTGGAAGGCGGAAGCTGAAGAGAGGAAGAAACAGAACTCTCAGAAATCAAAGAACTTAATGGTCGGGACGGGCAGATTCGAACTGCCGACCCCTCGCACCCCAAGCGAGTGCTCTACCAGGCTGAGCCACGTCCCGACACAATTTGAGCCAACTCGGGGGAGCCGGCTCTGGGGTTTCAACTAGTTTACACGAGATGGGCTTGTTGCGCCGGCAACTGAGGATAGCCTTCAGGGCAATCGCTTGAACAGGGCAATCGTATGAACAGATTCGTGGCAAATTGCCAGAATTCAATCCGGCCGTCTGAGAACCAATTCCCCCTGTCCAGAGTACCAAGAGTGCACATCCGGAGTCTGGAGAGGAGGAATCCTGGCTCCGCCAGATCGATTCTGCCCGCCAGCGGGCCGGAAGCGCGCCGCGGCATTAGCTCTCAAGAACCTCTGAATTGTGGAGAATGGCCGCAGTCCCGGCTTTCCACACACCGCGACTTGCCTTCGTATATGAATCCCGTGCGACAATGGAGGCAACCGTGATGACCACTGCATCCTCTCAATCTCTCCCCGAGCCGGTTTCAGTAACGCCGGAGTTGCTCGCCCAGCACAGCATCACCGACGACGAGTACAGCCGCATCGAAGCCGCGCTGGGACGCGTTCCCTCGCTCACCGAACTGGGCATTTACAGCGTAATGTGGAGCGAGCACTGCTCCTACAAGTCCAGTCGCGTGCACCTCAAGCGGCTGCCCACCCGAGGCGACCGCGTGGTGCAGGGGCCGGGCGAGAACGCCGGCATCATCGACGTGGGCGACGGCTGGGCCTGCGCCTTCAAGATCGAGTCGCACAACCACCCCAGCTACATCGAGCCCTATCAGGGCGCGGCCACCGGCGTGGGCGGAATTCTGCGCGACATCTTCACCATGGGCGCCCGGCCGCTGGCGGTGATGGATTCGCTGCGCTTCGGGTCGATTGCGCCGGAGACGGGGGCGAAATCCGGGCCGGACAAATCCGGGCCGGACAAATCGGGGCCGGACGAATCGGGGACAGACGAGGAAGAGCGGAAGCTCATCGCCAAAAATCACTCCATCGTCGAGGGGGTGGTCAGCGGCATCGCCGGCTACAGCAACTGCTTTGGTGTCCCCAACCTGGGCGGCGAGACCAAATTCGAGGCCTGCTACAGCGGCAATCCGCTGGTGAACGCCTTCGCTCTGGGGCTGGTCCGCAAGGACGAAATCTTTTACGGCAAGGCCTCGGGCGCCGGTAACCCGGTGATCTACGTCGGGGCCAAAACCGGCCGCGACGGCATTCACGGGGCGACCATGGCCTCCGAGGAGTTCCACGAGGGCACCGAGGCCAAGCGGCCCAACGTGCAGGTGGGCGATCCCTTCATGGAAAAGCTGCTGATGGAGGCCTGCCTGGAGGCGATGAAGACCGGCGCGATTGTCGGCATTCAGGACATGGGGGCGGCAGGGCTCACCTGTTCGACCTGCGAGATGGGCGCCCGCGGCGGCGTCGGCCTGGACGTGGAACTCGACCTGGTTCCGCAGCGCGAGACCGGCATGAGCGCCTACGAGATCATGCTCTCCGAGAGCCAGGAGCGGATGTTGCTGGTGGCCATCAAGGGCCGCGAAGACGAGGTGCTGCGCGTCTTTGAAAAATGGGGTTTGGATGGAGTGATCGTGGGCACGGTCGAGACCGAGCCGCGGCTGCGCATCCGCCACCACGGCGTGCTCGTCGCCGATATTCCCAACAAATCGCTCACCGACGACGCGCCGCTCTACAGCCGCCCCGTCGGCGTCTGGAAGGCTCCGGTTCCGCTGGAGCCGACGGATGAGATTCAAGCCAAAATCGAAGAGGACCGCGATTTCACCGCCGATCTCAAAAAGCTGCTGGCCAGCGCCAACGTCTGCAGCAAGCGCTGGGTCCACGAGCAGTACGATTCGATGGTTCAGACAAATACCGTGATCGGCCCCGGCGGCGAGGCGGGCGTGATGCGCATCAAGGGCACTGGAACCCCCGGCCACGAGCGCGGCCTGGCGATGGCTCTGGACGGCAACGGCCGCTGGGCCTACCTCAACCCCGAGCTGGGCGCGATGCACGCCGTGGCCGAAGCTGCCCGCAAGGTGGCCGCGACCGGCGCGGTTCCCGTAGCCGCCACCAACTGCCTCAACTTCGGCAACCCCGAAAAGCCCGAGATCATGGCCCAGCTTTCGGCAGCCATCGACGGCATCGCCGACGCCTGTTCGGTGATCGGCACGCCGATTACCGGCGGCAACGTCTCGCTTTATAACGAAACCCGCGGCGAAGGGATTTATCCCACTCCGGTGCTGGGCATCGTGGGCATTCTGGACGACGTGGCCAAGGCGGTTCCCTCCCATTTTCAAGCCGCGGGCGACGCCATTATTCTTCTCTGGCCGATTCCCGCCGGCGAAGCGCCCGACCCCAACCTTGAGGTTCCCGCTCATCCCAATTCAGTGGAGGGTCAATCCAGCCTGGTGCCCGGCGTCTTCGGCGATGCGGCGTTTGTCATTCTCGAGGACACCGAACAGAACATCGAGGCCCCTGAACAGGCCGAAGCCGAAGCCGTGTCAGAGATTGCCGTCTTCGGTTCCTCCGAATTCGCCAAGGTTGTCCTCGGCGGCATCTGGGGCCAACCACCTCCGCTCGATCTGTGCGCTGAAGCCGACCTGCAATCCCTGCTGGCGGTCCTGGCCGAGCGTGAACTGCTTCACTCCGCTCGTGGCATCTCCGACGGCGGAATTGCCGTCGCCCTGGCGCAGGCCGCATTCCCAAACAAGATTGGCGCCAAGGTCGAACAGGAGCAGTCGCTGATGGCTCATCCCCTCTTCGGCCTCTTCGCCGAACCGGCCACCACCATGCTGATTTCCGCCCACCCCAGCCAGTTTTCCGCGATTGAAGAGCTGGCCACCGAGTACAGCTTCCTCGCCGCCCGCATCGGCGCCACCGGCGGCGACCGGCTGGAAATCTCCGTCTACCACGAGCCTTTCATTTCGGCTCCGCTCGATGATCTGCGCAAACCCTGGGCGGAATCGCTTGAATCCACCCTTCATGACGAGGTAAAAGCATGATCGGGAGGCTTTATCAAGGCGTTGCGGGAGTGGCCGACGCCTCGAACGATCTCCTCGCTCAATCCAAGAAATGTTGCGGCGTAGCCGCGTGCCGCCGTGCGCGCAGCACTGACAAGCTCCACGAAGAATGTGGGGTGGTCGCCATCCACGGCCATCCCGACGCCGCCCGCCAGGCCTACCTGGCGCTCTACGCCCTTCAGCACCGCGGCCAGGAATCGGCGGGCATCGCCACGGCCGACGGCCAGCACCTGGCCAACATCAAGGGCATGGGGCTGGTCTCGGAGATCTTCACCGACGACGTTCTGGCCAAGCTGCCTGGCCAGATGGCCATCGGCCACACCCGCTACTCGACCACCGGCGACTCGGCGCTGCTCAACGCCCAACCCATCCGCGTCGACTCGACCAAGGGGCTGATCGCCATCGCCCACAACGGCAACCTGGTCAACCTGGGCAATGTGCGCACCCGCCTGGAACGCGACGGGGCCTACTTCCAGACCACCTCCGACTCGGAGATCATCGTCCAACTGATCGCCCATTCCCACGCCAGTTCGCTGGTGGACGCCATCGCCGACTCGCTGCGCCAGATCGACGGCGCATTTTCGATCGTGATGATGACCCGCGACCGCATCTTCGCCGCCCGCGACCCGAGGGGCTTCCGTCCGCTCTCGATCGGCCGCATCCGGAATTCAGGCGCCCCCGACACCATCGTCTTCGCCTCTGAGAGCTGCGCCTTCGACCTGCTGCGCGCCGAATTCATCCGCGACATTCTGCCCGGCGAACTGGTCATGGTCACCGAGGACGGCGTCACCAGCCGCCAGTTCTCGACCGGCGTCGCGCAATCCAGTTGCATCTTCGAGCACGTTTACTTCGCCCGCCCCGACTCGCGCATCTTCGGCCGCTGGGTGCAGGAGAGCCGCGACCAGATGGGCCGCCAGTTGGCCCGCGAGTCCGGCGTCCCGGCCGATGTGGTGGTTCCCGTGCCCGACTCCGGCGTGACGGCAGCATTGGGTTACGCGGAAGAGGCCGGCCTGCGCTTCCGTTTCGGCCTCATCCGCAACCACTACGTCGGCCGCACCTTCATCGAGCCTGAGCAGCGCGTCCGCGACTTCGGCGTCCGTCTCAAACTCAACCCTGTGCGCAACCTGCTCCAGGGCAAGCGCGTCGTGCTGATCGACGACTCGATCATCCGCGGCACCACGAGTAGAAAAATTGTTCGCATGGTGCGCGGCGCGGGCGCCAAGGAAGTTCATCTGCGCATCAGTTGCCCGCCCACCGTCTCCCCCTGCTTTTACGGCGTGGACACGCCCAGCAAGCGGGACCTGATCGCCGCCAACAAGTCCATCGAAGAGATTCGCGGCTTTATCGAAGCCGATTCGCTGGCCTACCTATCGCTCGACGGCTTGCTGCAATGCTGCCAGGGCGAGGAGCCGGTCGGCTACTGCACCGCCTGCTACACCGGCAACTACCCCACCGGCTGGGTCGATGTGGAAGAGCTTCAGCCCGCGGTAGCAGCGTTTTAGAGCGGTTCTCAACTCTAATTCTTGATCCGGCCCTGAACGAATCAAAACGGTTCAGGTTTTCTGCCAGGGCAATCGCATGAATCTATTTTGCTGACCAGACTGGCTTCGATTTCTGTCGCGCCGGAGGCGCAGCGGTGGTTAGCCCCGCGCTTCAGCGTGGGGGAAAGCGGCCAGCCAGAGCCAATCAGCCCCGTCGGGGCGAAACAAACGGAAATTTGCAATCAAGAAAAACATTCATGCGATTGCCCTGAGGTTTCCACCTTCCTTGCGCCGGTGAAAATTATTAATCTGCTAAAATCCTCTTAAGTTTCAGCGCATTCAAAGCTGCCCCGCGAAAAATCTCCTCTGAATTTCGGTGGATTCAGGCAACAGCGGGGACAATCGGACCGCGCACAATTTTCCTCGCCGAGGCGTTTTTTCTGCATTCCATGAGCATGAAATGGCGGGTACGCGCTTGTCTCTGAACTGCATCCCTGTCCGTTCTTTCGTCGCCACCCGGTGCACGCGCGGCTCTGGATTGCGGGTGCTGCTGTTCATTCTGGAGTGCGCGCTAGGAGTGGTGACCGTCGCCCTGGTCTCGGCTTTGGCGCACTGGCCGGAATGGCTGCTCCCCGTCGCCGTGCTTTTTTACGTGCTGATTGTGGCGGCCACGGCCCTGCTGTGCGGATTCTGGCAGGCGGTGATCGTCTCGCTTTCGGCCGTCTTCATGCACAGCTATTTCATCCTGCATCAGCCCCAATCCCGCACCCCCTCCAGCATGGCCTCCGACCCGGTCAACGTGGTCACCCTGTTCGCCTTCGTGCTGGTCGCCCTGGTGGTCAGCCGGCTCTCGGCGCGCGTCACCGGGCACGCCCGCGAGGCCGAGTCCTGGGGCGAACAGATGCACGACCTGTACGAGTTCACGCGGCGCACCCTCGAGATGAACCTTCACCTCGAGCCGGGGCCGCAGTTGGCCGAACTGGTCCATGAAATCTTCGCATTGGAGGCTGTAGCGGTCTTCGATGCGGACCTGCATCAGGTCTACCAGGCAGGCCTCTGGAGCGTCGATCCGCAGGAGCTGGCGCAGAACGTCTACTACTTCGAGACCACCGACGACGATGCGGAGACCGGCCTGGGCCGCCGCGTGGTCCGCCTGGGCGTGGTGCCCGTCGGCAGCCTGGTGGTGCGCGGCGGCACCAGCCCCTTGACCAACAACGCCATCGCCTCGCTGATCGCCATTACCTTCGACCGCTACCGGGCCTTCGCCAACGAGAGCCGCATCGAAACCGAGCGGCGCACCGAGCAGTTGCGCTCGACAGTCCTTGACAGCCTGGCGCACGCTTACAAGACGCCGCTGACCGCCATCCGCGCTGCCTCGACCGGCCTGAGCGAGATGGGCCATCTCTCGCCGGCGCAGGCCGAGCTGGTGGCCCTGATCGACGAACAGGCCGGTCAGCTCGGCAGCCTGACCACGCGCCTGCTCACCACCGCCCGCCTCGATGCCGGCGAGGTCGCCGTTCATGCCACTCCGGTGGGCGTGGCGGCGCTGATCGAAGAGGTCGTCGCCAGCCTCAGCGACCGGCTGGCGAGCATGAAGGTGGTCATCGACATTCCCGACGAGGGCATGATCCTGAACTGCGACCGCCAGTTGATGGTCATGCTGCTCACGCAGTACATCGACAACGCCTGCAAGTACTCCATCTACGGCACCTCCATCACCATCCGCGCCGAGCAGACGCGCGCGGAGACCATCCTGTCGGTGCGGAGCTACGGCCCGGTGATTCCCATCAACGACCGTGAGCGCATCTTCGACCGCTACTACCGCTCCTCCACGCGCTCCAACCGCGCCGCGGGCACCGGCATCGGCCTATCGGTCGCCAAGCGCGTCGCCCTGGTCCACGGCGGTTATGTCTGGGTTACCAGCGATGAGGTCGAGGGAACCACGTTCTTTGCGGCCATCCCCGCCTCGGCTCAAAAGAAAGGTTCCTGATGAAGCAGTCCGCGATTCGCATTCTTCTGGTTGACGATGAATCGGCCATCCGCCGGGCGCTGCGCCCGCCGCTCATGGAGCTCGGCTTTCAGGTGGTCGAGGCCTGGCGCGGCGAGGAAGCCATCCAAATGCTGCGCGCCGGCGGCTTCGACGTGGTGCTGCTCGACGTGAATATGCCCGGCATCGGCGGCATCGAAACCCTGCGCCGCATCCGCGCCTTCGCTCCCCGGCTGCCTATCCTCATGCTCACCGTGCGCGATGCGGAAGAGGAAAAGGTGGAGGCGCTGGAGTTGGGCGCAGACGACTACGTCACCAAGCCCTTCAGCACCCGGGAGCTGGTCGCCCGCATCCGCACCGCGGTTCGGCGCGTCCAGGCTCCGGCACGCGCCGAAGACTCGCCCATCGAGATCGGCGAAATCTGTCTGGAGCCGCTGAAGCGCACCGTCACCAAGCGCGGCCAGCCGGTGCACCTGACCCGCAAGGAGTTCGACATTCTCCACTGCCTGATGAGCCGCGCCGGCCAGGTGGTGACCTACGCCCGCCTGCTCACCGCCGTCTGGGGAGCCGATTGCCGCGAGGAGGTCGAGTACCTGCGCACCTTCGTCCGCCAGTTGCGCAAGAAGATTGAAGACGACCCCTCCAATCCCCTTTATCTGCTCACCGACGTTTACGTCGGCTACCGCTTTGCCGACGCCCAGATGTTCAGCGATGAGACCGTAGAGGCCAAGACGGAAGCGGACGGGACGGAAGAGGTTTTTTAAGGAATCCCTGCACAAGTCGATATGGAATCTCTGCACAAGTCGATGTTTTGAAAGGGCACGACTTTAGTCGTGCCGCTGACAGAGCAGATAAATTGGGGGCTAAACAGGTTGCGGAAAAACTCTTTGACTGCTGGTGGTCACAGCTTTTCATTGTGATTTGCTTTATCAAGTAAGTATGCGTGGAGATGATCAGAAGCAGACACTCTAAAACAGGTTTTTAGACAGATACTAAGGCGTAGCCGAGGCGAAGATTACCGTTTCCCACCCTTGGCGCAAAAACAAAAACGCGCCAAGAATGGGGCACCCACATTTGGATGGAATGAGGCGGCGTCGAGGCGGCAAAGGCTCTATTTTGCAGGCGAAGGCCTAATTTTCTTCAGTGCAGAGAGTTTCGGGCCGGATTTCACGGTAACCGGATGGATTTTCGGGAAAAGTGCCGCCGCAAGCCGCAAAACGCTCAGGCTTAATCCGCCCTGGCCAGCCGCTTGGGCTTCATCTGGCACATGAAGAGGTAGACCACCAATTGCAGCGCGATGGCGCCCGAGCAATCCAGCAGCACGTCCCAGGGCGAGCCGGTGCGGTTGGGCAGGTAGCTCTGGTGCAGCTCATCCAGGCTGGCCACCAGGGAGGTTCCCAGCAACGCAAGAAAGGCGTCCTCAAGAAAGCCGGAGCGGGGCAGGCTCATCCACCAGGCGCGCAGCCAGGCTAGGCCGATGGCCCCGTAGCCGAAAAAATGCCCGGCTTTACGGATAAAGTGATGAATCACCGCCCAGTGGGCGTTGGCGACGGGGCCGAAGATGGCCTGGTAGAGCCAGCGCAGCGGGCCGCTGGTGTGGTCGGCGCCAAAGAATTTCGTCGATTCCAGCGCGATGACGCCCATGCCCACGGCCACCGGCAGCCAGGCGCTCAGCCAGAATTTGAGGTCAGAGCGATTACTCGACATGATAGTTGGGCGCCTCGCGGGTGATGATCACGTCGTGCACGTGGCTCTCGCGCAACCCGGCGCCGCTGATGCGCACAAACCGCGCCTTTTCTTGCAGATCGCGGATGGTGCCGCAGCCCAGGTAGCCCATGCCGGAGCGCAGGCCGCCGACCAGTTGGAAGACCATCGATTCTAGCTGCCCGCGGTAGGGAACGCGCCCCTCGATGCCCTCAGGAACAAACTTGGCCAGCCGGTTCTGGCTGGCGCGCTCGCGCTGGACTACGCCTTCGCTGCCCAACTCGGCGCTGGCCAGGTCGTCAGTGCTCTGGAAGTAGCGTTCGCCCGAGCCCTGGCCCATGGCGGTCAGCGAACCCATGCCGCGATAGCTCTTGAAGCTGCGTCCCTGGTAGAGAATGGTCTCGCCGGGGCTCTCATCCACGCCGGCAAAGAGCGAGCCTATCATCACCGAGCTGGCTCCGGCGGCGATAGCCTTGGTGATCTCGCCCGAGTACTTGACGCCGCCATCAGCGATCACTGGAATCCCGTGCTCGCGGGCGGCGCGGGAGGCCTCGGCAATGGCGGTAATCTGCGGCATTCCCGCGCCGGTGACCATGCGGGTGGTGCAGATCGAGCCCGGCCCAATGCCAACCTTGATGGCGTCGGCGCCGGCCTCGATCAAGGCCAGCGCACCCTCGTAGGTGGCCACGTTACCGGCCAGCAGGCCCACGCGCGGAAAGGCCTTCTTCACCTCGCGCACTGCATCCAGCACGCGCTGCGAGTGCCCATGCGCCGAGTCGATGGCCAGCACATCGGCGCGCGCGCGCACCAGTTCCTCCGCACGCTCCAGAAAGTCGCCCGTGGCCCCGATCGCTCCGCCCACGCGCAAACGGCCCTGATCGTCCTTGCTGGCGTTGGGGTACTTCAACTTCTTCTGAATGTCCTTGACGGTGATCAGCCCCTTCAGCTCGTACTGATCGTTGACCACCAGCAGCTTCTCGATGCGGTGCACGTGCAGGATCTGCTCGGCCTCTTCGAGCGTGGTGCCGACGGGAACCGTAATCAGGTTTTCCTTTGTCATCACCTCGCCGACGGGAATGTCAGTGCGAGTTTCAAAGCGCAGGTCGCGGTTGGTCAGAATGCCCACCAGCCGCTTGCCCCGCGTCACCGGCACCCCGGAGATCTTGTAGCGCCGCATCACCTCGAGCGCGTCGCCGATCAACTGGTCCGGGCCGATGGTGACCGGGTCCACGATCATGCCGCTCTCCGAGCGCTTCACCTTGTCGATCTCGCCGGCCTGGTCGGCAATCGTCAGGTTGCGGTGGACAATGCCGATGCCGCCCATCTGCGCCATGGCGATGGCCATGCGCGACTCGGTCACCGTGTCCATAGCCGAGGAAAGCAGCGGAGTGTTGAGCGTAATCTCGCGGGTCAACTGGGTCTCGGTGCTGACCTGCATGGGCACCACCTCGCTGTAGGCGGGCACCAGCAACACGTCGTCAAAGGTAAGGGCTTCAGTAAGATTTTTGGTTAGCATATGCTCTGTTGCGCCTGGCGAGCCAGGGATTCCAGTCCCCGGCGCGGCAAGCGCTTGCATCTATTGTAGCGGAGGGGGCAATGGCGCGCCGGAGAACCCCGCAATGCGGGCCGCGACGCGGTCCAGAATCAGGCGAATGGCAGCGCATGAGCCGCCGCAGGAGCTGTCTAAAAACTATGTGTTTTGAAGGGGACGGGCTCCACAGGTTGCGGAAAAACTCTTTGACTGCTGGTGGTCACAGCTTTTCATTGTGATTTGCTTTATCAAGTAAGTATGCGTGGAGATGATCAGAAGCAGACGGCGATGTTCAGCTATTTAACCTTGGCACAA
>Ga0224559_1000527_pt1 | contig 24991 bp, 20 predicted proteins | sample 714S33034metaG_FD_180676 | JGI IMG/M metagenome (GOLD analysis project Ga0224559, IMG submission 180676) | Peat soil microbial communities from Stordalen Mire, Sweden - 717 S3 30-34 | ecosystem: Environmental > Terrestrial > Soil > Wetlands > Peat | place: Sweden: Norrbotten County, Stordalen... | reverse complement strand
CGATGCCCATCTTCGTGGCGCGGCAGTGGATTCGCCATCGCACCGCCAACGTGAACGAGATGTCGGGCCGCTACAGTTTGATGCCCATGCTTTTCTACGAACCGCCGGCCGAACAGCTCCAGGCGCAAAGCGCGAGCAACCACCAGGGCAGGGCGGGGGCGCCGCTCGTCGGGAGCGTTCGCGAGGAAGCCTTCCGGCGCTGGCGCGGACTGCGCCAGGACGCCGTTGCGACCTATGAATGGTTGAACGAGCAGGAGGTGGCGCGGGAGATCGCGCGCATCGACCTGCCTTTGTCGACCTATACCCAGTGGTACTGGAAAATCGATCTGCACAACCTGCTGCATTTCCTGACCCTGCGGGTGGATGCGCACGCGCAGTGGGAAATCCAGGAATTCGGTCGTGTGATGGCCGGGATGCTCAAGCGGGTGGCGCCGCTTTCGTACGAAGCTTGGATCGACTACGACGTGTGCGGGGCGCGCCTTTCGCGCATGGAGCTGGACGTTTTGCGAGCCCTCTTGCGAACATCCGACGACGGTATCGCGGCTGAGGCGAAGAGCCTGTCGCGCGCCGATATGGAAGGCTTGGGCCTTGCGAGGCGCGAGGTCGATGAGATGATTGCGGCGATTGGGCGTCGCGATGTGCCTGATTTCGAGCTCGATCTGGCGCGGGCCAAGCCCGCCACGTACTTCGAAGAGAAGTCCGCTGCGGCGGTGTCGGCCAGTCAGCGCAAGGCGAGCGACGGGTAGGGGATCGCGCGAAGCCGTCGGCAGCTGCAAGGTTTTCGCTATGGGAATTCGCAACATCCTCGTCGCAGCTTGCCTGGGGCAAGTGCTCTCTGGGTGCGGTTCTACCCAAGACAGCACGCCGGATCGCGTGGACTTCGATCTTCCCGGAGTCACGTTTGACGTCTCGGCGAAGGACTGGGAGGTGCCGTCTAGCAATCAGATCGCCGACATGGTATGCGCCGGCCCCGCGGCTCTCGGGACGGACTGCTGCGCCCCTCCAGACCCATCCCTGAACGCGGACTGTCAAACCTTTCCCATCGCTTGCGACCCGGAGAGCAGCCGTTGTGCAACGATCTTCGACGTGCCGTCGATTCAGTCCGTGGACCTGATGACGACCGCGCTTGCAGGCGTGCAAGGCCGCGTTCTTTCCTTCGTGGAGCTTGTCAGTCTCTCGACGACGTACGCTTCCGCGGTCCCTGCCTTGCCTATCCGTGCCGCAAGCCTCTACGTTGGGCCTTTGAGCATGGTCAGCCCAGCCAGTCCGGGCGCGACCTACGTGGGGCAGGTCAGTCTGCAGAGCAGCCCGGACTCTGTCCAGCTTGGCGTGGACGCCGAGCAGGCCTTCTCCGCTTTTGCCACGGACTACCCCTCGGCATTCCAGTTTCTGCTGTCGGTCCACGTCCAGGTTCCTGCTGGCTCCGTTCCGACCGGAAAAGAGACTTTCACGGTCAGCGGTCGGGCGACGGCGTACTACTAACCGATTGTGATGGGAACCCTGGGAGGGTTCGCTTCGCACTCGGCACCTACCCCACACCCAACCCACCCCTCGCTGCGCTCGGCGCCCTCCCGCGAAGCTCCGCTGCCAGCAAAGCTGGCAGGCTCCGCACGCGTTAGCCCACCGACCGTGAACCTGTCGCGGGCGTCGGTTCATCCTGGGCCGGCAGTTCCTGGGTGCGGTCGGCTTTGGCGTTGATGATGTTCCTGAGATCCTTGCCAGCCTTGAAGAACGGAAGTCGTTTGGGCTTCACCGCCACCGAGTCGCCGGTGCGCGGATTGCGGCCCTTGTACGCCTTGTAGTGGCGTGTTTCGAAACTGCCCAAGCCGCGGATTTCCACGCGCTCGTCACGGCAAAGCGCTTCTTGCAACGATTCGAATACGCGGTCGACGATCGCTTCGGCCCGCCCCTTGGGCAGATTGTTGATTTCCGCGATGTGCTCCACCAGGTCCGATTTTGTCATGGCAATCCACCGTCGTTCTGTTGCGACGACACCGCTGTCCCTACGAAGAGCCTTTCGGGTCAGCCATGCGCCTGAGCTACGTATCGGCAGGTATTCGCCGGACTTGACCAGTTGCGCATGGAGCCGCCTAGCAGGAGCGGCAAGGAGTTTCTCTAGCTTCGCCGCCTCCTGGGGTAAACTCACGGCTGCTATGCCTGTTGTGACGTTCACCACCGATTTTGGAGCCGCCGACGCCTACGTCGGCGCCATGAAGGGCGTCGTGCTTTCTGCGAGGCAATTGTGAAGAGGGCTGCGCTTCTCGTTCTGGCGATCTCGATCACCGGCGCCTGCACCGTGGGCAATGGCGTGGGGGCCGCGCGCGGCGTTCTCTACGAGTACGGCTGCACGAAAGGTGGCGACTACTGCACTTCTTCCGGCGTTTGCGGAACCATCGCGGCTCCGGTTTTCTACGACCTGCAGCCGAACTACTTCGCCGGCGAACCCATCAACGACTTGCGCCAGCAGGATCCAGGTTCGGAAATTATGGAGAACCGTCTCATCATTCGTCTTCAGCGCTCGGGCAAGCAGATCGAGCTCAACGACGTTCTCACCTTCGACGTGGTGAATTCCTATGAAGTCGCTCGCTGTGTGCGCGGGCGCGTCGATCCGGTTGCCGGCAACGACTGGGATCCCAACAACTGCTATCGGGATCCGACATCGGACACGGGGCCCGGCCGGCTCCGCATCCAGTACGACAGCGACATTGATGCGTCTCTTGTCCTCAAGGCCACCTGTACGGCGAACCTCGTGGCCAGCGCTGTGTCGGCCCCGGTTCCGCTCTACCCGGCCACCTACGATACCAACCCACAGCCGGTGGTGACAGACGGCAACTGGGATTCGTGGGTCGAGTTTCAGGAATTTGGCACGGCCTCCCAGACGAACAAGGCGCCGACGGATCGGGATCCGATCGGGCCGAAGTTCTTGGTGGACTTCGGTCAGCGCATCTACGCGATCCAGTTCAAGCTCACGCTGGTCGACAGCAACATCGTGAACGCGGCGATCAAGGACTTGCCCACGCCCTATTCGCAAATCGGTGGAACACTTGGCGGGGATCCGACCACCGGACGATTCGATTTCGATCTTCAGCGCGGGCAAGGTGCCCAGTTCTTCCCCTGATTTCCCCAGCGCCACTTGCCCCCAAGCGAACTCCCCATCGACCCCTTGCTGCCGTCAATCGTTTCGGCGCTTGAGCATTCGGTGAATCTTGTTCTCGAGGCGCCGCCCGGGGCAGGCAAGACGACGCGCGTACCTCCGGCCTTGCTCGCGCATCTGTTCGGCGGAGGGGAAATCGTCGTTCTGCAGCCGCGCCGGCTTCCCGCGCGCCTGGCCGCGGAGCGGGTTGCCGAAGAGCGGGGCGAGGAAGTCGGGCAGACCGTCGGCTACACGGTTCGCTTCGAGGAGGTGGCGGGGCCGCGCACCCGCTTGCGCTTCATGACCGAGGGGATTCTGCTGCGGCGCTTGCTTGCGGATCCCGTGCTGCGGGGAGTGTCGGTGGTGATTCTCGACGAGTTTCACGAGCGGCACCTGGCCACCGATCTCGCCTTGGCGCTCTTGCGGCGCTTGCAGCGCACGCAGCGTCCCGACCTGCGTCTCGTCGTGATGTCCGCCACGCTGGATGGCGAACCGGTGCGCGAGTTTCTCGGCGACTGCGAATCTCTGCGCAGCGAGGGGCGCAGCTATCCGGTCGGTGTCGACTACCTGGATGCGCCGGACGACCGGCCGCTCGGCGAGAGGATTGCCTCGGCGGTGCGGCGGGTGCATCAGGAGGTGGAAGGCGGCGACGTCCTCGTCTTTCTGCCAGGCGCGGGGGAAATTCGGCGCGCGGCGGAGGCGCTCGAACTCTTCGCGCGGACACAGAATCTCCTCGTGCTGCCCCTGCATGGCGATCTTTCGCCGGCCGACCAACATCGCGCGGTAACGCCCGCGGGGCGGCCCAAGGTCATCCTCTCGACCAACGTCGCCGAGACCTCGGTGACCATCGACGGGGTCGTGGCGGTCATCGATTCGGGACTTGCCCGCATCGCCTCGCATTCGCCCTGGAGCGGGCTGCCCCGCCTAGCAGTGGCCAAGATCAGCCAAGCCTCGGCGATTCAGCGCGCCGGCCGTGCCGGCCGCACCCGGCCGGGCCGCGCGCTCCGGCTCTATGCTAGGCACGACTTCGAATCGCGTCGGCCGTTCGAGTTGCCCGAGGTGGCCCGGCTCGACCTAAGTGAAGCGGTCCTCACTCTGGCCGGCATGGGCGTACGCGCCGCAAATCGATTCGAGTGGTTCGAAGCGCCGGGGGCGGCTGCGTTGCAAGCCGCGGTCGCTCTGCTCCAACGACTGGGCGCCATTGATGCGCGCGAAGGGCTGACCGAGACGGGACGGCACATGCTGCGTTTTCCCGCCCACCCGCGCTTGGCTCGCCTTCTGGTCGAGGGCGAGCGGCGCGGGGCGGGTGAAGATGCCGCGGCCCTGGCGGGGTTGCTCTCGCAAGGAGACATCGCCGACGATGCGCGGGCCCGCTTTGGCGATGCGAGAAATCGGCGGCAGGGGGCCGTGGAAAGCGCCGACTTGCTCGAACGGCTCGACCGTTTCGCGCAGGCGCGCGCGGCCAGGTTCGACCGCGGCCGTTTGCGCGGCTTGGGCGTAGATGCGCGCGCGGCCGAATCCGCCGACAAGGCTCGACGACAGTTCGCGGGCGCTCTTCGTCGCGAGGCGCGCCCCGAGGGACGTTCAAAGTCGGCTTCCCCCAGTCCGGATGAGGCGGACGCCGTTTTGGCCATGGCCACCTTGACCGCATTTCCGGATAGGGTCATGCGTCGGCGCTCGCCGGGGGCGAACCAAGCCATCTTGAGCACGGGAGGTGCGGCCGAGATTGGGCCGCTGCCCGATTCGGAACTCCTAGTGGCGGTAGACGCGGAGGAACGCCAGTCGACATCAGGGCGATCGCTCGCGGTTCGTCTTGCGGTCGCCGTGCGTGAGGACTGGCTGCTCGATCTGGTACCAGACGGACTTTCCGAATCCGAGGAGACCCTATGGAATGCCAACACCGAGCGGGTCGAGACCGTTGAGAAACTCTGCTACGGCGCGGTCGTGTTGCACGAGACACGCCGGCAGGCGACGCCGTCATCGGAGGCGAGCCGCATATTGGCCGATGCGGCCCTGGCTGCGCGGGCGAAGGAAGGCGAGGTCGCGTATGGCTCGGCGGTCGAACTGCAAGCCAAGCTGGAGATCCTGCGCAAAGCTTTTCCCGAGCAGGAAATTCCAACCCTGGAAGCCGAGCACGTTGGGGCGCTGGTGGCGCAGGCCTGCGCGGGACTGGTCAGCCTGGCCGAGCTGCGCGCGACTCCCATCGAGGAGCGGCTGCGACAGGCGCTCTCGCCGGTCGTGGTCGGGCTTCTGCGCGGCGAAACGCCGGACCGGGTTCAACTGCCGGGCGGACGGAGCAGCGTCATCCACTACCAGCCCGACCGACTGCCGTGGATTGAATCGCGCTTGCAGGACTTCTTTGGCATGCGCTCTAGTCCGGCGATCTGCCGAGGCCGTATTCCGCTGACCCTACATCTTCTGGCGCCCAATCATCGCGCCGTTCAGGTGACGAGCGACCTGGCGGGTTTTTGGCAGAACCACTATCCCGCCATCCGACGCGAGTTGTGTCGTCGCTATCCCCGGCACGCTTGGCCCGAGGACGGCGCGACGGCCACGCCGCCACCCCCCCGCCCGCGACGCTAGGCTGGAGAATTTGGGCGACAGGGTTACGTTCTTGTGCCAGAACTCGGTCAAACATGCTCGAACCGATTGAAGATCCCAGAGCCAAAGACGCTCCGCCTCCTCAATTCCACGCGCCGATTCTCGCCCCCGCGCACCGGCCTCCAGTCGCGCCAGAAGCCTTGGCCCACAGAGATCTTCGCAGCGGTCCGTTTTGGCAGCGTATTCACGCCTACGCCAAGGTCAGCGAGGCCGAATTCCTCGATCACCAATGGCAGGCCAAGAACTCCATCACCAACATTCCACGGCTGCTCGCCGCGCTCGAGGGATTTGTGTCGGCTGGCTTCGTTCGCGATGCCGAGGCCGGGTTCCAGCACGCGCCCATGCCGGTGCGGGTTTCGCCCTACCTCCTCTCGCTCATCGACTGGGCCAACCCCTACGAAGATCCCATCCGCACGCAGTTCATTCCGCTGCTTTCGCGGCGATTGCCCGACCATCCCAAGGTCGACCTGGATCCTTTGCACGAGCGGCAGGACATGCCGGTTCCTGGGCTTTCGCATCGCTATCCCGATAAGGTCCTCTTTCTGCCCATCGCCACCTGCCCGGTGTACTGTCGGTTCTGCACGCGCAGCTACGCGGTCGGTCTCGATACCGAGGAAGTCCACAAACTGCAATTTGGCGTGGACATGGATCGCTGGCGCGCCGCCATCGCCTACGTCGCCTCGCGGCCCGAGGTGGAGGATGTGCTGATTTCCGGCGGCGATGCTTCGCAGCTGCGTGCCGACCAGATCACCTTTCTTGGCGAAGCCTTCCTGTCCATTGACCACATCCGCCGCATCCGCTTCGCGACCAAGGGACCGGCGGTCATGCCGCAGAAGATCCTGTCCGACTCGGCTTGGCTGGACGCCGTCACGCGCATCGTGGAGCAGGGACGCAAGCGTCACGTCGATGTGATGATTCATACGCACTTCAATCACCCGAACGAGATCACGTGGATCACGCAGGCCGCGGCCGACATGCTGTGCGAACGCGGCATCATGGTGCGCAACCAAACCGTGCTCATGCGTGGAGTGAACGATTCCGTTGCCACCATGGGCATGCTCATCAAGCGGCTCGCCTACATCAACATCCATCCGTACTACGTCTACGTTCACGACATGGTTCGTGGGGTCGAGGACTTGCGTACGACGGTAGCCACGGGCGCGCATATCGAGAAACGCATCCGCGGTTTGGTCGGCGGTTTCAACATGCCGACCTTCGTGGTCGACACCCCGGGTGGCGGCAAGCGCGAGGTGCATTCGCACGAGCACTACGATCCGGTTACGGGCGTGAGCGTGTACATCTCTCCGGTGGTTCATCCCGGCGACTACTTCTGCTACTTCGACCCTATTCACCTTCTGCCCGAGGAGGGGCGGGCGCGCTGGGCGAAGCCCAAGGAGCACGACAAGATGATTGCGGAGGCGCTCGCCACCGCCCGGAGCAAGGTTTGAGAGATCTCTCGCCCACGGTCGACGAGGGTTGGCTCTTCCTGGAAGAGGGCAACTTCGTCGCCGCGCGTGGCATGGCCAAACGGGCGTTGGGCGAGGATCCCGACGATTCCGAGGCGCTCTTGTTGCTCGCAGCTTGTTGTCGCGCGGAGCGCGATCCGCAGGAAGCGCTTCATCACCTCGAAAGGGCGTCTACCGCGGACGATGCGTGGTGCGCGCCGGCGCAATGGACGGCGGAGATCCTGGCGCAAGATTTGGATCGTCCGGCCGACGCGCTCAAGCACGCCGCGCGTGCACTCGATCGGGCGGATGAGGAGGACGAGTTTCTCGACGCCGTCGTGCTCAAGGCCGGGCTGGAAATCCAGCTCGGCAAGACCAAGGCCGCGCAAACCACCTTGTCCGAATTGCCTGGCGCGAATGAGGTGCAATTGCCGGCCGAGCTTTCCCTCGACCTGGCCTATCTGTTCCTGGAAGCGGAATTGGTCGACGAGGCCGAGCAAAGATTTCGCGCGCTCGTCGATACCGGCGAGCAGGATGCCGAAGCATGGTATGGGCTTGGTCTATGCGCCGAGGCCCGCAGCGACGAGTCTGCGAAGCGGACGGCTTGGCTGCGCGTGCTGGAAATGGATGGGGAAGCTTCCTTGCCCAAACCTCTCCTCGGCGAGTCCGAAATGGCGGAGATCGCGGAAAGTTCCCTGGCAGAACTGCCCGAACATGTCCGCCAGCTGATAGCCAACGTCCCTATCTTGATCGTCGACTTGCCGGCTCGGACCGAGGTCGAGTCGGGGCTGGATCCGCGCCTGCTGGGACTCTTCGAAGGCACCGCGTACACGGATGCGGCGGCCATGGGCGGGCCGGCGCAAGTCACGCAGATCCTGCTGTTCCGCAAAAATCTAGAACGCATGGCCATCGACGCGGATGATCTGCGCGAGCAGATTCGCATCACGCTTTTGCACGAAACCGGTCATTTCTTCGGCATGTCCGAGGATGATCTGGCCGACGTGGGGCTGGACTAAAAAGAAACGGCGGCGAGATTTCTCCCGTCGCCGTCTTGCGCTTGCTTCGCGTTTTCTAGAAGGTGAACAGATCTGGGCGCGCCGCCGCTTTGTCGATGGCGTCGCCGAGTTCCTTCCTGGTCGATCCGAGGCGGGCGAGGATCTGGCGGATGCTGTTGTAGCGCTGCTTGTACTGCTCCATGCGCACTTGATCCGGGGAACCGTTCATGACGGCGTCGAAGAGCGGCGTTTTTTCGATGGGCACGACTTTGTCGCCTTCCGGTTTGGGGCCGATCTTGCGCGGACTCCACGGTGCGCCCGTATTGGAGCGGATCTCGAAGCCTTCCATGTCGGCGGCATTGCAGGTTTCCCCGCCGCCCTTGCACACTTGCTTGCCAATCTCGACGAGGTTGGCGATGGCCAACTTGCCGCTCGACGAGAACACGACGCCGTAGTTGACGGCCGCCTTGGTCGGATCGCTGCCGCCGCCCTTTTCGGCCATCTTCGCCGTGAAGTCCTCGAGCGTGGCCTTGTCGGCCTTGGTGCGCTTGATGTGGCGCTCGACCTCGCCATAGAGGTTGATGGTGTCGTAGTAGTAGTTCATCAGACGATCAATCGCGAGATCCTCGAGCAGGTAGTAGTTGACCTTGAAAATGCGCGAAGTATCCGGACGCGGATCCAACTTCACCTGTTCGAGATCCTGGACCAGCTTGGGATCGTAGGCGAGGGGATCCTGCTTCGCAGCCATCAGTCGCTGCTGGCTAAGAGCGACGACGCTGCCGATCTGGGTGACCGTCTTCTGCATCTCATCGAGTTCGACCTTGACCCGCTTGGCGCCGAAGTTCGCGGCATTGAACATGCGGCGGCCCACGGCGGATGCGCCGAAGCCGAAGCCCACGGCGGCGGCGACCAGGACGGCGATGATCAAAATGATTCGGCCAGCGAGTCCACCTCTCTGTCGCACGCTGATGGCTGGCCTTCCGTCGTCGGCGGCGCGCAGATCGAAGTGTTGGCCCGCCACGGGGCGCATGCCGGCGAACGGATCGTCGAACGCGGGTGCGGCGGCCGGAGGAGGAGCCATCGGCGCCGCCACCGGGCGCGGGATGGGGGCCATCGGATTGGGAACCGCGACAGGTGCGGGAATCGATGGGATCCCAGGTGCAGCGGGCGCCGCGCCAGGCGCGGCTCCGCCTCGGGCCAGGCCGAGTCGGGCTTTCAGGTCGGCAATATCTCTTCCAGGACCAGGCTTCTTCGGTTGCTCCAAGGCTGTATCTCCGTGCGTGAGGGGTCGACGTACTCCCGGGTTCTCTCCGCGGGGATGAGTGAAGATATGAGCGAGGACGGGAGGTCTCTGTCAAGGGCCGAAGTCAAAAAAGACAAGCTTCCTTGACGACGACGTCATCGCGAACACACACGATCTCTAGCACGACTCAAGCACATGCAAGGCGGATTTTCCCATGTCCGCGGCGGGGCGGGAACGCGTGGAACAGGATGTGCGGGCCTACTCAGGCCGCTGCCCGGCTAGAAAGCGACCGATGCGCTCCTTGGAAATCGAGGGCATGCGAGTGAAGCGCACGCCGAGGCCAGTGCCAGGCGTCGGCGTCGAAACCACCTCGCCTGATGCGGTAAGGACTTCGTTGCAGCCAGGCAATTGGAACTGCAACCCGACGAAGTGGGGCGTTCCACCGGCATCACTGATGGCATGCAGCCTCATTCCAGTTCGACTGATGTCCGAGGCTCGGCACAGATAGGGGTAGCCGTTGAGAAAGCGGTTCATGAGCAAGTCGATCTCGCGCCGGGGATCGGCGCGGCGTTCGCGAGTGCTCGGCTTCGTTACCGTGGAAGACGATGGTGTGTGCATAAGCCTACATGTAGGACGTGACTCCTCTTCTGTCAAGTTTCTAGACTTGCGGCTATTCGCCAACTTTGGAACCCGGAATGTCATGGGGCAGCTTGACGTGGTGCCAGCCTGGTGCTGATAATTCTTGCGGCGTTCGCGAGCCCGTTGTGGTTTTGTGTTTGGGAAGCTAGCGTCGGCCTATTCACGTCTCAATCGCGAGGAATCAAATGCACCGTATCAAGATCGGACTCATCGCCGCAGTCGTCCTGGCAGTGCTGACCGGCGTGTTTTATGGCGCCATCACCGCCTCGCTGAAAAGCTCGAACGAGCAGAATGTGCAAGCTCGCGTGGCTCGCGCCCAGCGAATCTACCGCGACATCAGCCAGCTCAATGGGCTCAAGCTGGCCAACCTGGCATCGGCCCGTGCCCGCGCCCCTAGCGTGTTGGCCGTGTTCGACAAGGCGGATGCGGCGGCCAAGCAGTCGTCCGCCTACGAGGTTTGCGAAGGGCTCAATCAGCAGCTCAAACAAGAAGGGCGCAAGGCCGACATCGTCGCCATCCTCGATGCGAGCGGAAAAATCGTCGGACGCGATCTCAACCCCAACGCCGATGTCGGCCTCGATCTGCGTGCCAAGTACCCAGCGGTGACCCAGGCATTGCAGGGAACCGCCGTCAAGGATGTCTGGACTTGGCAGGATCGCGTCCATGAAGTCGCGCTCGCTCCGGTGGTCAAGGCCGACAACAGCGTCGTCGGCGCCGTGCTCTTCGCTTGGGTCGTGAGCGCCACGACGGCGCAGGCCAACCGCGACCTGCTCGACAGCGAGATCGGCTTTTTCCACGCCGGCAAGGTCTACGCCTCCAGCTTCGTGTCCAGTGTCGACAAGTCGAAAGAGGACGTCGCCAAGTCGCAAGCGCTCAGCAATTTGCTTTTCGGGGGCGAGAAGCTGGCCACGAGCGCGCGGGAGAATCCGACCCCCGTGAAGACCGTGACGATTGAAGGACGCGATTTCGCCGCGGTGGTGGCGCCGATTCCAGGCAATTTCGCCGACAAGACCAGTGGCTTCGTGGTCCTGGCCTCGCTTTCCGATGGCGCGGCGGATGTTCGCGCGGCTGGCATGAAGGTGCTGTTGCTCGGGCTTCTGGCCATCGTTATGGCGCTCGTGGCATCGGTCCTCACCGCGCGCCGGTTCATCGCGCCCCTCGACGAAATCGAGCTGGGCGTGGCCGAGGTCATCAATGGAAACATCGACTATACGTTCAAGCCCGTGGGCGAGGATTTCGAGGGCCTGTCCAACAGCCTCAACGTCATGCTGGCGCGCCTGCTCGGCCGCGAGGAGCCGGACGAGGAAGCGGTCGAGGAAGAGGAGGACGGCGGCAAGCAGGCGTGGAAGGCCGAGGCCATGGTCATCGAAGGCACCGATGGCAGCGCGCCTCCTGCGACGGTTTCGGCGCTGGCCGAGGAAGGTGAAGCGGCCTATTACCCGCGACTGTACAATGAATATGTCGCGGCCTTGCGCAACTTGGGCCAGCCGAGCGAGGGCATGAGCGTTCTCGCATTCATGGCCAAGCTCAGCCTGACCGAGGCGGGACTGCGCGAGAAGTGGGAGTGCAAGGTCGTGCGCTTCTTGCTCTCCGTGAAGAGCGACCAGATCGCGTTCCGGCCGGTCAAGATCGCGTAACTCGACCTCGCGCGCGGGTTCGTCTAGCCTGGGACCGGCATGGTCCAAACAGGTCTCGATGTCCTTCTTGGCGAGAAGATTGCGCTCTTGCGCGGTCGCAGTGCGGGCGTGCTTTGCCACCCGGCCAGCGTGGATAGCCGCCTGGTACATATCGTGGACGCCCTGGTCGCGGCGAAGGTCACCGTTACCCGCCTGTTTGGCCCCGAGCACGGCATTCGCGGCGAAGCCCAGGACATGGTCGGCATCGACGGCACGCGCGATCCGCGGACGGGAATTCCGGTGACCAGCCTCTACGGCGAGCGAATCGAGTCGCTGGCGCCGTCGTCCTCGGATTTGGCCGACATCGATGTCTTGGTTGTCGATCTACAAGACGTCGGCAGCCGTTACTACACCTTCATCTGGACCATGGCGATGTGCATGCAGAGCGCGGCGCGCGCCGGTGTTTCCATTCTCGTTCTCGACCGGCCCAATCCGATCGGCGGTGTCGCCATCGAGGGTGGCGAGGTCCTACCTTGGGCTGAATCCTTCGTCGGGCTGGGCTCGATTCCGGTGCGCCATGGCCTGACCATCGGCGAGGTGGCGCGGCTCGTGCGAGCTGGGATGCCGTGGGGAGGAGCGCGATTCGCGCAGCCGCTCGATTGCGACCTACAGGTGGTCGCGATGCACGGCTGGAAGCGAGAGGCTTTCTTCGAGTCGACAGGGCTGCCTTGGGTTCTGCCTTCGCCCAACATGCCGACCATCGACACGGCGCTGGTCTACCCCGGCCAGTGCCTCAGCGAAGGCACGAATATTTCCGAGGGCCGGGGCACCACCAAGCCGTTTGAAATCATCGGGGCGCCGTTCCTCGACGGGTATCGATTCGCCCAATGTCTTTCCGGCTATGGTCTGCCCGGCGTGCGTTTTCGCCCTTTGTCGTTCCGCCCGACCTTTCACAAGTTCGCGGGCCAAGTTTGCGGCGGGGCGCAGATCCACGTCGTGGACCGGGGCGCGTTTCGCCCTTATCTGACCGGTGTCGCCATCTTGTGTGCTCTGCGGGCCGTGGCTGGCGAGCAGTTTTGCTGGCGCACGGAGAAATACGAATTCGTGTCCGAGCGTCCGGCCATCGATCTTCTCACCGGCGGCGATGCCGTGCGCCTCGGGGTCGATTGCGGGGCCAGTCCGACCGAACTGGCGGCGACCTGGCAAGAGGCCGAAACCGCCTTCGCCGACCGGCGGCGGCCGGTCTTGATCTATTAACCACCGAGGAATCTTCGTTGTATGGTTCGGCGCATGCAGGTGGCATTCTTCGGCGGTAGCTTCAATCCGCCGCACGTCGCGCACCAGCTCGTCTCGCTCTTCGTGCTCGAAACCACGAAGGTGGATGAGTTGTGGCTGGTGCCCTGCTTGAAACACCCGTTCGACAAGGCGCTGGCCCCGTTCCAGCACCGTCTGTGCATGTGCGAACTGGCCGTGGCCGCGCTGGGGCCGCGGGCGCGGGCCAGCGACATCGAAGGTCGGCTGGGCGGCGAAAGCCGAACCCTGCTCACCATCAAGGCCCTGCGAGCCGAGCGTCCCGACTGCGAGTTTCACCTGGTCGTGGGGGCCGATATCGAATCCGAGCTGCCTTCGTGGTACGGCGCCGAGGAGCTACTTCGCACGGTGCCGCTCATCGTGGTCGGCCGCGCTGGTTTCGACGGGGGCGGGGGCTCCGGCATCGCCATGCCCGCCCTCAGCTCGACCGAGGTTCGCGCCAGGCTCGCGCATGGGCAATCCGTCGCCGGCATGCTTCCGCGCACCGTCGAGGCTTACGCCCGCGAACAAGGGCTCTACGGGCCGCCAACCTGAACACACTCTGATAGTCTGTGTGGATCGTGGAATCATCGGTTCATTTTTCGCGGCTCGCTCTGCTCGGCGTCGGCTACATGGGTGGCTCCGCGGCGCTCGCCGCGCGCCGAGCGGGATTGCTCGGCGACGTGGTCGGATACGATCCCAACGCCTCGGCAACCGAGGCCGCCCTGCGCATGGGTGTCATCGATAGTGCAGCTGCCAACGCGGCCGAGGCCGTGCGTGGCGCCACGCTGGTTCTTCTGGCTGCCCCGGTGCGAAGCGCGGAAGGACTGCTGCGCGAGATCGCGACGACCATCGCGGGTGGGGCAACGGTCATCGACGTGGGCAGCGTGAAGGGCGACGTCGTGCGGGCCGCCGCGGCGATCTTGTCCGCGGGCCAATTCGTGGGCTGCCATCCCATGGCCGGGGCCGAATTCTCCGGCGTCGAAGCCGCAGATGGCGACATCTATCCGGGGCGTGTCTGCTTTATCTGCCCGGGGAAAAATACCCGCGCAGCCGCGGTCGACGCCACCCAGTCCTTCTGGCGCGGGATCGGCTGTCAGACCCTGACGATCGAACCGGAGACGCATGATCGCTTGATGGCGGCGCAGAGCCACTTGCCGCATGTGGCGGCCTTCGCGCTGGCCAAGGCGCTGGCGCCGTCGCTGTCGTTCCTCGACGCCCACGCAACCCCGGCCAGTCCCACCACCAGTTTGCGCGATACCACGCGCATCGCCGCCTCGGGCCCGGCCATCTGGCGCGACATCTTGTTGGCTAACGCCAGCCATGTTCTGCCCTTGATCGAGCAGTTGGAGGAGAGCGTGCGCGAAATTAGGCGGGCCGTGGCCGCGGCGGATGGCCCAGGGCTGGAAAAGATCCTAGCCGCCGCGCAAGAATGCCGCCGACGGCTGGTGGAGGAATGACCCTGGCGCCACTTCGCCAGCTTCTGCCCTTGCTCGTTTTGGCCTCGGCTTGCGCCGAGACTTCGACAGGGCCAACCGGCGCCGCGTCGCTACCGCGGCCGATCCTCGACGACGAAGATCCCTGGTCCATGATCCCGGCCGAAGCGGATCTCGTCTTATGGGCCGATATGGCCAAGTTGCGTTCGTCGCCGTGGACCCGCGACAGCTTCGCCAAGGTTGCGCTGCAGGATGCGGCAAGCGCGGAGCCTGGTTTGGATCAGATGGGCAACATCGACCACCTGGTGTTCGCCAAGGTTCCCGCGCTCCGCGACGGGGCCAGTTTGCTGGTGGCCGAAGGCAGATTCGACCGTGAGAAGCTGCGCGCAGCCTTCGCCCACAAGGCCGGGGCGTCGGAAATTTCCACTTATCGGGGCGCGGAGGTCAACATTCGCGGCGACGAGGCGCTGGCGTTCCTCGGCAAGCGCACCATGCTCTCGGGCCTCACGGTCGCGGTGCGCGCGGCCATCGACTGCAATATCGGCGTGGCCCGTGCCATCGATTCCGAGTCCTGGTTGCAAAAGCTGCGCGGTGAAATGGGGCGCGACAAGGGGCCCACGCCGCCCGTGGCTGCTCTCTACGTCCGCCTGCAGACCGCCACACGCGAGGAACTGATGCGCGAGATGGGCGAGGGCGGCAACCTGGAGGAGTTCGGCGCGCGCGTCGATCTCGACTCCGATTTGAGCGTGAACGCCATCGGTGCGACACGCACCGAGCAGCAAGCGCGCGATCTGGCGGCGCGCCTGGGCGAGCGGATCCGCGAGGTGCGCGGCCGGCCCATCGTGGCGGCCTTTGGCTTGGGGAGTGTGGTCGATTCCGTGCGTTTCATCGCCGAGGACGTGCGCGTTCATGGCAACCTGCGCGTGTCGGAGCGCGAACGCAGTGAAATTTCCCAAAGGATGACCATCGTGGCGGAGCTCTTGGCGAAGATGCGAAAAGAGAAGCCGCAAGGCGAGGAGAACAAGCAGCCGTGAGCGGAGAAGAGACATCGCTGCATCCGATGTTGCGCTTGGGCCGCAGCGGTGCCTTGCGCGGGGTGTGTCGCGTGCCAGGGGACAAGTCCATTTCCCATCGGGCGCTGCTCTTTTCCGCCCTGTGCCATGGCTCCGTCGAGATCGGCGGATTGGGTTCGGGCGGCGACAACGCCTCGACCGCGGGCGCCCTTCGTGCGCTGGGCGTTTCCGTTCGCGTGGAAGGGACATCGGCCAGCGTGCAGGGCGTGGGGTTGTCCGGCCTGCGCGAGGCTGGCACTGCACTGGATTGTGGCAACTCGGGCACCACCATGCGCTTGTTCTGCGGCCTTCTCGCCGGCCAACCGTTTGCCACCACGCTGACTGGAGATCCGTCGCTGTCTCGGCGGCCGATGGGCCGGGTGGCCAAGCCCCTGCGCCAGATGGGCGCACGCATCGAGGGGCAACCCGATCCCGCGCGGCCGGAGGGAATCCTGCCTCCGCTCGTCATCACGGGCGGCAGCCTGCGCGGAATCGACTACACGTTGCCCGTGGCCAGCGCCCAGCTCAAGAGCGCGCTGGTGCTCGCCGGCCTGCAAGCGAAAGGCAAGACTTGCATCGAGGAGCCGGGGCTTTCGCGCGACCACACCGAGCGCATGCTGCGTTTCCTTGGCGCGCCGGTGAGCACGGATGCAACGGGTCGGCGCATTGTCGTCGATCCGACCGGATGGAATGGTGAGCTGCGCGCGGCCGAGGTGGATGTTCCAGGCGATCTGTCATCCGCCGCGTTTCTGCTCGTGGCCGCGGCCGTGGTGCCCGGCAGTGACGTCACGGTCGAGAGTGTCGGGCTCAATCCCACGCGCACGGGCGCACTCGATGTCCTCCGAGCCATGTCGGCCAAGATCGAAGTCGCGCAAACCGGAGAGGCCATGGGCGAGCCGGTGGGACGCGTGCGCGTGTGCTGGAGCGGCGCCTTGCGGGCAACCCGCATCGCCGGCGAGCTGGCCCTGCGCTCGATCGACGAGATCCCGGCCCTGGCCGTGGCCGCCGCGCTGGCGCAAGGACGCTCCGAATTCGCGGATCTGGGCGAGCTGCGCGTGAAGGAATCGGATCGCATCGCCTCCATCGCGCGCGAACTCCAGCGTGCCGGTATCGCGGTCGAGGAATTCGCGGACGGGTTCGCCGTCGTCGGCAGTGGCGGCGCCCCGGTCAAAGGCGGACAGGTGCTGCCCGACCACGATCATCGCATCGCCATGGCCGGAGCCATTCTTGGCCTGCTTTCTGACCAGGAGACCTTGGTGCCGAGTGAAGACATCGCGACGTCCTTCCCGACTTTCGCCGAGATCATCCAATCTCTCGGCGGAAACCTGCGGTCGGACTAGAATTTCGCGCCGACCGATAGACTGGCGGGGGTTTTGCCAGGCTCGGCGGGGAGGGCGACCAAAACGTAGCAGCCGAGCGCGGTGACGCTGAGGCCAAAGCCGACCATCAAGCCGGCGATGCCGGGATACAAGCGGTGGCCCGGGTCGCCTGTGTTGGCGAAAAGCGCGCCGCCCGCGACGGCGGTGGCGAATCCCACGGCGATGCCCACGGCGGCGAGGGGCCGGCGCCACGAGGTGGGGGGCGGCGGCGGTGGCGGCGGCGGACGCCAGGTCGCGAGCCACGCCTCGACGGGCCGCTTCATCTCATCGCCGAGCTGAATCATCCGCTGGCGTGCTTCGTCGACCGTGCACACGTTGCAGAAGCGGGTCTCCGTGTCCAGGGGAACCATGGCCGGGGTCGGGTCTTCGGTGCCGAGCAGGCGCGCCGTCATTGTATAGCTGTTGCCAGTCACCTTCACGCTCACGCGGATGAGGTGGGAGACATCGAGAAGCTGGCCGAAGCGCTTCACGCAGATCGAACCGTCGCACTTCTGTAGTTCCGGGAAGGTGTCCATGTAGCGGGCCACGTCGACGGAATCGAGCACGTAGATGGGCGCTGTGCGCGTGACGCCGACCACGAAGCCATCTTGCAACTGCATGGACAAGGCCGGCGAGGCGCCGTCGCCCTCGACGGAAAACTCGGAGATGGCCACGCGCGCGGCCATGACGCCGCCGTGAGCTGACGGGGGGGCGACCGGTGAATGCGGCTGCTGCGGCAGGGGCGGCGCGACCGCGGGCGCGCTGGCAGGGACAGGGACTTGGACGGCGGCGGGGACAGGGGCGGGCGGGGCTGGCTGGGTGGGCGGCGGCGGATTTGGCGGATTCGGCGGACTCGCCAGATAGGGGACAGGCGCCGGTCTCGGCAAAGCGTCGGCGGGAACCGCCGCGGGCTGTGCGAACGCAACCGCCCCCATGCCGATGGAGCACGCCATCGTCGTGAAAGACACCAAACGTGAGAATTTCTTCACCACTGCGGATCCTCTCCCACCGTCTAATCGGTCTTTTCCAACCTTTTCTTCATGCGCTTGAGTAGGGCTTCGAAAGATTCCTTGGTGATGATGCGGTTGAATTCCGCGCGATAGTTCTCCAGCATGCTCTGCTCGTCGGTGATGACATCGAAAACCAACCAGCGCGTGCCTTTGAAGAGAAGCTTGTACTCCATTTCGACCTGTACCTTCTTACCGTCGTTCGAGGTGTCCAGGGTCGCGTTCACCGTGGCTCCGCTGCCGTCGATGGCTTCCTTGTCGAAGCGCAGGTCGTAGTTGGGCTGGCCATGCACCTGCTTGATGTAGTTGCGCTCGATGAGGTCGCGCAAGACACCGACGAATTCCGTGCGCTGCTTGGGACTGATCTCATCCCAGTGACGGGCCAGTGCCCGGTGCGCCAGCTCCTCGAAATCCAGAAAACCCAACATGATCTTGCGCATCTCGCTTCGCTTGGCGTCGTATACCGGCGACCAGGATGGCGCTTGTTTTTGGAACAGCTTCTTGAGCGCGGCGTTTGACTTCTTCAGATCGGCCATCGGGCTGGAACCAGCGGGCGGCAGCGACGGCGCGAGGGCGGCTGGTTCGACAGAATCGGCCGACTCCGACTTTTCGGCGGCACCGGACTTGGCGACCTTCTTGGCTGGCGCGGCCCACGCGCTCGCCACCGTCACGGCCAGACCAAGACCGATGGTGGCAATGCGCACGGCAATGACATGTCGTGGATGAAGCGGGGATGAAGCGAGCTGCATAGTGTCTCCCTCTATACCGTGCCCAGCCGCGGGATGGAATACGCTCGGCAACCCAGGGTCGTGTTAGGCTTGACCTATCGATGGTTACCGATATGGGCACCGATTTCGACGCAAAGGCCTGGCTTGCGCAGCTTTCCACGGATCTGCGCGATGGCTATGCGCGTACAAGGCGCGTCATGTCCTTTGGCGAATACATCGGCTTGCTTCACAAGGACATGCGGCGGCAGGCACGATCGGCCGCGCAATACCTGCGCGATGTCTTCGATTTCTTCGGCACCACCAAGGTGCGTGGGTCGCGCGGCGAGGCGGTGCGCTTCAACCTGTTCGATTGTCCCAGGGACGGCGGCAAGGACTGCCTGCGCGGACAAGAGGAAGTGCAAGGCGCGATCTATCGCCTCATCTCCAATTTCGCTCGCGAAGGACGGACCAACCGGCTGATTCTTCTGCACGGTCCGAACGGCAGCGCCAAGTCGACCGTGGTGAACTGCATCGAGCGCGCGATGGAACACTACTCGCGCCTCGACGAGGGGGCGCTGTATCGATTCAATTGGATTTTTCCGGTTCAGAACGTGAGCAAGGGGGGTATCGGATTTGGCGGTCCTCGCGACGGCATCGCCGACGCCGAAACCTACGCCTATCTCGACGGCGAGCTGGTCGAGGCCAAGATCAGTGACGAGCTACGCGACCATCCACTTCTGCTCCTGCCGCGCGACAATCGCCGCGAGCTGCTCACCACGCATTTGGCGGACGAAATCGCCAGCGGTTTTCATCCCGCCCGCTACTTGCTCGATGGCGATCTGTCGCATCGCAACCAGCGGATTTTCGAAGCCCTGCTCGGCGCCTACCACGGCGACTTGGCCCGCGTTCTGCGCCACGTGCAGGTCGAGCGCTTTTTCATTTCCCGGCGCTACCGCCAATCGGTGGCCACCGTCGAGCCGCAGATCGCGGTCGACGTGCGCACCCGCCAGCTATCCATGGATCGCTCGCTCACCGTCTTGCCTTCGGCCCTGCAATCGGTGTCGCTGTTCGAAATGCAAGGCGAGCTGGTCGACGCCAATCGCGGCATGCTCAATTTCGAGGACCTACTTAAGCGGCCATTCGAATCGTGGAAGTATCTCTTGGGCGTGGTCGAGAACGGGTCCACCTCTCTCGATTTCGGGACGCTGGAAGTGGATACGGTCTTCTTCGCCACGTCCAACGAGAGCTTCTTGGCCGCGTTCAAGGAGGTCCCGGAATTCCAGTCGTTCAAGGGGCGCATGGAGCTGGTGCGCGCTCCGTACTTGCTGGACGTTCGCGTGGAGAAGCAGATTTACGACGAGCATGTTCAGCGCGGCCTGGTGGACGGTAGCGCGCGCCATCTGGCGCCGCATGTGGCATGGGTCGCGGCTCTGTGGGCGGTGCTTACCCGCCTGCGCCGCCCGCAACTCGACAAGTACACCGGCCGTCTGGCCGATTTGATCGCCCGGCTGGGGCCGCTCGACAAGGCGCTGCTCTACTCCCTCGAAGGCAGCGACACCTTTTCGCACGAAGAACACAAGGAACTGCTGGCCGCGGTGGACACCATCGCGCGTGAGACGGACAGCGACATGAATTACGAGGGCAGAAGCGGTGCTTCGCCGCGGGAGATGAAGCTCGTCCTGCTCAACGCCGCCCAGAGCCTGAAGTATGCCTGCGCCTCGCCTTTCGCCGTGCTCGACGAATTGGAGGAGCTGGTGCGGGCCACCAGCGTGTACGAGTTCTTGCGCCAGCCCCCCGCGCCGGGCGGCTACCACGAAAACGCCGCGTTCGTCGACAAGGTACGCGAGCGACTGCTCGCCCGTATTTCCGACGAGGTGCGCATTTCCATGGGGCTGGTGGAAGAGCGGCGCTACATCGAACACTTCGAACGTTACGTGACCCATGTCTCGTATTGGGTGAAGCGCGAAAAGGTTCCTAATCCCGTGACCGGCGCCGACGAGGAGCCCGACCAGGAATTCATGGCCGATGTCGAGCGCCTGCTCGGCGTGCGGGCAAGTGGCATGTCGTCCGCGGATTTCCGCGGAGAGGTCATCGCCAAGATTGGCGCTTGGTCGCTCGACAATCTCGGCAAGCGCCCCGACTACGAGCGCATCTTCCCACGCCCCATCGCGGATCTGCGCGAGGCATTCTTCTCGGAGCGCAAACGTCAGATCACCAGGATCAACCAGGACTTGCTGGTCTATCTCGTCGATGGCCCCGACACAATGGTACCCGACGAGGTCATAGCGGTTCGCACCACGCTCGACAATCTCAAGCGGCGCTTCGGCTACTGCGACAAGTGCGCCAAGGACGCCGTCCTGGCACTTCTGAAAAAGCGGTGAGTCTGGAATTCCGCATCTACTGGACGATTTGGCTCGCCTGGGCCGTGATCGCGGCGGCCACGGTGCCGTACCTCCTCGTGCGCCCCGCGCCCTATGGCCGGTATGGTCGACCGGGGTGGGGCAGGGCGCTCAACGCGCGGCTGGCTTGGGTACTCATGGAAGCGCCGTCGCCGCTCGGCATGGTGCTTTTGTTTGCGCTCGTGGGTGGCGCCTCGAACGCGGTGGCCCTGGTCGCGCTGGGGCTTTGGCTGTGTCACTACCTCTACCGCGCCTTCGTGTTCCCCTTTCTCTTGCCGCCCACCGCGCGGCCCATGCCCGTGGTCGTGCTCGCCGCTGGCGCGTTCTTCAACCTCGTGAATGTCTATCTCAATGGCAGCTGGCTGTTCTGGTTGGGACCCCGTCGCGCGGTGGGGTGGTTCTTCTCGCTGCCATTCCTCCTCGGTTTGGGCCTGTTCTTCTTCGGCATGGCCGTGCATATCCTAGCCGACCGGGAATTGCGCACTTTGCGGCGGGCTGGCAACGGTGAACGCGGATTGCCCCACGGCCCGCTTTTTCGCTGGCTGTCCTGCCCCAACTACTTCGGCGAAATCGTCGAGTGGTTCGGCTTCGCGCTGGCGACATGGTCGCCGGGCGGGCTGATCTTTGCCTTGTGGACCGCGGCCAACCTGGTGCCGCGGGCGGTACACCACCATCGCTGGTACCGCGACAAGTTCCCCGACTACCCCGCCTCGCGACGCGCCGTGATTCCTTTTGTGCTTTGAACCAGCAAGAAAATTGCGGCGCGTGGGGTGGACCCGGATACTGGGTACCCAGGAAGAACCATGAGCCGCAGAAATCGCGTAGGACATCCTTGGATCTGGCGATCTCTGACCGCGGTCATGCTGGCCGCGACCTTCGGCTATGGTCCTTACTACTTGTACGCGCACTCCGGGTTCGCTCGCTACCTGCAGCTGCGCCGCGAGCTGGTCGTCACGCAGGCCAAGAATGCGCGCCTGCGCGCCGAAAACGAGCGCCTCGCGCGCGAGTCCGAGGCCCTGCGCTCGAACCCGCGCGCGGTCGAGAAGGTGGCGCGCGCCGACTTGGGCTGGGTCCGCTCGGGCGAGGTGGTCTTCGACTTGGGGCGTGCTCCATGAAGCAATCCATGAAGATTGAACGGCTGGCCGCGCGAGCGAGTTTTCAAGTTCGGCGCATCTTCCGCGCAGTGTGGGGCTCGGCCTTGGTGGCGGGTGTTGTCGCGCTGTTGTGGAAGGGCTGGTTTCCGGATCTCCGGCAGCCACGCGCCGACTACGCTCGTGCCGTGGTGGCCGCGCTGTTGGCCGGCGCCTTGGCGGTCAAGGTCACCGCGCGTGTAACAACCAGTGAACGGCGGCGTAGCCCGCGCCGCGAGATGCTCTCGGATATCGAACTCGGCCTGCTGCTGCTTTCAGCGACCTACGTCTTTCTCTCGGTCCTTGGCGGCACCACGTCGCCCATCTACCCTCTGGTCTACGCTCTCGTCAGCTTCCTGGTCACCTTCCATCCTTTGAAGACTGGAACGGCCCTGGCCATCGCGGCGTTGGGATTCGAAGCCGTGATGGCCTTCGGCCCAGGCGCGGTGCCGGGCGCGGCCGAGGCTTTCCCAGGGCACGCCGGTTTTGTCGTGGTCTTCGCCATTCTCAACGTGGCGTTTCTGCACGCGGAGGTGGCGAGGCAGCGCCGCGAACACCGCAAGCGCTTGGAGGAAGAGGTTCTTTTCATGCGCGAGGAGGCGCGTGACTTTCGCCTGATTTCGCCTGGGCTGGCTGCGGAAAGCCGCTTGCGCACGCGCGCAGAAGAGGAAGAAAAGCTTTCGCAGGGTTCAATCGAGAATATTCATCAGCAACTCCTGCACACCATCGAACTCTTGTGGCGCTCTTTGGGGCTCAAGACATGCGCGCTGTTGTGGCTGGACAGCTCGGGTGAGAAGCTTAAGCTCAAGGAGCTTTCGACCTCGGCGCAGCACTTGGCCGAGGGGCTGCTTTCCGCGCGCGCCGGCGTGTTCGCGGCGGTGCTCAAGGACGGCCGGCCGTGCTGCCTGGAATCGCCGAAGCCGGCGCTTCTGCCCTACTACCAGGGGCCGGAGGACGTGTCGGCGTTCCTCGGCGTTCCTATTGTCGAGGGCAGGATCCCGCGGGGACTGCTGGTGGGCGATCGCGCGACCGGGCCGGCCTTCACGGCGTCGGAGACCGAGCTTTTCGTGTCGGCCGCGGCGCAGATCATGCGTATCGTGCAGTCGGAGCGCGTGTTCCAAGCGGTCGAACGCTCGAAGCACGAACACGAGCGCTTCCTGCGCGCCTCGACCGCGCTCAACCGCGCTCTCACCCTGGACGAAGTGTACGCCGCCGCCATCGAGGGCGCGCGCGGCGTGTGTGAATTCGATTTCGTGGCCATTTCCGCTTTCAACAGCCGCGACGGAAGCCACGCCATCAATCTGGCGGTGGGGGACGGTTTCGAGGCCCTGGTGGGCGCCACCTTCCGCGATGCAACCTCGGTCGCGTCGATGGTGGCCAAGAACAAGTTGGCCTTACCGGCTAGTGGAGAGTGGCGCGATCACCACGAAACCCATATTTTCGACGCTGGCGAACGCATCAAGGGCTTCGAATCGCTCTACGTGCTGCCGCTCCTGGTGAAGAACGAAGTCTTGGGCACTTTCGCGCTGGCGGCGCGGCAGCCTGCCGCGTTCACCAGCTACCGGCGGGAAATGCTCGGCGTGGTGGCCAACCAAGTGGCCATCTCGCTGCAAAACGGGCGCATGGTCGAGTCGCTGGAGCAGCAGGCCACCACCGACGGGCTCACCGGCCTGGTCAATCACCGCACCTTCCAAGAACGCTTCTCGGCCATGCTCGGTCGCGCCGACCGGCACAAATTCCGTGTGTCGATTCTGCTCACCGACATCGACCACTTCAAGAAGGTCAACGACACCTACGGCCACCCCACCGGCGATGCCGTGCTCAAGCGCGTCGCCGCGATTCTGAAGGCCAGCGCGCGCAAGATCGACATCGTGGCCCGCTATGGCGGCGAAGAATTCGCGCTGGTCCTGGAAGGCACCGACAGGATCGGGGCGCGCCAGCTCGCCGAGCGCATTCGCGAGGAGGTCGCGGCGCAAACCTTCGAATCGAGCAAAGGTCCGTTCAAGGCTACGCTGTCGCTCGGCGTGGCTGTCTATCCCGACGACGGCAAGGCCAAGCAGGACGTCATTGCGTGCGCCGACAAGGCGCTCTACGCCGCCAAGCACGGCGGCCGCAATCGCACCGTCTGTCACGGGGAAAGCCAGCGCGAGGCGCCGGTGTTGAAGGCCGTGGTGTAGGGGCTCGCTCCGCCGAGGGGGCGAGGTTGGGGTGTGTTTTCGCGGCGGGCGGAGGCCAACGGCCGCGCTGCGCGCGTCCATGGCCCCCTCGGTCGCTCGTTGGCGTTGGCGAGTCTGCGACTCGCCAAGCACTCGCTCACGCCGCCGCGAACACACACACCAACCTCGCTGTCACCCTCAGCTACGCTCGCAGGAGAAGGGGGCGGCATCGCGGTGAAAGTGTTGGCGGCGGGCATGAGCGAGGGCCGGGCCCTGGGAAATGATTTCGATGCTAAGATTCCGGCACCATGACCTCCGATCTCGCTGACAAGACCGTCGTGCTTGGCGTGACGGGCGGTATCGCGGCGTACAAGGCGGCCGAGCTGTGCCGGCTGCTGGTCAAGGCGGGGGCGCAGGTGCGCGTTGTGATGACCGAGGCGGCTTGCCGGTTCATCACGCCGCTCACCATGCAGGCCCTATCCGGCCACGAGGTGGCGTGCGATCTGTTCGCGCCGGTACCCGAGGGTGGCATCGGGCACATCGAACTGGCCAGCAAAGCCGACTTGGTCGTCATCGCGCCTGCGACGGCGGATGCCATCGCCCGCTTCGCCGCGGGCATGGCCGACGACTTGCTGGCCGCCGTGGTGCTGGCGACCAAGGCGCCGATTCTCCTCGCGCCGGCCATGAATACCAACATGTGGGAAAACCCCATCACGCAAGCCAACCTTGCGCGCTTGTGCGCCAGCGGCCGGGTGACCTCGGTGGGACCATACGCGGGCGAACT
>Ga0224559_1000525_pt1 | contig 25056 bp, 20 predicted proteins | sample 714S33034metaG_FD_180676 | JGI IMG/M metagenome (GOLD analysis project Ga0224559, IMG submission 180676) | Peat soil microbial communities from Stordalen Mire, Sweden - 717 S3 30-34 | ecosystem: Environmental > Terrestrial > Soil > Wetlands > Peat | place: Sweden: Norrbotten County, Stordalen... | reverse complement strand
TGGACAGCCTGCTGCTGCTGCTGCTGCTGCTGAGCCTGCTGCTGCTGCTGCGGCTGAGCCTGCTGCTGCTGCTGAGCCTGCTGCTGCTCGTCAGCGGCCTTGCGGGCGAGCTTCGGGGTCTGCGGTCCGTTGTAGGAGCCATAGCCCGGCGGGTTGATGGCGGGACCCTTCTTGGCGTCGTAGTCCGCTGCCTGGACCTGCTGCTCCTGCTGTTGGACGGCCTGCTGAACGGCCTGCGAGAGCATCTGCTCCAGGGCCTGCTGCTCCTGCTGCTGACCCTGCTGCTGCGGCTGCCCTTCCGGCTGGGCCTGCTGCTGCTGCTGAGCCTGCTGCTGTTGCTGCTGCTGCTGCTGCTGAGCCTGCTGCTGTTGCTGCTGCTGCTGCTGTTGTTGCTGCGCCTGTTGCTGCGCCTGCTGCTGTTGCTGCTGTTGCTGCTCATCCGCCGCACGCCTGCTGGCCTGTACCTGCTGCTGCTGAGCCTGCTGCCGAGCCTGCTGCTGAACGGCCTGCTGTACCATCTGCTGGATGCCCGATTGGACACCCGCGGCGTCCCCCTGCTGGAACGCCTGCATGCAATTCGCGAGGGCGGCCTGCTGCTCCTGCTGTCCCTGCTGCTGCGGGGCCTGCGGCTGACCTTCCTGCTGTGCCTGCTGCTCCTGCTGGTGAGGGAACTGCCCGCCAGGGGAGTCCTCCTCGGTCGCGAGACGCGAAGCGGTCTGGATGATATCTGCGTTCGGCATGTACATGAGGGCGACGGACTGAGCCTCGAGGGCTTCGGTCGCAGCGATCTCGGTCGCGAACTTGCGACCCCTGAGCATGTGGCGAGCGATGAAGGAGCAGAGAGCTGCCTTCTTGAAGAGGGTGTCCGCGTCCATCTTCGCAGCCGTCTTCTCGGCGTGGTTGAACGACTCGGGGCGGAACTCGGGCATCCCGATATCGTCCCGCCGCGTCGTCCCGTCCGCGTACTCACGGTCCCAGGTGTTGGGCTCCGTGATGTCCTCGGCGAACGTCGAAGGGTCGCCCGTGAGGTACTTGTCCGCCTTGGGCTGCTGCCCGAGGTGGTCTTGGTTCATGGCGTATGGGTCAGCCGTGCGGTTCGTTGCCGCCGACTTACCGGAAGCATCCGTCCCGGCTGCCGCCTTGATTTGGTCCCGGTTCCAGGTGGTGCGTTCGCGCATGATCAGGTTACCTTTCCTCATCCGATGAGGGGTTATAAAAGGATTCACGAACCCAATGCGAGGAGTCGCCCTTTGACGAGGAGGGTTTGTCTCTCGGAGTCCGTCAGGTCTCGTCCAGCTACTTGACGAGCTTTCGACAAGTAGTTTCTCACATCTGCATCTTTGCCAAGACCGCCTAGCGCGAGCGCAGTTCGGTAAATTCTGGCTTCCCCAGCCATCGTGCGTCGCTTGGTCACGATGTCGATGATGCGGGAGAGCGCTAAAACTTCGCGTCCGGTGAACGCCTTGGAAGACTCGACGGCCTTCCACCCCCCATGACGGTAGAGCACCATGCCGAGGATCATCTTCTTGGCGACCTCGGGGTCCTTTTTCGTCTTGGTGAGGACGAACCGGGCGATCCTCATCCAGTTCGGGTGCTTGAGGGCCGATTTGATGAGGCTCTCATTGGAGAGGTTCTCGTTCGGCAGACTCTCATTCTCTGCCTGTCCCATGTCGGCGCGAGCCTTCGCGATGGCCTTCTCACGAATGAGGTCCGCCATCTCGTTGACCGCCTGGTCGATACCACTGTCTTCCTTCTTGGGCTTGAGCTTCCCACCCTCACCTTCGTCCTGCGTCGGGTTCTGCCCCTGGTCTTGAGCGATGAGGGACGCCGCACGAACCATGACGTCCGGGGATGCCACACGCGGGGGCTCCGAGAAGGCAATCTGCATCCTCTGGCCGACCTGCTGGATATCCGCAATCTCGTCAGGGGAGAGGACGTTGCGGAGGACGGCTCCCGTGAAGGCCGGGTTCGCAACCCAGGACGCCTCGATGAACTTCACGCTATCAGAATCAGTGTGATGACCGCAGAGTTCCGCTACCACACGTTCTACCCCAAGGGAGTCCCGGAACTTGTTACCCTTGAAATACTTGATGCAGTTGCAAAACTGCGTCTCATCCTCAGCTACATTGCCGCACTTGGAACACTGAGTGTAGGTAACTTGACACCCCATGCTCAAGGTCTGAAGTGTCCCAGACGTGATGGCGCTGATGAGACTTCGATGCTTGCGATCGTTGGCGATCAAGATGTCTATGTAGACAGAATCCCCCACATCACGGGCAACAGCATCAATGATGCGACCCTTTGACATCTCGGGTATCTGAATGTGCTCTACGTATGACTGCCCCCCGATGAACGTCTTGTAGGTGGCCAACAACAGAGGACGATCCCAGGCGTCCTGATTGTTGTTCACGAACTTGGACGTTTGAGGTGTGACGTAGTAGTTTGAGAACCTTCGGTCTACCTCAAAACCATTGAACACACTCTTCCCGAGTGGCCCTGGGCCGTCTTCCGTGTCCACGGACGCGATGATCGTGCAGTTGTGCACCGCCTGACGGTTCACAACATAGGACTCGTCTTCATCGACAGACAAGTTGTAGACAGGGCCCTTGTAGTGCTTCCTAGAAACAGACTCTACAGTCGATAAAGTCGAGGCAGCATAGCGGTACCGACCCTTGGTACTTAACGAGTTAACAGCGTTGCCGCGGACCAACCATTGAACTGCCTCAGAGAGTTTCTCAACGTACGACTTTGGGATGGTCACATGCCAGCCGTCAAAGTTCTTGATTCTAGCATACGGTCCAGGCTTGCGAACGCCCTTCCAAGCAACCCGCTGATTTGTAGAATGAATTTCCAGCCGATCAAGAATCAGAACAGCTTGGGAAGCCAGGTCTTCGGATGAGGTTGCTAGGCGGAACCCCCTAGAATCATAACAACCATCCCCGTTGAGCCAGGATCCAACGAGTTGCCGCTGCCAAGAGACAGGGGCCGTTATTACATCGAGGGACAGATGTTTCGTACGAGATCCTAGCCCCGCATGCTTCAGAAACCAGGGTGCGAACTCGAATGAGTGAAAGGAAAGTGTTACACCCTTAGTAGTGCTCGTGTGATCCTTGATGACCGAGTGAGTCTGGATACCAAACTCAAGTCTCATCAATCTGGCGATTTCACTACCTAGCGTAGAGACCTCATTGTCGTGGATAGCAAACCGAATCATGTAGGGACGACTATGTAAGCCGTCCACATCTACGCGACCCTCAGAAATGTAATACCCAAGCAACCGAAGACGGTTACCATTCAGATCTTGAGCTATCTTGGTCTCATGAAGAGTCGGGGTATACGTCCTGTCTCCGGCCTGAATATCCTTGGCCTTTACCCATTCAGGCACGGCACCGTTCGTGGTACACGAATTCCTGGAACATACACGCTTACCCCCAAACGTACACTTCACGGAACCATGATATGAGGGGAAGATACGACACCAAGAAGCATCCTCTCTAATGGAGTAGAAAGGGTGTCCGGAGGTGCAGGACACGTCTGGTAGAGACGCAGCGTGAATTACGATGAGTGACTCATCAACATCACGAACCAGCACCTTTGTGACAGCTCTTATATTCCCGGCATGGGTGATAACTGAGTCACCCACACGAACACGTTCAATTGATTTCTCTGTCCCATCTGCCATAAGAACCTTGTGGCCAGGTGGAAAACAGTGGCTCAGCATGAAGTCCTTCGGGTTGTACTCCTGAAGCACCACGCGAGCCGCGCTGCGAAGATTGACTGCCCCCACGGGGGCCGACGCCTTGCGGATGTCCGCCCACCCGTCCAAGTTGATGCCTGGCTTGACGATAGAGGCGTAGGCGAACTTGGAGAAAGCCATGTGGTTACTTGAGCCTCATCCTCATGAATGCACTGTTGGCCTCGTCGTAGACACGACCGATACCTGAAAGTGCCTTCTCGGCATCCTTCAGGGCCTCCGCCACGAACTCGACCTGCTGAAGGGGCGCATCCTTGTCCATGCCAGGGAGAGCCTGGACATCAGGGTCGTTCGCAACCAGCTTCTTGAGGGACTCGATGGCATGCAACGCCGCCGGAAGCCCCTTGGCGGCATGCTCAAGGGCATCAACGGTCTTGACGAGGGTGACAAAATGCGGGGAGTAGCCTGCGTAGGCGGTCTTCCAGCGAATATCGTGAACAGGGATCATCTCTCAGCCCTTTTTGAGTAGCCGTGCGAGGTACTCCATCTGACGAGCAGCCTGGCCAATCTGATGGTCAAGACTGTAGATCATGTCCCTCGTTTCCTTGACATCCTTGTTACCATACATATCCAAGGTCACGATACCCGTCGCGTCGTCGTACGCCTCTTGGAGGATGTCGGAGTCCTTACGGAGTTCAACACGGTTGTCAAAGAGTCGGTTGGCGCTTTTGAAGAGCCTCTCGGCAACCTGCTCCTTGGTGAGCGTCGAGCGAGCGGTCTTCCACCGTGGATCTTGAGGTCGGATTGCCATGATCAGCTCCAAGTTACCGGCTCGCCGTCGGGACCGAGCAGGTCTGTAGCCTTCAAAAGGTACAAGTCCTTCGGGCACGCGAAGAGACGCAGGCGCTGACCTTCACGCATCTTGTACGTGGTCTTGCGCATCGACTTACCGCACTTCGGACAGTTCGGGGAGCCCGCCTTGTGCTCCTCCTGCGTCACCCGGTAGGTGCGGTTCTGAGCAACCCAGTAGGCCGCCGTCTTCTCTGCGTGCTGCTGGATGCGAAGCTCCACCATGTTCCGGCCAAGGCGGTAGAACTTCGTCACCTCGTCTCGAAGGACATCGTCCGGCGTCTGACTGGCATACCTGCGCCACGCGAAGTCGTAGGCCGAAACCTCGTCGATGCCCTTGGCCCACAAACGGGCCAAAGTCATGTGGAAGTCAGGGGCCACTTCGAGACTGCGCCAGAGCTTCGACGCGCGAGTCGATGCCCACAACTCGCGCGCCCTCTCTGTGTCAAGCGTCATGTACGTCGTGTCGAGAAGAGCAGGAGGCATCCAGTTCGAGGCCGCCTGGTTCACCTTGACGATGTCGTCAGGGAACATCCTTTCCTGCCCATAAGGGAACTGCACGTCGAGTACCCCAAGACCACGATGCACAGCCGTCACCCGACCGAGGAACGGAGACAACGAGTAACCGCCCTGACCGGGGGCGTACCGCTGAACGGTGTCCCCGACCTTGAAGGACTTGGCGAGTGCCCAGTAGTCGATCACTTGACCTTCTCCTGCCACTGTTCCAAGTAAGCTACAGCCGACTTGAGAAGTCCCACGTCATCCTGAGCGTTACCAATCACTCGGTTGCATCTGTTGCAAACGAGACCTCGGACGCATTTGCCGCACGACTTCTCAGCCTCGGCTTCGAGTGACTTGCAAGCGGGCATCAGGTACCTTGCGCGTTCACATCCCCTGCGGCTTGGGGGTGTCCTTACTGTGCGGAGTCAGGGGGCGATTCGATGTCGACACCCCGTGGATGACCGCCGAAGATTGGTCATCTCGGTACGCCCTCATGTATGGCTCGTCGGCTTCGACCTGGACAGGTTCCATCGGATTGCGGAACGCTGCCATGTACGCCTCGTCGGGCTCGCGACGGACGACCTCGGCCTGGCGCTTCTGGAAGGACTCCTTGCCGAAAGACGCGACCTCGATATCGTCGGCCGTCTTGTCGATCTCGTGAGCGAGCGCGCGGGCGGTGTTGAAGTCCATCCCCCACTTCTCGTAGTTCTCTTGGATGGCCCCAGCGATCCGGTCGAGACGGCTGAGAACGGTGTTGGCTTCCTGTGCGGCGAACTTGGGCATCGACATGACTTTCTCCGTGGTCCTTGGGACTCTCGCGTCTGGCGGGGTGGTTCAGCCCTGCTCCTTGATCATCTGGAGGATGGGGACGAGCGCGGGGCGGACTGTCGGGTTCTGAGCGGCCGTGCGGATGACCGCCGTGCGGAGGGCGGCGTACTTGCCGGACGCCTGCTTGTCCTGCTCCTGACCCTGGTCTTTGTCCTTCGCCTCGTCCTTCTTCTTCTGGATGTTCTCCTTGAAAGCTTCGGGGATCTCCCCGGCGCTCTTGGACTGCTCGGCTTGCACCTCGAACGCGAGGTTCGTGAGGTCGAAGGCGAGGCCAGGGTTCATGGCGACGATGTCTGCGGCCATCTTGCGGATCTTGGAAGCGGCGTTCATGGGCGAGTCCTCTCCTGTTGCTGGAATATAAAGAGATTTGCTTGCCTCTCGCTGAGTGAGAAGCGGGGATGCGGTTGGCTTGCCCGCGAGCCGGGCGAGCAGGTTGTTGTAGACGGTCGGGTGGAGTCCCACGGAATACTTACCCCCCTCGTGGTCGCGGATGGCAAGGTCGAGCGCCGCGCGAAGCTGGATGTCGTGGGCAGCTCCAAGCGACTCCTCCACGTCGAGGACGCGGGACAGAACCGGGACCTTGAGCCACTCACGGGCAGCCGTGAGGATGCTCCCGTAGTCCTTCTCCCCGAGGTCGCGAGCGTGAGCTTGTCCCCAGGAGGCATATGGGACGTTGACCGCGTTCCCCTTGGAAGGCTGATCGACGCCCCAGTAGAGGCCGGTCTTGGACACGGAGGCGTTGTGCTTGGAGGGCGTACCCATCGCCAAACCAGGTTCACAAGTAGAAAACGCAAGGTAGCGGTCCACGATGCGCTCGGAGGCCGTTCTGGACTTGCTCGGCAGCCCGTGGCGCAGCAGGTTCCAGAGCTTCTTGCCCTTCTCGACTATCCCACGCGGAGACGACCGTATCTCGTCGTAGCCCGCCGGCTTGTCAGGGAGTAGCGGCGGAGGGATGGGTTCTTGGATGCCTTCCTCAGCCAGCCGCTTCTTGACAGACTGGACGACCGGCGTCATGCGGTAAATCCGCCCGTCCGCAGGGGGCTCTGCCTCGGCTCGCTCGTCGTTGAACTCCTTCTGAATGCGCTCCAGAGCCTTCTCGTACGCCGCGCTGTCCTTCTTGAACTTGTCGGTCAGTTCGTCGACCTCGGCCTTCCGAGTGTCGTAGTCGTCGGCATCCATCTTCCGAAACTCGGGCTCAATCTTGCTCGCCTTGTCGGGGTTGAGCGCCATGAGCCGCGTGAGCACTCGTTTGCGGAACGTCTCCGCCATGCTCTGTCGTCGGTACGCAGGTGGGTACTTCTTGTCGGACTTCCGCAGCTCATCGGACGCTTCACGGAGACGGGCCACGATACTACGCGGGCTGTCTCGCTCATCGATCTGATCCTCCGGGGCACCGTGTAAGTACTTCTGACGGGCACGGAGGTAATCGATGGCCTGGAATTCGGCGACGAGGATGTTCTTCGCCATGGGGTCGAGCCCTGCCAGCTCCATCGTCGTCTTGATTTCGTCAGGCGTGTACTCTCTCGGGGGTTGGTTCCGAGAGAGAATCTCGTCGAACACCTGGTCGGCGACATCCTCAGACCTCGCTGCTCTGTCCCGCAACGTCTCTCCAGGACGCCGAGACAGCTTCGTCATCGCCAGCGTCTTTGCGACATTCTCGGGCAGCCCCATGTCTTTGTACGTCGAGATCACCTGCTTACGCAGCGCGAAGGACGCCGCCATCACCGAGTTGCGATACTTGGCGTACGCTTCGGCCTTCTCGTTGTCGTCCAGCGCGTCCCAGGGCTTAGGATTGCCCTTCTTGTCCAGCCCGGACTTGGGTGGAACGACCGACCGAGGATCAGTACAGTAGAGCCCCTTGCGCTGCATGTCCTCGATGCGCTTTTCCACATCGTCTGGCTTGAGCTTCTCATTCTTGAACCCGTCGTAGTCCCTCATGATCTGCGTAAGGTCGGCGGGATGAAGGTTTGCCATCTGAACCATGTAAGCGAAGCCAACGTCATCCTTGAACGTCTTTTTGAACCCCTTATTGGTCAACGCTACATCCTCCGCATTAACCTTGGAGCGACGGGGGGGAGGAACGGGCTTGAAGGCGTCCTTGGAGATCTCTACGAGGTCCCCGAAAGTCATGTCTGGCGGGAACGCGATATCCCGAAGTGCCGGGAAGGTCTTCAACAGTTCAGGGTCTTCTAGGCCGGCACTCGCGAAATCATCGAGGTTGGATGTATCCGATCCCCTGGGGTCGACCATCCGACGCAGAATATGAGCCACCTCGTTGTCGATGCGGGCGAGAGCGCGGATGTCATCCGACCACTTGTCGATGCGCTCCGTGTTCTGAAAGTCCTGTTGCAACGCGGCTTTGGTCTCATCGTCGAGCTTGGCCCACGGCACCTTCTTCTTCCCTATGGTGAAGAGGAGCTTGCCGGTCTTCTCGTCGACATCAGCCTTGCCGTGCCGCTGGGCGTACTCGGTGAAGGCCCTGGATGCCGGCCCGCCATCCTTCACCCACTTGTCGAAGTCCGTCTGCTTACGGAACACATCGGGATGGGCGGACACGAGCTTCTGCAAGTCCCCGATGCTCTGGACGTCCTTGGGGAGCACATCAACAAGTTCGGGGAGGTGTTTGCTGACCGGAAGGTCATTGAGGTCGTACTTCTCCTTGAGCTTTTCGAGCTTCTCGAAGACGGCACTCTCTGGGTCGAAGATGCCCTCGACCGTCTCGCGGGCCTCGTCGTTTCCTTGGAGCTTCTTCTGGAAATCGTCCGCACGGGTTACCTCAGCCTGTATCTCCTCGTAGGCGTCGATGAGTTCGGCCTTCTTCGCGTCAGGAAGCTCCTCGAAGGGGATCCCCTTCTTCTTGCGATCGTAAAACAGGTACTTACCAGACTCGTCCTTAACCGTCGTGGGCAGATCCTCGATGTGCTTCTGCCACGCGGGGTCTGTGTCCTTCTTCTCGGACAGGAACCGCTCGACGATCTTCTTGGACTGCTCGGTCTTCTTAGCCTTCTCCTCTTCCTCGGGGGTAGGCGCCGGCTTCTCGGGGGCCTTCTCCTCGGGCTTGGCCCCAGTCGCAGGGGCCGCAGAAGGCGTCTCAGGGGCGGGGAGCTTCGTCTCAGGAGGCTTCGGAGCAGCAGGCCCCGCAGCAGGAGGCTTCGGAGCAGCAGGGGGCTTCTTGCCCTTGGGCTTCGGCTTCTTGGCCTTGGTGAGGGCGTTCAGGAGGTCACCAATCGTCTTCAGCCCCTCGGGTGCCTTCTCGCTACGAAAGAAGGGCCCGATAGGGTATTTCGGGGTGGATTTGGCGATGCCACCAATTGCCGAAGTCTCATCCAGGACCTGATCGACGATGGACTTCAGCTCCGAGTTGGATTTCGCATCCTCAAGGATCTGCCGCCCAACGTCAGCCAGCTCCTCTGGCGACAGCTTCTTGCCCTTGGGGGGCTCCTCCTCGGCTGGTTTCTTCTCCCCGGCGGACTCCTCTTCCTTCGTGAGCGATGGCACCCCCTTGAGCGCCTCGTCAGCAGACGGCCCACTCTCCTCAGCAGGCTTCTCCTCTTTCGCCTTCTCCTCTTCCTTCTCCTTGACGGAGTGCACACTCGGGTCAGCGTCGGGATGCTCCTTGAGGTATTCGTTCAGAGCCTTCTGCGAAGGAAACTCCCTCGCCCGGAACTGGAAGCGAGCTACGATGCGGCGGGCCATCGACCCCCCGATGGACTTGTAGTTCAGCGACAGATCGGGGTCCTTCGCCACGTCAACGTCCCCCTCGACGTCGGGGTCCTGATCGGTTCGGACTTCCTCTCGGCGCCGGTCGGTACGGGGAGGCTTGATCTTCGGAGCGGGGCGTACGAGACGGTCCGCCTCTTCCGTCTCGCGCTCGTACTGATCCTTGGTCGCCCAGCGAAGCATCACTCTACGCCGCTGATAGGTGACTTCTCACTCGCCAAACCGACCCTCAGATTCGGCGGGGGCCGCCGCCTGAAGCCCAAGGTACTTCGTGAGCTTGTCGGCGATGTTGGTCGAATCCACGATCTTCTGGGCCACGGAACTGTAGATGCCCCGGACGACCTCGTTGAAGGTCGCGTCATTGACCGTCCACATGTCCTTCTCGATCTTGATCTTCGTGTCGTGCGGATCGAGGTTGAACAACTCCAGGATGACGTCAATCGAGACTGAACCCTTCTGATAGAGATTGAACAGGGCGTCGTAGGTGTCCTGGCTGTCGCGGAGCGGCAGCCGTGTGAACGAAAGAGTCGGATAAATGACCGATTCTTCACCCCACTCGTCCTGCTCAATGAAGCCCTTGCGACGAGCCACCGGCTTGAACAGGCACTCTTCGACATACTCCTGAAGCACGTCACGAAGGTACAGGTACCGAGTGTTGATGACTTCAAGCTTGAGACGGTCGCCCGAGTAGAGCGTCTCGCCCGACATCAGGCTCTCGGTCACCCCGAGACCCGTGAGAAGCTGCTTGTCGAGGCTCTCATATTCCGACGCAAGGTCAAGAAGACGATCCTTCGAGGACATCTCCTCCCAGTGGACCTCGTAGTTGGTGACGATGGAGTAATCTGGGTCCACGAGCGCAAGGTCAACCTGCTCACGCAAGTCCTCAGCGTCCGAGTCGCTGATGTCTTCGGCCCAAACGATGCGTCGGGGGGTCATCGCACGGTCGGCGATCTGAGTCTGAGCCTGACGGAGCTTTTCTTTGAAGTAGAGCAGCCTCAAATTTCTGTCGAGAATGCTCTGCCCCATCTCCTCCCCCGCGCCCTTGCGACCGCAGAGCGGGTAAACAAAAGAGCCTTCGTCGGGGTCTGTACCTAGCGGAATAAGCCGTCCGTTCTCGATGTGGTCTCTGACCTCGGCAGGGATCTCGTTGACCATCTCCTCGGCCACGGGGTCGCCCTGCTTGGCCTGCTCGATGAGAGCCTTGTCACGGTCGGCGGGGATCAGCTCGACCCGCATCTTGTCCGTATACGAGAAGGCCGTGACCTTCACTTGGTCGATGGGGAAGATGATGATGCGCGACCAGCCTTGGTAGTGCTTCTGGTAGTACGCGAACTCCTCTTCCTCCTGGTTACCCTTCGCGACCCAGACCTCTTCGTCTTCCTCACGGGCTTCCCCGTCGTCCGTCAAGACGGAACGGTTGTTGACCTGCTTGTCGTGCCCGACTTCTGCCGAAACCTGAACCTCGGAGTCCTCGGCAAAGATGAAGGCGGTGCCATCCAGATTGTAATGATGAACCGCCGTGACGAGCCTGTGGAACAGCTTGATGCGCTTGCACATCTTCGTGTAGAACGAGAGGATGTAAGCGCCGTAATCCTCCGGAGATTTGAAGCCCTTGGGGCACGTCCTTGGCTTGGGGGAGCCGAGTCGGATCTTCGAGAGCGGTAGCTCCGTATGCAGGTCGATAGCCTGCCCGACGATGGGGTCGGTGTTGTAGAAGTGCCGGTAGATCTCCCGCTTCTCGCGTAGCGACTGCGGCAGTTGCAGGAAGTCGGTCGAAAGCTGTGGGCTGAAGAAACTGGGAGCCCCCGACATCGTCGTGTTGCGACCCGAGATGGGGTCGATCACGAACCCGTCGGCTCGACGGGTGAAGCCTGCGTTCCCGATCCGCTGCTGATGCCTCGCCTCACGCTCGTGAGCCGTGAGGGGCATGGTCCGCTGTCCTTCGTGTCCCCTGGAGACATAAGGCGCCGCGTGTCTCATTCCCGAAGTCGAAACTGGGGGACTGGAAAGAACTCGAACGTTGGTGTACCGGACAGGCGGGGGCGGCATGGTTACCACCCACCCCTCCTGATAGGTAGAAACACAACCGGCTAGGGCTCGTCCACGTTGTCTCCGTACAACTCCACGAGGTCCTGGATGGTCTCCTCGGGTGTCTCCGCCGGCTCAGTCTGCCGCGCAAGGGCGTCTTCCAAACGCCCTTGCTTGAGGTGAACCTGGTCGACGACCCTGTCTACGGAGGCCGTTCGCATGAGCCCCTGGTGCATCGCGCCCGCGAACCGCTTCCATGCGTTCGCGAACGCGAGGTAGACCGGGACAACCTCCTGGTAGTTGTGGAGCTTAATTTGCGCCCCATCCACAGCGGCCTGAAGCTGCTGCCTCGTCTCGGCAGGCTCGTCACGCTGAACAGCGCGTTCAAGCCGGGACTGAAGGAGCTGAATGTCAGCCTCGATGCGATCGCGTTCAAGCCGGAAGCTCCCGCGCCGGACGGAGCTGTAGAGCCCGTCGCTCAGCTCGAAGATGCGGGCCACCCGCATCTCGACCTCCTCACGAAGTCGTCGGACTTCGGTGACAATGGCCGTGGGCTCGATGTTTCTGGCGGGGGGCATGGGTCAGAGCGTGAATTGTACGCCCAAGAAGAACTCATTAACGGCCTTGGGCACCTGCGCAACTACACCGGAGGACAGCAAGTTCGGAGCCTCTTGTTCCTTCGACCAGAGCCCCCGAAGGGAGAAGTAGAGGAGGTCGTTCGCGCCGTAGACCAGCGGGACGAGGGGGCCCGGGCCAGTTCGCGAGGCCAGGGTGTACTGCTCGTAGCTCGAAGTCGAGATAAGCCCCCTACCCGCAACCATGACAGCGTACCCGTAGGTGAGTTGCTGTCCTGTCATAGCCGTGTACTGGTCGGAGCTTTCGTTAGAGCCCCAGAGCAGAAAACCACCGAAGGAGCCGGACGAGTACGCGACCGTGAAGGCATCCGATGTGGCGTCTACCCACTGAACGCCCTGACCTCCAGGCCAACCGCCCTTAGCCAAGGCAGGGTCTACCGCGACCTCGAATGTCTCTCCCTTGACGAGACAAACACAGTCCCTAGACCGCAACAGATCCATACCGCCAAAGTCGATCTTGTAGGAGCCTGGAGGAGGAGGGAAGAACTGAGTCATCAGATCATGCTTTGCAACTCAAGGTAGCCGTTGTTGATGACTGTGTTGGGCGCCTGGATGACGCGCGCCACGAAGAGGTCGGGAAGGCTACCATTTTCCTTCTCGGGGGTGAAGTAGCCCCGCCGAGAGAACCGAAGCTTGTTGCCTGGTGTGAAGACATTCCGAACAAGGGGGCCGCCACCTGTCCTTGAGGCATAGGTGTATGTCTCGAAGGTCGTGGTCGAGACGACCCACGGCCCAATGCACATGACGGCGTACTTGTACGTCGGCTGGCTCTGCGTGACCGAGATGAACTGGTCGCTCGACTCGTTCGAGCCCCAGAGCAAGAAGCCGCCGTACCGACCCGCCGAGTACGTGACCTTGAACGTGTCGATGTTTGGGTCGTCAATCCACTGGACACCCTGCCCGCCAGGCCAGCCTCCAGCCGCTAGCGCGGGGTCGATCATGACCGGAATCGTCTTCGCCTTCGTGAAGACAACCACGTCTCGGGTGCGGAAGATCTCGGAAGTCATGTCAAATATCGACCTGGATCGACAAGTACAGCGTGCCGTTAGGGCTCGCCCTCGGAGCCTGCACCACGAAGCCTACCACGTTATCGTTCGGTGCTCGTGAGTCCAGGGATAGGGACCACTCGTCTTCACTCGTGAAGTTGCCTAGAAGGGAGAAGAAGAGGGGGTCGTTCCCGTTGTATACGATGGGAACCAAGGGGCCCGGGCCGTTGCGGGAGGCATACGTGTACTGCTCGAAGGAGGACGTAGCGATGAGCCAAGCGCCCATCCCGATGACCGCGAAGCCGTAGTACGGCTGATTTTCCGTTACCGCCGTAAACTGGTCGGAACTCTCATCGCTGCCCCACAGGAGAAACCCTCCCCCGAGTCCGTCTGAAAGGGTGACGAGCACCTCGTCCTCGGTAACGGGCGTGAACGTCACTCCTTGGCCGCCCCGCCACCCGTTGAGCACCATCGAGTCATCGACGGAAACGGTGAGCGTCTCCGCTTTCACGAAGATCACGGAGTCACGGGTGCGGAAAAGCTCGGGCATCAGTCCAACCCCTGGTCTCCCGTTCGCTCCCGCTCGGGCATGTTACCCCAGGCGGAGATGAACTTGGAGAGTAGCTCGATATGCCCGATGTTACCGTGACCGATCTCCGTCCAGGAGCCCCCGGCAGACCGGAACGCTACCCGCAGGGCCGTGTAGTCTGCGGTCTTGATGATGATGTCTTCCCCAAGCAAATGCTCGATCATCTGCTTCAGGACGTGGTTGGCGAAGACCAACGGGGGCGTCGGCTTGTCGTTCATCTGTCCTCACGAGCGGAAACCCCGACCTTCAGTACGGGGAGGAAGTCGAGATGCCAACAGTCCTTTCCGAAAAGAAGATTAGGGCCAGAAGCGGCCTAGGAATCCCTGATCGATAAATGCTTCCTACCGACCTCGCAGCCGAAGTCCAGAGGCGGTCGGGCGCATGCGGTCCCCGAAGCCTCCGTGCCGCTTGGCCCGCATGAGCTGGTACCGGGCCGTGGTCATGGCCGAGGGAGGGGCCGGGGCGTAGCCGCTCACGCCCGGCCCCATCGTGCGAGCGCGCCCACCCATCTTCTGTGACGAGAGATAGACCGCGCGGACGAAAGCGTCCGACACGTCGTCGTGGTACCCAGCCGTCTGCGGGGCCTCAACCACGACGACGTTCCGGCTCACTTGCTCGGCTTGGAGGGTGAGCAGCTCCTGGATGAACGGGCTGTGCTTACCCTTCTCGCCCGGGGGCCAGTCATAGAGCTGGAGGCGTCGGTCGAACATCATCAGCTTCGTCGTCTGGAAGATGTTGCTCGACAGCTCCCGCTTGAAGAACTCGCTCTTGAACTGGATGAGTCCGCGCTTGTGAAGGGACCCCTCAAGAGGTAGACCATTCCAGCGGTCGAACGTCCCCTCGGTGATGTAGAACCGCTTGGTCAGGTTCGAGATCCAGGTGGCGATCTCGTCGAAGTCAAGCCGCTCCACGTCCTTCAGGTTACGAGCGTACCCGACGCAGTTCCTGAGGTCAAGATGCGGGTTGGTCTCGCGCCAGTCCACGCCAGCCATCCAGTATTCGTGGTAGTCGAGCACGATCATGTCGCGGTCGACGATGTGTCCGTCTTCGAGGAGGCGACGCTGCTCCGCATGGGTGACAACGATGGCCGTGCCGTCTCCGATGAGCCCCACGTCGATGCCCATCTGGTGCGGATACCGGGGCGTTCCCATGTCCTTCGGTCGCAGCTCGGGGTCAACGCAGGCAAGGAGGTCGGTCTCGCGCTCGACCCAGCCACGGACGCGGTCGGAAAACTGTGCCCCGTGCTCCGTCATGAAAGAGACCGGGTCGGAGTGATACCGCTGCTTGTAATACTGTGAATCGATGGTCGGGTTCACCTCCCAGGTCGGCGCCTGGATGGCGATCATGTTCTCCGAGCCTCGTCCCCTGCTCATCGCCAGGTGGTACAGCTCGAAGAACTTGCCCGACTTGTTCAGCGGGGAGCTGATGCAAATGACCCGCGACTCAACGGAGCCGATGGTCTGCTGGTTGTTGGTCGGGTCCTTGGGGGAGTAGGCAGCGGTCGAGGGCGTGATAGCCTCGTAGATGTCGGCTGCCGATGACTGCCCCTGATCCTTGAAGTGAGCCATCTCGTCAAGGATGATAACGATGTTACCCGAGCCACGGAGCCCCTTCGCGATGCAGCTCTTGAACGTGACCCTGAGCGTGGCCTTCCCCATGAAACTCACAAACTTGCCGTTCTCGTGGCGGACGGTCTGCCCGTACCGGGCGATGTCCGCCGGAGTGCGGAAGTTGATGAGCGACTGGGTGTTGTTGGCGATGAACGGCTTGAAGTATTCGCAGCGGTTCAAGTGCGTCGTGACGCCGTTGAACAGAATGCCCGCTTGGTCCTTGTCCGTCGCGACGCTGATGATCTGGATGCGGTCTCCGTTCGGGAGACCGTAATACTCCTGGGGGTTCTCCAGGTTCAGGAGGCGGTATATCTCGTAGCTCGCGAAGATGCTACTAAGCAGGGTGTTGTGGTTCGTCATGCCGTTGGCAACGAACGACTCACCGTCAGGTACCGTGAGGTCATAGACTCGTCCGTGACTAGGTGTGACCTCAACCACCTCGTCGTAGAAGTACCCAGCATCCAACAGCTTCTCGAAATGAGAGATGGCCTCTGAGTCAGCCCCCACCTCACGAGCGACTACCAGAGCAGCTCGTAGTCGCGGGTAAGACAAGTCCTCAGAACTGTTCTTGATGACGTTGCCCAGGGCTGCCCGAAGCAAAGAACGACGCCACCCCAACTTCCCGCAAGCGGAGTTACCGTTGTTCTTTGGTACCGATTCGAGCAACCTTCGACACCACGCTCGTTGGTGTGGAATGCTCTCCGTAGCACTTTTGTTCCCAAGGTCACCCTTGTCGATGTGTGCCTGAAGAAGGGCGTTCTTCCTGCTGCTGAGGAACCCAATGCTAGTCGCGAAGATGCGAAGGGAATCTGCTCCAAGCACCTGCAAGTGTTGATACCACTTCTTGTACTTCTTGTTCCACCGGGGCTTAATACGACTCACGACCCCGAAGTTCAGGAGGAGGAGTTGGACTTCGGCTGCCAGCTTCGTGCTGGCCGTTGATAGGGAGACCTTCCGGCCACCACTCTCAGCGCATCCGTCCGTCTCAAATAGTCCTCGCAAGAAGGCGGCTACGACAGGCTTGGGCGAGCGCCATACGACCCACGGAATGCGCTTCGTGGAGCTTTCTGCGTCCAATCTGTATCCGAGACGGTCAAGGAACTGTCGAGCAGCCGTCGAGAAAAACTGTACCTGCCCTGTTCCGTTGGTTCGCTTGTCGGGACTGTACTTGGTTCCTCCGAGGGTCAAACAAAAGAGGCCCTGTACTTGCGCGCGCCACTCAGGGTACGGCCCTACAGTCACTTCTATGGAGTCAGGCAAGCCCCACGTACCGTCCCCAACAAGAGCACCCAAAAGAGTAGCCCAGGACTCATTAAATTCCGACGGAAACCGGACCTTTTTGCGTCCATTAAGCCCCTTCGTAAACGGGGTCGTGTCCACAGGACGCCTTGCCCACAAGTCCGTCTTCCGATGAATCCCGAGACGATCTCCGACACGAATGTCAGGCAGGTAACGCCACTGAATCGTCCCATCCTCACCAAGAACCTTGATGCGATGGTTGTGCGTGCCCTCAATCTCATACCCACAGCGGCTACGGACTCTAACAGTGTCCTGCTCACCACCGTTGTAGAAGTAGGCGGAAGTCGAACGTCGGGCGCCCTCCTGAGCGACTCCAACCTTAAGGGGCTGATACTCAGGTCCGTCAGGATCCCCAAGTTCCTGGATTTCTCGAAAGCCGTCGTTGGTGAGGACTACTGAACATTCGCGCAGGCATTTTCCGCCTCTTCTGCCGATGGCGAGCAGAAGCTCACGGCGGTCATGATCCTGTTCGTTGATGTTACAGCGCCCCTCTTCGTACAGGAACTTGAGGTACTCCAACTCTGTGAAGCGATAGACTGTCTTCTGGTTGAACATGTCCGAGATCACGATGTTGCGATCCCGACTGTCCAAGGGGAGGTTGTAGTACAGCTTGACGATGAACCGCTGGACGGGGAACAGCCGCATCCCCACGCCCCAGTTTGACTCGATGTAGTCAAGGATGCTGAAAATGCGGCGGCCACGCTGCTGTACGACTGGCTGCAGTCCCTGCTGCTGGAGGGCCGGATCCACGATGATTGTCTGCCGAGCCTGTCGCCCGGCATCACGAATCAAGGACGCGACGCCTCCTTTTGCGGAACCCTTACGCTGAGTGCTTGACATGCTACCGAGTCAGGTTGGACGCCTTCTCCTCCCAGTCAGTCATCGCCGTCGAGAGACGGTTAAAAAACAGGTCGATGACCTCGGTGGGGATGGTCTCCTGCGCGACTTCCTTCAGGATGTCGATGAACATGGCGTAAACCTTCTGGAACTTCTCGCCGTACACGTCGAGGGAGTCGGGGGAGAGCTTCTTGATCTCCAGTTCGATGTGAGCGATTCGGGTCAGTGCATCGATGCGGCGAGTGCTCGTCTGGGCGGTGTCTTTGCCGAGCTTCTCGTTCTCGACCCGCTGGAAGTGCAGGGCGGCGGCCTCCTTGGCGATCTCCGTGCGGAGCGTTCCGAGAAGGGCAGCCGAGTCGACCTTGCCGGACAGGGCTCGGACGACCGGGTCGATCTCGATGAACCGCTGCTTCTCCGCGCTCATCTGCGCGTGGTAGTCGAGGTCACTCAAGGTCGGCTTGGGGTTCATCTTGCGCGGGCGACCAACAGGCCGTCCTGTGCTCGTCTTGGGAAGAAGGTGGGTCGGGAGAAGCTGACGAACGTTGTTGGTGGAATCGCTCACGGCGTCATCCTGTGTTTCGGCTGCTTCGGCACCTTCGACCGGATCGGTCTCGTCGACCAGCGGTTCGGGAGCCTCAGGCGGATTGGTAAAGTCCTGATCGGCGGTCATTTGTTATTCCCTTACTCCTACTGCCTCGGCGCCACCACCCCCCTCCGTGCGGAGGAGGTACTGGGAAAGGTTGGAGACCGACTCGTATCCCTTGTCATGTCGGACCTGCATGCGGGTAGCCTTAGACATATCTTGGTATGTCGAGGAGTTACCTGGCCACCCTTTTCGTGCATAGTCAAGGACGTTCATGTTCCGAGGCTTGGGCGTGAACACGTCCTCGGGGGTGATGTCGTGCCTGTCCGGCTTGGCCTGATTCTCTCGAACGTCCTCAGTTCGGACGTGTTCCTTGACTGTCTCGTGGGAGATCCCACGGGGAGGATTGATGGGTTTCGTCAGCCGACGGGCCTCTCCCTTCGAGCTGGGATATCGTCCCGCCTCGCGCTGGAAACGAGCCACGACTCGAAGGGCAGAGAGGAAGTCCATCAGGATGCAGGCCTCGCCACCTTTCCGAGTTGCACGTCGAGGGGTGCGACCTTGACCTCGGGGTCGATCTCGACGGCCATCCGGTTCTGCATCTCGTACTCGATCATCATCGACTGGCCGTTGTTCATGAGGCCAGCGAGGTTGGTCTCGATCGAGGTTCCGCTCGCCAGGATGTCACGCTGCTGTGCAGCCTTGTCGTAGTACGGGGGCTCTTCGACGAGGGTCTTGTCGAGGACGGAGCAGTAGCACGCCTTCGTCTGGTGGACGCATCCCTGGCACTTCGACCCGACCTTGGCGTACTGGATGAGGCGGGAACGATGGAGCCTCTCGGCTTCCTTGCACCCGTAGCCGTAGTCCTCGTAGGCCGCCGGATCAACGTAGAAGATGCCCTGGAGCCCCTGCTCCGCGATGACCGAGCGCAGCTCGTCCTTCGCCGCCATGAGGACCTGCGGCTGGAAGCGAAGCTTGAGCACCTCCTGCAAATCCTTGCCGTAGAGCCCCTCGTTGAGGAGGCGGCGAACGCTCGCAACAACCGGGTGAACCACGTCCTTGGGCATCGCGGGAGTCATTCCATGGAACGCCTTGACGTGGTCGAGCCGCGACATCTGCTGCTGGATGGGCGTCGCGCGGCTCGACAGCCGGTGGATGGCCTTGAGCTGCTCGCGCGGGGCTGCCCCGAACTCGGCAGCCACCTTGACCTCCTGCGGGAGCTTGCCTGACGTGCGCCCCTCCAGGAGGACGGCATTGACCGTCTCCGGCGTGTAGAGGACGCGAGCATCCTTGACCAGAGGCTTACCGTAGATGAGGCAGCGCGAGACCTTGTTGTAGATGCACGAGGCGCACTTGGTGCCCTCCACGATGCCCCGGATGGTCGGGTTCTGCTTGGCGATGAAGGCGTGCCCCTCAGAGCAGTCAGGGAACGACTCCTGCGTCGAATAGATGGTGCCGTAGAGCCCAGCCTCGTGGAAGAGAGGCTCCCAGCACGGACGCGTCTCAATCAGAAGGTCACCCGAGAAGGCTACCTTCATCGTCTCGATGACCTCCCCGATGCCTCGGCCCTTCAGCATCTCGCGCCGCATGAGCGCGATGACCGGCCGGGCCTTCTTGGCAGCGAAAATCTTGCGCGCATCTTCTTCGCGCTTCTTGGTCAGGTTCGCCGCCGAGATGATGCCGTCCTGGACAGCCGACTGCGGGACGAACTCAGGGGCTGGCATCTCGCCCGAGCCCTGGTAGACACGCGGGGGCGGAGGTGCAACACCCTCGGCCTTGGCCTTGATGACCAAGAGCGGGTGCTCCTCGGTGGCGAGACTGATGAGGCTGAACGCCTGCTTAGCCTGGGGAAGCGTGATGCGGCCCGTCCCAAGGGCTTGACGCACCGCAGCGTTCGCGGCCTCCTTGATGGGTGTCAGGTTGACCGGCGCGCGATACGGCTCATGAGCCTCGACAGGCTTCATGAGCCGGACGACGTTCTCCTTGGGCTGTGGCATCGGGGAGGGGCCGGGGGCTACGAAGTTGTCAGCCAGGTTGGCAAGCCGGATGCGCTCCCTCGGAGTGGACGCGGTGACTGCGATGTTCTTGCCCTTGGCCTTCTGAAAGGTCTCAACCTCAACCGCGAGCGCCTCAGTGTACGGGACCTCGACCTTGATCTCCTTGTGGAAGACCGAGCATATGTCGACGCCCGTGGGGGACTTCATCGAGTGGACACACCCCGCGCACTTGGGGTTGGCGAGGACGTACTTCGCGTCCTTGGCGTAACGGCTGACGAACCCAGCGGTCTTCGCAGACCCCGAGTCGCAGCCAGGGAAGTCTGACGAGTCGATGTAAAGCTTCCCGACGAGTCCCCGCTCGGCAAGAACGCTGGCGATGACATCCCTGGAGGCGTTAAGCGTGTCGAGGTCGTACCGACTCGTCAGGGCGTGGCGGAACCGATGAAGGTCTGGCGACTGCATGAGCGCGAGCCGAGCCGTCTTGCGGACATCCACGGGCTTCACACGAAGGCGGCCATGAGCTTGACTCATGTCACCCATCGTATGCAGCTCCCCAGCGCCCTCAAAGGACGGGACGGGTTGCTTGTTCGGGACGGCGTAAATGCTTGCGTTCTCGTCCTCATGCATCCACGCGGCCTCAAGGTCGGGGATCACGTCGAGGTTCTGCCTCGGTAGGGTCTCCATCTTACGATACTCAGCCTCGTCGATGTCGAGCCAATCGAGGTTCGATATCGCTGAAGCTTCTAGGAAGTTACCTAGATCACCAAGGTCAGACATCTCATTCCCTCTTTATGCCAGGTCGTCGTTGACGTACGGCGCGGGAAGATCGCCCCGCTGATAGTTGTGGTCGGGTAGCATCTCGTGGGTGTTGTCATCGTACTTTATGTACGGCTGATCCCCGTGCTCGACGCGGTGATACTCATCCACGCCGTAGCCGGGTGCTGACTCGAAGGTGGCATTCTCATCCCCCGGCACTTCTGAGTTGGCCGAGAACTCGTGCTCATAGAGGTGGCTTGGACGGGGTTCAGTCGGCGCGGAAGGCTGACGCGGTGGGTTGCCCGGCATCTCAGACTCTGCCGCGCGGTTCTTGTCGAAGTTGAAGTCATTGCCCTTGTCACCCCAGTAATAGTCGGAGCGGGCCACCGGACCATCATCATCGTTCGGAAGCTCCGCAGCCCCGAAGGCCTTGGTGTGAGCTTCGTGCGGGACGGAGTTGTTACCGATTCCTTGCTCGATCTTCGGGTTCGAGTCACTGTTCTCGTGGTCCTTGGTCAGACCACCGGGGTCGTTCGGAAGCTCAGCCTGGGGGCCGAAGACGCCTCGATTGCCGACCCCAGAGCCAGGATTCGAGTCCGGCGAGCTTGGGTTGCTGTTCCCGTAGCCACCCGCCCCTTGCCCGTGAGCGTCGTTGCCGTTGCCGTCCCCGATGCCGAAGTCCCATCCCTGCGTGGGGGTGGACTCCGTAGCGGAGTCAGGAACCGACGAGCTTCCCTGCCGCTCGTAGTCGTTGTACCGGGTGTCGGCGTCGGGCCGCTTGTCTAGTGGGACCCAGGTCTGGTCTCCAGGGAGGACAGCTTCGGGGCCGTAGACCTCGCGAGAGGCGAACTTGGCGGACGTGTCCCCGCTCCAGTCGGAGGGGTAGGCGTAGCTGTCCCCCTCGTTGTCGCTCATGGGCTCGCCCGAGACGCCCCCAGACTCACCCCACGGATCGGCAACAGGCGGATCCTCACGGTTGTACGAGCCTTCCGGTCCGGTCTGGTCCACATCCGCTCGGTCGAGGTGGTCAACCCGAGGACCGTCCAGGGAACCGGGGTCCACGCTGGAGTTGCCCCGCTTGTCCCCGTAGTACGGCTGTCGACACACCAAACAGAGGAGCTGCCCGCACTTGTCGTAACCCTTGGTCGACCCGCAGTGGGCGCAGCCCTGGGGCTCGACTACCCGGGCTCCGCCCTTTTCACAGCCCTCGCAGGGGAAGGTCACGTCGATCCTGGGCGTTCCGCAGTTGAAACAGAGGTTGGGACCCCACGGAACAGCGGCCATCCGGTCGTACGAATAGCTCGACGACTGCTTGAACTGATGCTGCATGTCGGGGTGGTTCATGTCCCCGGCGGGTGGACCCGACTTGTGCAAGGTCTCCTTGTCCCCACCTTCAGGGAGGCCAGAGCCTGGCCCGTGCTTGTCCTTCTTGAAGCGGTCTTTCGACCACGAGGAGTTGTTCTTGATGTCCCCCTGCTCCTCTTCAGCCTCGTCCTCGGGGTTGTCAACCCACTCCTCGGCGTCGGAAAGGAGCCGCTCGATCTCCGCCATGTCGCCCTTCTCCAAGTCGGCGATCTTCGGCTTCCAATGCGGGGCGTTGATCTCGTCGTGAAGCGTGTCGACGAGGCAGGAAAGAGCCTCGCAGGACTCAAAGAGTTGCTGCCGGATCTGCTTGATCGGCATAACGTAGCCGCGCCCGCCGAGCATGCCGTCCGGGGAAAAAGACGACGACTTCAGCCGGGAGAATTCCCGGTGCGCGGTGAGCGCGTGACCGAGGGCAACCGCCATGGCCCAGAGGGTCTTGACGATGGGCTTGACGGCCTTCTTGTCGAACTCGTGGTCCTTCGGGATCTGTCGGCGACCCGAGGGGACTCCGATGGCCCCTCCGCCGCCCTTCTGAAAGGGGTTGGCACCCTGACCGAAGGGGTTGTCCTGACCCGTACCCCCGAACTGCGGGGGCTTGCCCTGGAAGTTCTTGAAGTTCCCCTTGGCCGCGACGCGGCCAAATCCATCTCGAACGTCCTCGGAGAGCCGGCTCAGTGTCTTGCGAGTGGCGTCCACGAGTTCATCCCTTCAGGGGCTGGCCGTTGTCGGCGAAGAGCCGCTCGATGTAGAACTTCTCGCCTTCCTGCTTGAGGCTCCAGAGATCACGGTCACTCTTGTGAACGAGTGTCTCCGCGCTGATCCGCTGAAAGCCCGAGAGCTGCTGAAGGGAGGCCACGCGCATGCGCTTCGGCCTGGCGGCCGTGATCATCTGCGGCTCCCGCTCGAAGAGAGCGTCGATGCCCGAGGCACCCGAGGTCTGAATCTGTCCGAGATCGAAGTCAGCCATGGCATTCCCTACGAGATGATGAGCGTGATCACGATGTCCTGCTCGAAGTTGTCACTGTAGCCCGAGATGCGGAGCGTCTCCTGGTACGTCCCGTTCACCATGCAAGGATCTGGCTGAACGACCACGGTGACTTGCTCCGAGGCTCCTCCAACCAGCTCGTCGTCGACAGGGTTGTAGGAGGCCAGCCAGGGGACTCCGAACAGCTTGACGGCTTGCCAGACGAGCAAAGAACCCACCGGACCCGTGTTCGAGAGCGTGAAGGTCTGCGCCGGGATGGGCGAATACGGCCCCGTGAGTGGTATCTGCGCGTAGAACGTGAGCTGAGTCACGTTGGTCGCAATGTGGGCCAGAGGTCGTACCACGATGGCCAAGGACACGGCCTGTGGGCTGTTTGTGGCGTTAGGGTCCTGAACGATGATGGTGGCCGCGTAGGGGCTGTTGACGGCTAGGAGACTCGTCGAATCGACCGAGACCTTGGCGACGCCCGCCTCGTTGAACGCCAAGCCCCCGAGCTGAGCGGGCAATATCTGGACGTAAGACGCACTCGACGTGAGAGTCGGCGAGAGGAGCGACCCGTAGACCCCCGTGTTGGTGACTGTGACCTCCTCGGGGTCACTGAAGCCACGTCCCTGATCGACCGTGAAAGTCAGCATGTCGGGGGCCAGGAGGATGAGCGGGGCAAGCGCTTCCTGCAGCTCCGTGATGCTCTGCGCCATCGCCTCGACGACCGGGCCGGGGATGGGCACGTTGTCGCGAAGCTGCCCGAAGGGGCTCACGATGTCTCGAACCGAGAACATCGGGGCCGTCTGGGACACGTCGATGCGCGTCTTCCAACGCCAGTACCCTTGCGAGACCACGAAGCGGTACGCGTAATCCTGGGTCTGGAGGTTTTGGGCTAGGGGTGGAGACAAGGAGATCCCTCATCTTACGTCCCGCATAAGAAGAAGTGAGGAACTGGGCCCAAACCTCTCCTCGCTATCAACCCAGATTTCGGTAGTGGCCGGATTTGGTTTCCGATGACGCAGCGCGCTAGGCCCGGCTTGGCCTACGCTTCGAGACCATGAGCAACCCCGCCGGCATCCCCGCCCTTGTCGAAGCCATCCGCCACATGCACGGCGCCGAGGGCAAGCACCTGGAGACCGTTCACGTCCGCGAGGAGCACCAGGGGGCGCTCGTCTGGGAGGGGGACGTGGAGGTTTTCGCGGTGACGGGCTGCAAGCTGGCCACGAAGGCGTACGCCTGGAGCGAAGCGGGCTCGACCCCGACCAAGCGGAGGTTCTTCGCGGTGCTGCACGCTGGGCCGATCGACTCGCCGGCCAAGGCGGTCCAGGCGTCGATTATGGCTGACGCGAAGGCGGTGGAGGCGGCGAAGAAGCGGTTGGACTGACGTGAGGAAGAACCTGCTGTGGTCCGGTGAAGTCTTCCGGTACTGCCGCGAATAACCCTACGTGTGCAGCCAGACCGCGCTGCGTCCTGTCGAGCGACACTACGGCCTTGGCGCCCCTTGACGTTCTGGCTTTCGGGAGTACCATAAGTCTATGGCTAACGTGCTCCCCCGGGCGAAGCAGGTCGAAGTGGTCGCTGCCCTCACGGAAGGCTGCTCGCTCCGCTCCACGTCCCGCATGACGGGCGTTGACCGCGAGACGGTCGGGACGCTCCTCGCTCGCGTCGGCGAAGGCTGCGAGGCCGTTCTCCGAAGTGGTCAGAATCAGCCATAGGCCAACTCCTTCCGGCTCGGTTCCTGCCCAACCAGAAGTTTCACCTGGGTCTTACGACTCAAGCCAGAGCTTCCAGGGCGACAGGCTTTTCGAG
>Ga0224559_1000524_pt1 | contig 25061 bp, 19 predicted proteins | sample 714S33034metaG_FD_180676 | JGI IMG/M metagenome (GOLD analysis project Ga0224559, IMG submission 180676) | Peat soil microbial communities from Stordalen Mire, Sweden - 717 S3 30-34 | ecosystem: Environmental > Terrestrial > Soil > Wetlands > Peat | place: Sweden: Norrbotten County, Stordalen... | reverse complement strand
ATAGCTCAATGGATATTTTAAGTACCATCTTACATTTTATAGGATAATTTCTCCTTCATAATGCTTCCATTTAAAGGAATTAGATAGCATATTACTATCTTTGGTTTTCGTTTTATTCTATTGTATCATTAGAAAGGATTTTTTGCAACGGAACCCTGTTTCTTGTAACAGAATGGAAAACTGGTATATTTTGGAATGCTTCTGAGAAACCAAAACATTAGAGATTATTCGTTCAAAGAAGATATAAAAAAGTGGATTGTGACAAAATACATAGATATATTAAGGCTACAGTAAAATTTGAAGTCAGAAGAGCAAGAAAGAAGATTGAAAAATCTCCTACTCCTGAACTTCATTGTATATTAATTACTATATCATTGTTGCTAGAATATTAAATCTAGTATGTATTGCCGCCGCCGCCATTTTGAATGCCACCAGTACCGCCCGTCGCAACTATTATACTAGAGCTACAAGAGCTACTTACATGACTAGGTCCATGAGAACCGGCTAGAACCATGACCATCAGCGCTTACAGTTGTAGCTGCCAGAGAAGCCATTAAACAGGCTGTGAAAATTATTGCGATGTCTTTTTAAATTTCATTTTATTCTCTCCTCTACTATTTATTGATAAGGGCTTGCGTCTGTGTAGCAAATAATCAAGTTCAATGATTTTGTGTTCAAAATTATCTGATTAAACAATTTGAAATTTAGATACAATTGATTTCTTTGTTCAGCCACGTAGACCCTATATATAGAAAATTTCGATAAACTTCTTATTTCAGTAAATTGCTAGATTGTCCTTATAAGCAACCATCCAAAAATCGGGGTTTATCGAAATCCTCTATAGACTATTTTTCCATAGACGATTTTTTATCACTACGTTAAATTTGATATAATTCAAAATTTTATAGTTTCCACTACATTTTCTCAGCAAATTTTTGATTACTTTGTTATACAATTGTTTATATATTTTCTATAATAAAAAGAGTGGAGAGCTGACTGATTAAAGCCCCTAGATGCCACTATGATACGTGTCAAAGAAGGGAACTTCCTGCCACTTGAACATCAGAAACATACCAAATTTTGGATACTATATCTTATTATCATTGTGTGCAAGTATCGAAAAAAAATCCTAGAACCTATTGACTAAGAACTCAAACAGACAATTCATAACCTTGAAAATGAAATCGATTTTAAAATACTAGAGATTAAAACGTACAAAGACTACATCCGTCTACTCGTTAAAAGCAAACCAAAAGTAAGCACGTTTGCGATCATTCGAAAACTGGAACAAAAGACAACGATTAGGCGATGGAAATGCAAAAAGAGTATTGTGGGGCAATACTGTTGGGAAAACACACACACTCTGAAGTTATGGATGTTTCGCATCTTCTATCAGCAATATTAGCAAAGAAACAACTCAAAATTACATATGGAACAAGGGTTGAAGTTGACGCTTACATCCACTGGGCTGATGACCCAGTGGATATAAGCTTTGTAATATAAATCGTTTTTCACATCTTTGAGGGGATGGGGCTATACATGCACTGTATCCTTCCAGTAAATTCTCATAATAAAGCTAGAAAGAACAGTATACTCAGTAATTGTTTTATACTGTCACATTTTCTCCTTTCAACACAGCTTCTTCACTTACTCTCACTTCCACTATCCTATTCCCGTAGCTCAGTAAATATGGACCTAAAGGCTTTGTATCGAACTGAGTCTCTCCTGGAATCGGGCCATCTGTTGAATAGGGAACTATAAATTCATAATTACCTTTAAAATCCGCAGTTGTTGACTGCGAGTATTCAAATGTCCTGTTCTGACCCGTGAAAATCGTCGTGCTTATTTTTATTGTCTCATTAGGTAAGGCAGTCCCTTTTAATTTTGCACCTTTAACGTATTCGAAAACCTTAACATAACCTGTGTCTACTGTGGGAATGTTGCTCTGAGAGATTAAATTGTAGATTTGTTTATACAAGACTTCATGAGTCTGGTCTGCCCATGTTTCATGGACCATACGATACTGCTTTAGGCCGTTTCCATCAAAGATATGTAGCCTCGCTTCCATGGAATTGTAGTAACGATCGGCAGGAAGAATTGCAGATCTACCCCCTATCACATAAGTCATAAAGTATCCATTTGTGTCGAGTGTCCACTCAGGCATTGCCATAAATATATCTGTAGCCATAATTGCATCAGACATAATGTAACGTGCTCCGACTTTGTCTGGTCTTGGATCTATAGCTTTAAGCACTACACTTGCCTCTTCTTCCGATGGTGCTGTGAAAAATGATGCAGCTCCTGGCTCATTTTTTTCGTTAATACTTCTTCTGCGCCCCCCGATTCCTTGTTGGAAAGGATTGGCATTCGGCATCCTGTGTCCCATGACTTCGATATAGTGACCATAGTCCCACCAAGACATTACACCATATGCAGTACTTGGATACTGGAAAAGTTCTCCATTTTTTGGGGGCTCATAGATAGCGTTGAAGTCCATCCCAGTATCTGGAGTGTTGGAGCGAAGCCATGTGCACGCTTCTGACCACTCCGAGTTAGGGTTGTCTAAGCCGCTTGTATATTGCATTGCTAATCCAAATGTAGGATAAATCAGAATGACTACTATTGCAAGAACTGCAGCTAAATGCTCTACTCTAAAAAATTTAACGAAGCTCTTGATGCCTGAAGTAGATTTTACACTAGCTTTGAACTTCTCATCAAATTCATCCCACTTTACTTTTTCAAGCAACAGGCTTCCAACATAGGCACCAAGAATTGAGACATTCACAGAATAGTAGTATGCAAAACGATTCTGACCGTAGATTGCAAAGAAAATAAAAACACTCCAGACAAGAGTTAGTACTTCTTCAGGCTTCACCTTTCGGAATATATTTGAAATCAAGATAAATATCCCCAGAAGAGAAACAAAAAATCCTGGGGCAGTAAAATTCTGAAAAACTCCCGACAGATTGAAATCCCCATGCAAGTAGAATATAGAAGCTGCCTCACCAATTGTAGATTCCCCGTGTTGGTGAACTGAGAAAATCGCTACCGGGGCGTTTGTGATGGTAGAATAAAGTGAAGGGGAAAGGATACCTAGTACTGCCAACCCAAGGATGCCAATTCCAAATATTGCCAAAGGATAATAATAAGAATTTAATCTTATCTGTATAATCACTTTTTCAATAAGACTCAAGATCACAAAACCGAGCATCACCCCCAGAACAATAACCACAGGGTACCAAGAGTAGTCATAAATGTCAAATCCAATTCCAGGATGGACAGAAGGCAACAGGAGCACTGTACTTAAGGAAAATATACTTATTCCTATAATGGCAAGGTAGTCGCTTGATTCTTTACGCAAGTTGTTAAGAATATATTGGAATACGGCATAACCAAGAGCTATTAATGCAAAAAGAGAAGCTCCTGTCCATGAAAGCTGATAGACTGAATACATGATCCCAGCCATAATAGAGTATGTCAAAGGTTCTTTCAGGACATTAAATTCTTTATTAAATACATGCTCAAAACTCAGGTTATTTTTCTTTGCGGAAATCAACGCCAACATGAAATACATCATAAAAACGGTACTGAAGAAAGATTCAGCCACATGACTATGCGTAAAGCCAATCATTGAACCAGCCAAAAACTGACCAGGGGCGATGGCAATTAAAATCGCAGCAATTACACCTGTTTTATGACCTCTAAGATTTTTTCCTATATAATAAACTGGAATGACTGTAAGAACTCCGAGAACTACAGGAAGGTATGCACCAATAGTGTCAACTAATCCAGAACTAGGATGGCCAAAGCCCAAAATAAGGGAAGGAATAGCTATCATCTGCTCGAAAAACGGGCCAAAATGTATGTAACTACCGTGAGGATAGAAGGTCCATGGGGTGTAAAACATTCTATGAGGGTAGTTTTTAAGAAGAAAATTCAAGACACGCATGTGGTACCAGGCATCGTTAGTCGCGAATTTTACAAATCCATTTGGCAAAAACACGCTTTTTGAAGGGAGCGTTCTGATCCAAAAAGATACCAGACAGCATATTACAACTACCAGAGTATAAGGCCAACTAGATTTTATTTTAGCTTTGATTGATGATACAGGACAATCTTGAGAATTCATAATAATCCCCTTTTAGACGTACTCTTTTTCAATTACAGTAAACTCACGAGTTTTGTTACATTTCACAATATAGATCAAAAGCATTCAATTGGTTCATGTAATATTAAGATTTTATTTTTATTCATGGACAATATAGCGAATTTGCTGTAAATTCAAAGTGAAATTTTTGTATATATTATGTGATTAGATTATTTCAATGTGTGATTCCCTTTCTCACAACTTGTTAAGATTTGTAACTTTAAAGCAAAATTGGCACACTGCCGATTTGTGAAGAAAGTAAATTCACTCTACACAAGCTCACAAAAATAATATTTTTCTCAATAATATCAACAGCTGTTCTCAAGAATTCCTCAAGTTGCTCTGATGACATTGAATTACTATCAATAGTAATGACTTTGTGAACTACCACTCAGCTGAAGACTAAGTAGCTTCTTGGTTCATTCCTTTCTTTGTTGAGAACAAGTCCCCAAGCCCATCCCCCGTATCCCACAGGTGTCATATTCCAATTAGATTTTGATCAATGAGAGAAAATTTTTTGATGTTAATTGCAGCATTAACGTCTCTATCATGTTTTGTCTTGCAATCAGGACATTTCCATTCCCTATCTTTTAGTGCTAGTTTAGAGTTATGATATCCACAAACATGACAGATCTTGGATGATGGTTCAAATTTACCCATCATAAGAATGGTTTTTCCTAACCATTCGGATTTATATTCTAATTTTGTTACAAAACTACTCCACACAGAATCAAATCTAGCTTTTGAGAAATGGGGAGTCTTAATCATGCCTTTAAAATCCAGAGTTTCAACAGCTATTGCTTGGTTCTCGCTAACAAGTTTAAAAGAAAGTTTATGTTGAAAATCATTTCTCTGAGTTGTTATTTTCTCATGAAGTACAGCAAGTTTTTGTTTGGCTTTTTCTCTGTTTTTAGAACCGTTCTGTTTTCGACGAACTCTTTTTTGGAGTACTTTAAGTCTCTTCAAAGAGTTTTTCAAGTAATTAGGATTTTCAACCTTTTCTCCAGTTGATATAACAGCAAAATCTGTTATTCCAACGTCTATGCCAATAGTCGTAGATTCAGAAAACATTTGTTTAACGGGAACTTCTTTTCCATCTTCTACTAAAATGCTGATATAGTACTTTCCTGTACTAGACTTCGAAATCAAAGCGGATTTTAATTCCCCTTCAAATGTTTTGTGAAGAACTGCTTTGATTTCTCCAATCTTAGGAACCTTAACAGTATTGTTTTCAAAATCCACATTGTAGTGTTGTGGTATCGGGAATGACTGAATTGGATTTTTTTTTGATTTGAATTTAGGAAAAACATTTTTTTCTCGAAAAAATCTAGTGAATGCAGATTCTACCTGTTTAGTCATACCCTGAAGTGATTGGGAATTAACTTCTTCTAACCACGGATTTTGCTTTTTTAGATTCGGAATTAGTTTGTTTAAGTCAAACCTAGAAATTGATTTTCCGATTTGCTCATAAGTTTTTACTTTCTGATCAAGCGCCCAATTATAGACAAACCTACAACTACCAATATGTTGACTAAGTTGGTTAGATTGGTCAATTGTTGGATATAGCCTGAACTTGAATGCTTTCTTCATATAGTGCCCAATACTCTTTAACACAATATATATTTTTTGGTAAGTGAAGAGTATGAAAATAAGAAACATACCAAATTTTTTTAATGTATCACATTATCCTTGTGTTCAAGTCTCGAAAAAAGATGCTAGAACCTATTGACTAAGAACTCAAACAGATAATTCATAACATTCAAAAGGAGAAAGATTTTAAAACACTAGAAATGAAAACGAACAAAGACCACATGCATTTGTTTATTAAGAGCGAGCTAAAATTCAGCACTCTTGTGATCATTCGAAAACTGACCAGGAGATAACAAATAGAGTGTGGGAAACTCAAAAAGAGTATTTGAAAAATGCTGTTGGAAAGTGCATATACTATGGAGTGAGGGATATTTCGCGTCTTCTATCGGTAATGTTAGCAAAGAAACAGTCCAAAATTACATACAGAACCAGGGTTGAAGTTGATGCGTATGTTCCCTGAGCTAAAGATTTATGAGTTTTACGCTTTGTCCTATAAAGCTAAGAGTGGTTTTGGAGAATAAGCTGCCATATAAATAGTTATTCCTTACTTTGTTACCTTCTATTTATGTGATGAAATAGATTTTAGATTCACATAAAGGGATATTTACAAGTAAACAACATCCTATCTCCTTTTTATAGATATTTATATTTTTTGTATCTATTTGGATATATAACTAATTTTAGTATAGAACAATCTTTATAGAAACCAGTGTAACATTATAACATACAAATAATTAAGTAATAGTTGTACTATGGATCAATTGCAACTATATAAAGATATTCTGGATAAAATCAAACTACTTTATAATCCAGATTGTGATCTTGGATTTGTGCAGGAAGAGCTACCAAAAGTTTCTAAAAATAATCTTTTAGCTCTTGTGAACAGAGGTATTCTTAGAAAAAGTAAAGGAGTTTTTGGAGACGCACGCCCAGACTATTTTTATTGGACTGGCAAAGAGTTAGACTAAGGAAAAAAAGCTATATAAGATCCCAATAAACCCCTAAAAAGGTTACATATTTATAAAAAATATGTAAATGATTCTTGAAAATGAGATATTTATCGAATTTTCCATAGGAATACTTTGTATGAAGAATCGTTAAACTCCTGATTCTTTAGCTCAGGGAATATACGCATCAATTTCAACCTGGTTCCATATGCAATTTTCATTTGCTTCTTTACTAACATTACCGACAGTGAATACAAAGTACCAATTATTCTATAACTGATTTTGCTCAAATTATACTTTTCCAAACATACGTTTTGAGTTCCCAACACCCTATTTGTCGTCTCTTGTTTCAATTTTCTGACGACTGCAAGAACACTAACTATCTGTTCGCCTTTAAAAAAGAAAAATGATTAACTGAGGTCAACTCTTAAACATTGTGAAGAAAGACTCAAAATCTTGAATTCGTATCCATCAAGTTCTTAGAGAAAAGACCAGCTTTCCTTACTTTAAATCAAGGAATATTTTATTCAATTTTTTCTTATGCTGCAACACTATAATGTATGAGCCAGCAATTAATACATGAGGTCGTTGTCTAAACAACAGCTTACTTTCACCAGCCGTTATCTGCTATTGTACCCGCTACAAGATACGAGACGTCCCCTCCGTTCCAATAGCATCCATAAGGTCCGCAGGTGGCACCATTGCCAGTGCCGTAAGGTGCAGGTGGATAAAATGGTCCTATATAACTACTATTATTCTGTTGATATATAGTCGGCATGCCGTATGGAAATGGTCTCACATAAGTATTATTATAATCCAGCACGTTCGATGACACAGATTTTTGCGCGTTCGCTGACACAATTATCAATGGCACTACTAAAAAGACTAACACAAGAATGCCAAGTATTATTTTCATTCTGTTAAATTTTAGTTCGTTCATATTTATATACACCCCAACTTTTCAAATAGCTCAATTGCGTACTTATTAAACCAAACATACATATAAATATTACATATTTATTTTAAATCGAAAAATCTATTTTTGAATTCACATGCTAGAGTATTATAGCACTGGTTATATAATGTATAATGAATTCCAACTAAGAAACTAATGTTCACTTATATATCCCAAGCTTAAGCCCTGGATCTATTACAGTTGAAGTTTTTTCATACATATGAATTAACCATTTATTTAAGATGGAGAAAATATAAAATAATTATAGTTTCATTAAAATATAATAATTATAGAATATAACCTGAATCAATGGAACAATTAGTATCTGCACTCCAATATCATTTTTTGCAATCCCTAACATATGGAAGAAAAGCTTTTTATAGTCAACAGATAGTGTATTTATTAAAAGCTAAAATCCATTACATAAGTAAAATTTTTAATGTAGAAGTTCTAAATGCTGAGTGTGAACTAGATCAAATTGACGAAAAACATACAAATAAGAGATATTTTTCTCGTGGGAAATCCATGATATGCCTTCTTTTGGAAGCGTGTTAGGAGTTTGGATTGCGAGAACAATATCAATAGAGATCAAAATAGTGTTATCAATATTATGATACATTTCCTATCACAGAATGCCTTGTGGACAGGCTATCAACAATCTGTTGATGATCTTCGACAACATAGAATTCCAGATGGATCTCAAATTTGAGTTCTGCTTTTATAGCCAAATACTAAGTTTATTTTAGCATTCTTGCTAAATTATAGTGAATAACTACTCAGCTGAAGACTAAACAGCTTCTTGGTTCATTCCTTTCTTTGTTGAGAACAAGTCCCCAAGACCATACCTACATTCCACAGGTGTCTGATTCCAATTAGATTTTGATCAATGAGAGAACATTTTTTGATGTTAATTGCAGCATTAACGTCTCTATCATGTTTTGTCTTGCAATCAGAACATTTCCATTCCCTATCTTTTAGTGTTATCTAAGAGTTATGGTATCCACAAACATTTGAGATCATTCGAAAACTGAAACAAAAGACAATGAGTAGGCTATGGAAACCAAAAAAGAGTATTTGAAAAAATACTATTAGAAAGAATATACACTAAAGAGTGAGGGATATTTCGCATCTTCTATCAGCAATGTTAACAAAAAGCGGTAGAAAATTACATACATAACCAAAGTTAAGTTGACGCTTCTAGCCTCTAAGCTAAAGATTCATGGGGTTTACGCTTCTTCAGATCACCAATCCCAACCAAGACTTTGATGCTCACATGAATAGGCTTAGTAGCCTGAATGCAATACCGCCTATCATGATTGCGGTACCACTCTCCGCTATTGTTACGGCCGTTGCTTTTCTCCATCCGAACTCCGATGCCATAGCCAGTATATTAGCTAGGCATGGAATGTATATCATGCTGACCAGTGCCAATACTATTAATTGAACCGGAGTCATTATCGAGCCAAAGTTTGTAGTATGGAAAATTACAGCCAGCGTTAACAGAGTCATTTCTTTCCTTACGATCCCGAATATCAACAATATACCAGATACGGCTGGCAATCCAAGCCACCAGACCGTTAGCGGCATTAGTGCATTATTAATCGGAGTTAGTGCTCCAAATGCATATAATGCTTGGACTACTGCGCTTCCAATGATGTAAGCCGGGAATACGATAATGATCAATGACTTGGTGCGTGCCCACGTCTGTTTGAGTATAACGTTGAGAGATGGAACGTGATAATCTGCCATCTCTATGATAAGACCAACAGATTCTCCAGGCATTACCTTGAATGCTATGCGCCCTACCACGATAATTAGCAATATATCAAATACATACAGCGCCATCCCCCACCAAATACTTACAAATGTAGCTACTAACCCTAAAATAACGATAGTCCTCGCCGTGCAAGGTATTAGTGTAACCAGGTAGGCTAAGAGTGTTTTTTGCTTCTGGGTTTCCATTATCCGACAAGAGTAAATTGCTGGCACATTGCACCCATACCCGAGGATTAGGGGAATGACTGCCTTACCATGCAGTCCGAGCTTGTGCATACCACGATCGAGCATGAATGATATCCTAGTCAAGTATCCGGAATCCTCAATAAATGCAAGTATTAAGTAAAATGGTATCACATACGGGATTATGAGAGTTACCCCGGCTACAAATCCGGTGAAAGCCCCATTCCATATGATATTTTGTATGGTGCCGGTAATGACTGGTTCATACTGTTCTATCGCAGTCAAAAAATTTTGTATAAAGTCCGAAACACGGGCACCTATGAGGAACGTCCAGACCAACAACCCCCCAATGACCATGATAGCCGTCACATATCCCAATACTGGGTGCAGGGCGATATTATCCAAAGTTTCTGTCAACGTTCTTTTTTTCATACCTGGCATGATATCCCTGAAGACCTTGTGAGCAATCATGTCAGCTACATGATAACGCTCACCTGTGATCACTATTCCAGATGGCTCACCGTGTATCTTCTCAATCTCGTCAGCCAGTGAATCAGCGAAAATGGGAACATTCGGGTCAGCTTTCTCGAAGAGGCTGCGAATCTCAGAATCTTTCTCGATGAGTTTGATACCCGTCCACCGTGAAGGATATCCAGTGTTTACATTGCCTAAGACTGCTATAAGCTTCTCTAAGCGCTGCTCTATCTCTTGGCCGTATTTTATTTTGTTTGGAAGTTTTTTATTTTCGATTGCATCGATGATTATTTCTGTCAGTCTATTGATGCCTATTCCTTTAATTGCCACAGTGGTGACTACAGACACTCCCAGGATTTCTTCTAGTTTTTTAGCATCGATGGATAATCCCTTCTTTTCCATGAGGTCCACCTGGTTGAGTGCTATGACCATCGGTACGCCTAATTCTATTAATTGTAGTGTGAAAAACAAATTTCGTTCCAGTGCCGATGCGTCTATGACATTTACGACTATGTCCGGCTTTTCAAGAGCAATGAAATCTCGAGATACGATCTCTTCCATTGAGTATGTAGAAAACGAGTATATTCCTGGCAAGTCGATTATCTTGATCCTCAGACCTTTATGATGCAGTAATCCCTCAGCACGCTCTACAGTCTTCCCCGGCCAGTTGCCTATTATCTGATCCACGCCAGTTAATTGGTTAAATATGGCACTCTTCCCCACGTTAGAATTCCCTGCAAGAGCAACAACCCTTTTGAAATCTTTCATCTTTTTAGATGCGGGATCACACTGCCCGCAATTTTTACACCCTGCCATTAAATACTCCGTTTTATCTTGACATGTTTACAAAAATATTATCTGCTATTTCCCTTGCTATCGCTAGATTTGTCCTTCTGACGCATATTTCTATGGGACCATTCATTGGCGCTTTTCGCAGTAGTTTGACTTCTGTATGCAATGTTAATCCAAGGTCAGATAACCGCTGTACGATTTTCTTATCTCCCCTGAGAAATTTGATGCGGCCCTTTTCACACGGCTCAAGGTCAGTGATCGGAACAATACTCCCATCATTTGCTCTACGTTTCCGTGAACTAGTAGCTCCGTTGCATTCATCACACGTGCCTACAAACATGGTACAGTAACTGATATGGCTTCCATGTGGGCACCTAGCAGGAGCATTAAGAATCTTACATAAAGCATTTTCCGTCTCGTCAGAAATATCGTGCTCCATCTTACATGCCTCAGCATGCGCCTTTTTTTCATCTATGTGGAGAGTATCAGTGAGAAATACTTCCAGAAGCCTATGTTTCCGTTTAATTTTAATAGCTATTATCAACCCTTCCTTTGTGAGAGCAGCGCCTTTATAAGGCGCATAAACTACAAGGCCTTTTTTCGCCATATGCTGAATCGCTTCTGTAACACTTGCCGGTGATATTTTAAGGCATTTCGCTATCTCAGTAGTCCGTGCAACGCCTTTTTTGCCCGCTATATCATAGATCGTTTTCAGATATTCTTCCACTTGTGCTGAGGGCATCGAATCACTACCAAGGTTGAAAACAGTCCACGTATATATATATTTTGGGTAACCTAAATTATTTAGGTTATGGAACGTTGGACAAAGAAAATACACTTTTTCAACGCATTGAACCACATTGTCAAAGCCAAAAAATAGACATAGCTAGATACCAGAAAAAAATCAGCCAGACCTTTGTCAAGAAAAGAAAAAGAGAACACAATTTAATAAATATAGAGGATTTTCGATAAACCTATGATTTTCAAGAGTCCTTAAATATATCAATTTTAACTCTAAGGCAGGAAGTCCCGTTCCTCGGAGGGTATCAACCGGCCAGGGAAGATTAGTTCACACACATAAAGCTCACATCTCTTTTAGTCTCTTAATTCTCTCATCAATGGGTGGATGTGTGGCAAATAGAGAATTTGCATTCTTAAAAAGTAATGGGTTAGTAAAATAAAGATGTGAAACCGCCCCATTCACCTTGGTATTGACATTATTATCCTTAATCTTCTCAAGTGCAGAAGCAAGCCCGATAGGATTGCGCGTAAGGTATGCCCCACTTGAATCAGCAAGATACTCTCTCTGCCGTGAAACTGCAAGCTGAATCAACTGCGTGAAAATCGGCGCAAGTATAGCAAGTACAATACCAATCACCAAAAATATGACATTTCCATCTCTTCTGTCTCTGTTTCCACCAGAAAACCACAAGCTTCTAAGGAAAATTTGTGAAGCAATCACAATAATGCCAACAAGCACAGCAATCATCGAAGCTAACCTGATATCATAATTATTTATATGTGACATCTCATGTGCAATCACGCCCTCAAGCTCCTCTCTATTCATGGTCTTAAGAAGCGCAGATGTCACGGCAAGAACAGCATGCTTAGGATCTCTCCCAGTCGCGAAAGCATTTAGATTAACATCATCATCAATAATCACAAAACGTGGTGCAGGAATTCCTGCTGCGATCGCAAGCCCTTCAACAACATTCGACAGATGCTCATTCTCAAGTGGCTTCGGCTCACGAGTCTTCGTCACAGCAAGCACAATCTGATCTGAATACCAGTAAGAAGCAATCGTGCAAAGAGTAGAAAGAACCACAGCGATAATCAAGAAGAGAAAAACAAGCGAAGGGTCATAAATCTGCGCAAATACATAGCTCAAACCCACAAATACAATGCTTACAATTCCAACAAGGATAAACGAATTTCTCTTATTCGCAGCTATCTGCTCTTCCATAGTTCGCAAAGATATCACATCCTAAAAAATAAAGAGAACAGAAACATTGCCATTAGAACTGAACCTTTACAGGCTCTCTTTCCTTAGCCTCAGTCTCCAGATAAGTCCTTGTCTTCTTACTAAGTATTCCAGCAAAAATGGAGCCCGGTAGAGTAGTTACCAAGTTATTTAAAACAAGCACACTGTCATTATAGTGCTGCCTTGCATAAGCAACCTTATTCTCAATTCCAGAAAGCTCTTCCTGAAGCATAAGGAAATTCTGATTTGCCTTAAGTTCTGGATAATTCTCAGCTATTGCAAAAAGTGATTTAAGAGTCCCAAAAAGCATATTTCCTGCTTGATCCTTTTCTTCAATCGTCTTTGCGCCCATCATCCTTGCTCTTGCATCAGAAACAGCCTCAAAAATTGATTTTTCATGCGCTGCATAACCCTTCACAGTTTCGACAAGGTTTGGCACAAGGTCAGCCCTTTTCTTCAGCTGAACATCAATCTGAGCCCATGAATTATCTATTGTGTTAGAAAGCACATTAAGTCTGTTGAAATAATAAACAAAGACTAACACAAGTACCAAAAGAACGCCTAATACTATATACTCAATCATATAACTACCTCACAATATAAATATAATCCACTATCTACTACATCCAACTTTCTATAGAGAGGGATAGTTCACTGATCTGAAGTGAAGAATAATGTCTTTCAAAAAAAGTCTATCTTTGTAGACCTTGCCAATGGCCTTTTTAATTTTGACAAAACAATAGATTCAACATCAGTGTAATTATTTTTAATTGTCTCGATATCTTGAATTTGAAACAGAGTTTCAATTACAGCCTCGATATCATTTGGCAAAGTTATATATCTAATATTACCCCGGCCTTCACGATACTCCGCGTTGATAAGTTGTCTTAAAGATAGGGTTGTTAATCGTGTTGAGATGTATGTTTCACCGTTTGGCTTTTGCTGCAAAAGCTCGCAAATTTTACGATATGTTACGACTATAACACCAGAATGTGCCGGAGTTTTTGAATTAGTTTGTTTGACAACATTATTAGCGATATAAACAGACAATATCAGGTATTTGTCATGTAATGACATCCTTTTCAACATATCTATTGTGACTCTATCATTGACTACTTTTTCTGCCATATCTATATGTTCATTTGTAATTTTTGAGCCTTTAGTTTGGATTACAATTCTAGCAGCTTCGGCTAATATGTCAATAGCACGTCTAGCATCTCCATGATATCTATCTGCAACATTTTTAGCACAATACAAAATTACGTCATCAGAAATTACACCATCTGCAAAAGCATCTTTTCTTAACTGTAAAATTTCATACAATTCTTTATCATTATAATCTGGGAAATCACAGTATCTGAATCTTGCCGATGATTGCACTTTATTATTAAGTGTAGCCAAGAAGTCTTTTTGATTCGAGGCTGTTATAATTTCTATTGCCACATTACTCGATTGTATTTTTTGATGTGCTAGTGCTCTACTGAACTGATAAAGGATATTGTCAGGTGATACGAATGCATCTATTTCGTCAAAGAATAGAATTAATGTGTAAAAGGTATGTTCATGAGCTTTTTTATCTATTATAGACCAGATATCATTTAGATACTGATAAAATTGTCTCCCAATTTGCATAGAAATGCCAGTTAACTGAGTCAATATTTCCACACACGCTGGGATTTCAGAAGAAAATGCTGTACAATCTATTACAACCGTGTCAATTAGTATGTCTTTATCCTCTGCTTTTAATCCTTCAGTCAGTATTCTTAGGAGATATTTTACTGTGATTGTCTTGCCAACACCTGTATCTCCCCAAATATACATGTTACTAGGCTCACCTTGTCTCAAGATTGCAGAAAGATTATGCCCTATAACCTCCATTTGTTCATCTCTAGCAATTATAGTGTCAGGAACGTATCTACTATTTAGCAAGTGCTCACAAGCTATAATAGGACTAGCAGGATCGAAAAACCTTGTGTACGGCACTCTAATTTTATCGATCAATATACCACCTACTTATTACATATTCTGCTAACATATAGAACTTTCGATTTGAGCAAAGCATATTGAAAGTACTATTTAGTAATCATAAGACACTATAATAGAACTACTTTTGATTGAAATACTTTCACTATACCCCCTCCCCCCCTCCGTAAGTAATACAGTGAGTGTTGTAGGAAAAGATAAGGATTTTTTTGAAGCTTGTATGAATAATTATGATAATTTCCCCATAATTAAATATCTATTTATACTATTAATTATATAATTCTACAATAAGATATTTATGCATTATATACCAATTTATTTGATATATATTTTTTAGTCTGCAAACAAACATCACAACTTCTTGAATCCTATTTTTGGCTGGTTGCTTATAAAGCTTATATATGAAATTTTTAAAATCGGAGCTTTATCGCCATTTTCTATAGTACTTTTGAGGGGGGAGGGGGTATCTAGTGAAAGTTCTTGGTTTTTGTAAATTGAAAGTACACCCAGACGATGCGTTTTTCCTTATCTATATAGATCAAAAGCACTTATTTAAACTCCAAAAGAGTTTAAACTGGCTGGATCTGCTTTCCTATCAGGTATGCTACCTTAGCAAAGAATGTAGCTAATGCAGCTTGGAGAAAATTAATAACTATCACGACTTAAAATGCAGAATGAGCTGGTAAACGTGTAGAGCTTGTTGACCCAAGAAATACATCACATCTGTGCTTTGATATGGTCAAATAGTTAAAAGAAATTATCATACAGAACATATAGCTGTCTTTTCTGTGGTCTTGTTCTTTATCGAGATTATAATGCCTCTGTTAACATACTATGACTTGGATTATAGTCAGTGGAATAAGCCGAGATGCTAGTGACTTCAGTCGTGAGAGTAGTCACTAAATTTTCAATCCGATTAGTTTCTTTTGTTGGCAATAGTGTCTGTGTGGTTTACTTTCTATAAATTTTACGATGGAAAATTTATAAATAGGTATAGTTCTATATATTATCACATAACTATTAAGTATAATCTAAATCAATGGAGCTATTTGTATATGCTCTCCACTTCATTTTGTACAATACGCAAAATACAGAAGAAAAGTTATTTATGGTCAACAAATAGTGAATTTACTAAAATCTGAAATCCATGATATGCTTTCTTTAACTCGTGTTATGATTTGTGATTGCAGGAACAATATTGAGGGGGTCAAAATAATTTTCTAAATATTATGTCACGTTTCCTATCACAAAATACCTTGTGGATAGGCTATCAACTATTTATTGATGATCTTCAACAATACAAAATCCGATGGATTTAAAATTTGAGAACAGATGACGGAATCACTCAAAGTGAGCTCTTTCCTCGGAGGATATCAACACTATAGGGAGGGAGAGTTCAAACTTATCCGCATGAATTGTTTATTTGTTGGTGGTGGAGTTATTTTTCCAACAAAATTTAAATACAACGGTCAACAATAGTCTACGATGATTTATGAAGACACAGAGATAACTGATTACGAAGAAATTTTTGAAACGCGTCAAACAAAGATTTTAAAAGATTCTAGCGTGTTATCTCCTGATTATATTCCTAAAAAGCTAATTGGGCGAACAAAAGAAATATTAGAGCTTGCCAAGGTCTTTAAGCCAATTGATTATAAGGGGTATCCCTTCAATGCCTTAGTTTTTGGGAAAACTGGTTCTGGCAAGACAGTCGTAACAAAGTTTCTACTACAAAAATTGATGGAACGACTTGAAGCGACTCCTAGTATCATGGATCATCATCTTCAATGTATATATATTCAATGCAAGACCAATTGTACAATAAATGGGGTACTAAATGAGATCATTAAACATGTAGATCCAGCAAATAAAATGCCTAGAAAGGGCTTTGCTCTTGGTTATTATTATGAAGAACTCTGGAATGTAATAAAAGAGAAAAATGTGTCGCTTGTAGTTGTGTTCGATGAGATAGACCGCTTAAAGGATGATGAAATCCTTTACAATTTGAGTAGAGCTGGAGAAATGCAAAAGCTGCCTGAAAGGCATTTTGTCTGTATCATTGGAATTTCCAATGACCTTGATTATGGTAAGGAGTTAGATAGCCGGGTTATTTCTTCAATGAGTCCGAAAGATCATGTCTTTGCTCCGTACAATGCAGAGCAAATTATTATGATTTTGAATGAGCGTGTAAAGATCGCTTTTTGTGATGGAGTTGTGCCACAAGAAACAATTAATTTATGCGCTGCTTATGCGGCTCAAGATCATGGAGATGCTAGAAAAGCCATAAAGCATCTGAAAATGGCTGCTGTGTATGCAGAAGAGAATGATTTTTTTCAAGTGCTACCTGAACATGTAGAGGAGACTTTAAAAAGTTTAGATGTCGATAGGATTCAAGATATGGCAATGTACCTTCCACTACATGAAAAAATTGTTCTTCTTGCTATTTTAAAACTAACAAATTATGGAAATCCAAGTACGAACTCTCAAACTGTAACTAGTTTATACAATCAGATGTGTTTTGAAATTCATAAGAAGCCATTGCATCGAACAACAATAGCTAGTAAATTTGGAGATTTCAGGATGATAGGCCTTATAAAAACTTCTTCCGTGAGGAAGGGAAAGGGTGGAGGCTGGAAAGATATCAGGTTATCAGTTCCTTCCGGTAGTGCAATTGAAGAAGTATTATATATGGATTATAATTTAGAGATGTTGAGGGATTTCAAGCCTGTTCCATTTTCAAATTGAGGAAAGAAAGATTACTGGCCAATTATGGAAATTTAACTGTTACATTAGGAAAATTCCAGACCAAAAAGATTTTCACATAGATCAAAAATATTTAGTAAATTAGGCAAACATTTTTGAATAAGCAAAATAAAATTCTCTTTCCGTTTTCGATGCCAATAACCGTTTTGCAGAATAAATCATTTAAGAGGGCTCATCCTATCTAGGAAAATGGCAACAGGTGATTTTTTGAGTTTGAATTATGATAGCGGGTAATCGAAAATGGGTTATTTAATATTTGAGGATGTGGAGTTACCAAAATCTCCACCACGGTTTTTTAGCTCCAGGCGCTTCTATAGCTTTCTGATTGATGAGAGTTTGGACCTGTAGAACATGTTTATTGTACATTTCAATCAGATCTTCTTTATCTTTCTTCAAGTCCTCTATCTGATTTAGTGCTTCACCCATCCTTTTTTCCATTTCTGGAAATCGTGTTTCCTGATTGCTTCCTAATACTTCCTTGTAGCTTCCCAGTTCCTGATGTTCAATAAGCTTTTCAAATGCTGTAATTACAGCCTTTGTGGGACTATCATATCCTAATGCTTCTACTTTCTTCCAAAGGCTTCCAGGACACCAAACATTGATTTTGTGCTTTTCTATTGCTGTCATGAGGAAGTTTTAGGAATTAATTGAATATGAAACTTCCTACATTTCTAACTGTTTATTAATATTTCCTTACACTTCCTATTTTGCTTCCTTTATACTTCCTATTACTTCCTGATTTCTTCCTATCATGTCTTATTTGCTTCCTAATACTTCCTGGTAACTTCCCAGTTCCTGATGTTCAATAAGCTTTTCAAATGCTGTAATTACAGCCTTTGTGGGACTATCATATCCTAATGCTTCTACTTTCTTCCAAAGGCTTCCAGGACACAGAACATTGATTTTGTGCTTTTCTATTGCTGTCATGAGGAAGTTTTAGGAATTAATTGAATATGAAACTTCCTACATTTCTAACTGTTTATTACTATTTCCTGACACTTCCTATTTTGCTTCCTTTATACTTCTTATTACTTCCTGATTTCTTCCTATCATGTCTTATTTGCTTCCTAACTTCCTCTGAATTAATTTCTATCATTTCTTTAATTGCTTTATGGCACTATATTTTTTCTTCCTAATGCTTCCTAATACTTCCTAGTTACTTCCTATTGCTTCCGGATTGTTTTCTAATTTATCTGGGTTAATTCTTAATACTTACCAATTATTATAATTGGCTGTGTGCCTACTTGTCTATAAAATACCAAGTTTCAATAATTTTTTGAGAATTAAATTTCACAGTTTAGTACTGCTCGTTTACGCGACTTCTTGTTGTTTTCTTAGTTTTTGATTGATTGCAGTTAATCGCCATTAGAATTTAATGGTAATTTTCTGCGATTCCAGAGATACTAATAACATAAGTTTTAGGCAAAAAAAGTTAACTTTTAAGCTTATAGAATTTTTATAATAGAAGATCCAATTAGATTCAATGGAAAGAATTGTAAAAATGGTAATGGCCCTTTTAACTATTATACTCCTAACTGCGGTTATTGTTTATGCCACATTTCCCTACTTAAATTATTTTTTAGGGGCCTTTATCCTTTACATTATATTCAGATCTCTTTATCATTTTTTCGTAATGAAAACCCGGCTCAATAAACAATTAGCTGCAGTTTTGGTGATAATTATTTCAATATGTGTTGTACTCATTCCATTGTATTTTCTCCTAGGTATAATTATTAATGAAATCCAACAGCTTTTACTTAATCAGGCGTTTATTATTACATCTATTCGATCTGAAAACCAATTTCTTACTCATTATCTTTCAGGGATGGGTATCCCTACTGATGTTCTTCAAAAACAGGTACAAGAAAGGGTTATGAGCATTGGTTCTGAAGCTGTCAATTACACAAGTAAGTTCATTCTTGGTTCAATTCAGATATTGAGCCAGCAGTCTATAGGCCTCTTAATTATGTATTTTTTGTTTTACTACCTCTTAACAGGAGAAGATTCTATTTTTGCACACAAAATTTATGCGGCAGTCCCATTCAATGAAGAAAATACATCCACTCTACTGGGCGAGTTCAGACGAATTGTCAGGACAACTATGATTTCCAATGGTGCTGTAGCCCTTTTCCAGGGTGCAATTCTGACTATCACTTTTTTGATCGTAAAAATTCAGGGAGCTTTTCTCTGGGGTTCTATTGCAACACTCCTTTCTTTTTTGCCAGTTTTCGGATCAACTTTAGTCTGGGTTCCTGCAACCATTATTGAGTTTCTTCTGGGGGACTATACTGCAGGGAGTGCTATTCTTGCTGCAGGGGTATTTGTAGGTATAGTGGATAGTTTTCTTAGGCCCATGATACAGAAAAGAGTTGGAGAAATACATCCTTTTCTATCTCTTATTGGGATTATCTTAGGCGTATCCCTTTTTGGATTTATCGGAATCATTATAGGCCCCCTTCTCCTGTCCTACTTTATTCTGACATTAGAAATGTTCTCCAAGGAGTACCTTTCTGATATGGAGTAAAAATATAATTATGGGGGTATTAAATGAACGATGGACAAAATATAGGGGTGGCTATCACAAATAATGTTATAAGCAAAACCAGACTGTAGACACAATAACAGTGGATGTGTACGATGTGCATTTGTGTTGTGATGGGAAGCAAAAACCTTGCTATATTTATTTAGCATAGGATAAAAAATAATGAAAATTAAATAACTGTTCAGTCTACAAATTGGGTTTATTTAATCTACTTAATAGCGTGTTTTTATTTTTCAAAGATAGCGAATTCTGCGGGTTAATTTCGATTGCTTTATCAAATGTTGTTGTTGTTTTATAGAATTTGCCTGATAGGTCTAAATCAATTTCTTATTGTACCAAGTCTTTGAATCCTTCGGGTTGTCTGATGTAGCAGCAATACTTCCTAGTCTAAGAGTGAGTATTTAACATTTGTCAATGCTGTTCTAAAATACATACATGATTGCTTTGATTGATTTTAACCAAAGACGTTTATTTCAAGTCCAATTTGCTTTTTAGTAGATATTTTTTATACTAAATGTTATCTCATTTTTACGATTATAATGTAGGATGCTCATCGCTTAGGTGTGGATACTCTACTTTATAATCATGATACTTAACATAGTAAATTATTTGCGTATCGATTTTATGGAATTATCATAACTTTAAGACATCCCCCGAGATTCTATTTCAAAATGAGTGAGAGAATAGAAATTGTGCAATTGTATATAACCAAAAAAATCACAATTTTATAAAATAATTCCCCCAAATTAATTCAAATTGAAAATAGATAGCAAGCAAATTTTTTGAATTTTGCTATGCTTTTTCAATATTTTTTTTGTATTCTTGACCGTATGAAGCCACCAATTACTGTAGCAACAATACCACACACTACTGGGAATAATGGGTGTTTAAACATTGACTCGTCTTTAACAGTTAGTGTAAAAGGAGATGATGCGCTAGGTTTGAAGTTACTAATACCAATATATTGGTCTGTGATCGAATGTGAGCCAACTGAAAGTGATGAAGTAGTCAAAATTGCCTGCCCAGAATTTACAGTTTCAGTTCCTATTTGCGTGTTCCCGTCTATGAAAGTAACGGTACCCAAAGGTTTTTCTGCTCTTTGTGACATCGTATCAATTTTAGCAGTAAATGTTATTGGCTGACCAGATGTATATTCATTAGCCGAAGAAGTTACAGCAGTCATTGTATCTAACATAGGGTTCTCTATTCGAATAGGTTGTAGTTCTAAGTCAGACTGATTTAAAATCATTAGTGTTAAAATAGATGATGTGCTGGGTTTGAAGTTATTATCACCGATATATTTGGCTGTAATCGAATGTGAGCCAACTGAAAGTAATGAAGTAGTCAAAATTGCCTGTGCAGAATTTACAGTTTCAGTTCCTATTTGCGTGTCCCCGTCTATGAAAATAACTATACCTGAAGGCTTTTTTATTCCTTGCGACGGCGTGCCAATTTTAGCAGTAAATGTTATTAGCTGGCCAAATGTAGATTTATTGGTTAGTGAAGTTAACTCAGTCATTGTATCGAACTTAGATCCTATATTAGATAAAGCACTTTTGCCTTTCAAAGCTATTGAATCCTGTGGGTTAATTTCAAGTGCTTTGTCAAATGCTTTTAGTGCTTCATTATGTTTGTTCAATGCAACAAGCGCAACCCCATTACGATCCAAAGCTTCTGAATCATGCGAGTTAATGTTAATTAGTGTTTGATCTGGGGAATGTGGGTGAGTAGCCATAAACTGGCCATACGTAATAGGGTACTGTCCTACTCTTACTTTGCTTGTAACTGTGTTAGTTGCTGTGTCAATCACAGGGCCGGTTTCATTTTTGAAGTTGGTAATGTATGCGGATTGCGGTGCAGGCGAGTTGCTTTGTGCAGTGACTACAGATACCATCGACGTAATGATTATTAAAAATAAAAAATGGATTATTAAAACTGAATAAATTAAAAATGATTTTTCCGATTTTTTCATTATCTCCTAACCTTTTCATCATTTTTATTTACAGTCAAATCTCAAAATTTTTCACCAGTTCAAACGTAGGAATTAATTACGTAAGGACACGGAAAAATCAATTTGCTATTTATTATTCACTTGCTTTACATTATCATGAAATATAAGTAAATTAGGTATCAAGATTCACATTAGAATATAACAAAAATATATCACATACAGAATGTATATTATACGATTTATATAATTTTCTATTTGAATATTAAGGATATTAAACTAAATCTTAAAATTCTTGATATAATTTGACAACGGTTTCTTTAAAAGCATCTTCAAGATCGATCGTTGTCTACAACCCTGTTTTGCATTTCTGTCAGCACCAGTAGTTGCTGGCTATGAACTGATTTCCCGTCGATGTCATTCTAATTTTCACAATTATTTCTGCTATTGTTTTTCGGAAACTGCTTGCTAATTCAAAAACACTTTTCGCAGACATTTTCAAAAGAATAATATTTTCATTGTCATCGTTTTTTGAAAATTATTCATAGACACATGTGTAAGTAACCAAGGAGATTTGCAAAAAAGCGATAACAGAAATCATTGCTAGAATCAAAAAAATATATATGGATAGTTAGCTAATAATACAGTAATATTTGTAAAACCTATGTATTACTTCATAAATGTGACTAAAAATATTCTATAATTCCGGCTGAAATTGAGAAAATGCATAGATTTAGACACAAAAACTGTGCATACTAAATAGAAAATAAGCAAGATTTCGATAAAACTCCGAGTTCAACAAATCATTAATATAGGTTTTATAAACAACCGACTAAACTAATGGAGTTTATCGAAATACTCTGAAGTTACGGGGAATATACGACTGCCTCATTAGGTTATGAATATGTAGTTCTAACTTTATATCTTCAAAATGATGGTGATCAAAGTATAACAACGAGTCCACACGGTTGGAATTTGATTGCATATGTAATCAAGTATGAACATGATGCCAGTACCTTTAATCGTTCTATTGGCTATCAAGATATGGAAATTGTTAAGGGTAGGAATATCGAAACCAAAATAGTATATCTTGTTAAAGGAAATCCGACAAATATTCATTTACAATTTGATGGCATTTGGGGTATAGGTCCGACTTTTAAAGAGATTAACCATTACGTGAATAGAACTTCATTGTGAATTGGTTTTAGAAAATGTATCTCTGGTACTTCAAAGGGACAAAGTACTTCTCTTTTACAGAGCTGATATATCATTTCCCATCTCAATTGATTGGGGCGGAATTATAAATTTTGGATGATTTTTGGGGATATTTAATAGCTAGAGCCTTCACTATACCCAATATCAACAGCAATGTTGATAGGCCTAGAATAAATTGAGGATCATATCTTTGGGCATATAAACCTCCCGCAATTTCACGCATAACTATCAAAATTGTAGCATCGGTTACATATGTAATTCTAATTTCTTCATGTTCACGAAAATCAACAAAAGTCTTGAAAAGATCAATAAGAACAAAAACTGTGAGGACACCAGATACTATCTGACCAAATCCACCCCCAAGAGTCCCAAACAGTATTGATTTTATCTCGAGGAGGATATTTAGCACTCCCACAAGTAGCGCTAATAGTAATATATAAAGAACGATAAGAGCAACTAAATCAATTACTGTTTTGAATATTTTATTCTGATTGGTCATATATAACTTATAATGAGCTCTCATTTGGCTCTCCTTCCATAAAAAAAGATGCTGATTTATTTAATTTCCAGCCATATGAAAATTTTATCAAACTATGTATAAATTGAATATAGTTTTATGATATATTGTCCTTATTAGTTATAGCTTATTCTAAAATCTATTCTTTGCTCTTGATCCAATAAAAATTAAATTATTTACTTTAGGAGCCGCTCAGTTTCGTCCTAATGATACATTTTTGATGATGAAATGTTCATAGAAGCTACCAAATTGAACCAGGAATTTTAAGAACTACTTCGTGTTCTGAGATAAATTCGCCAGTGTTTTGAATAAGCTTCAGATTCATTTTTTTAATCCAATTTAGCGTTTTTTAGAATCGAATACATGTTAACTATTTGTGATAAGAAATGCATCGAACTTCTATATAAATTCTTATGCATTCTGGAGATAAATTTATACTACATCTGGTTTTGAGAGTACCATCTGTACCCAGGTAGCAGTCCTAAAAAGAAATCAACATATGGAAAATTCACTCAAATTAAAAAAGTAAAAAAAATAAATTAATTTATGTTATGATTAGCCGTGGGATTAGTGGTGTCTGTGTCCGCCGCGTCCGCCACCATAGCCACCGTAGCCACCGTAGCCACCGTAGCCTCCAATACCGTATCCAAGGTAGGGAACTGCGCCAATACCGTATCCAATACCGTCGTATCCAATACCGCCGTATCCAAGGTAGGGAGCTGCGCCAATACCGTATCCAATACCGCCGTAGCCAATACCGTAGCCCCAGCCGCCGCCACCACGGCCGCCACCCCAGCCGCCACCATGTGCACTAGCTGCTACAGCTGTCAAAGATACTCCAAAAAGGACTGCCATAAAAATAGCCAGTACCTTTTTCATTCTACTAGATAATTGTTTCAACATTTATTTCACTCCTTTATTTTTGGAATTAATAATTTTTAAATAATGAGTTTTATTAAGGAATTTTGTTTGTTGGTAACTATTCAACCTACCAAAAATAAGTTGATTGATATCCATTTTGATGCAATAGTTGTTTTTTATCTAATTTATTTGCCTTGTTGCATCATTTCCTTAATCTTTTGAACATCAGCTATAGCAGTTTTCTTTAACGAGATCATCTTTTCCAGATCACTTATTTTTATTTCCATCAATTTTATTATCATATCCATTCTCATAACTGCAACTTTCTTTTTCTGTTCCACTGTCAGAAGTTCCCACATCTCAACCATTGCAGTCTGCATTATTGGA
>Ga0224559_1000523_pt1 | contig 25063 bp, 23 predicted proteins | sample 714S33034metaG_FD_180676 | JGI IMG/M metagenome (GOLD analysis project Ga0224559, IMG submission 180676) | Peat soil microbial communities from Stordalen Mire, Sweden - 717 S3 30-34 | ecosystem: Environmental > Terrestrial > Soil > Wetlands > Peat | place: Sweden: Norrbotten County, Stordalen... | reverse complement strand
CGCCCGCCTGGCCAAAGACACCGGCCTCCCGGTGCTGACCGACGTGCACGAACCCGCCCACTGCGAGGTGGCCGCCGAGGCCGCCGATGTGCTGCAGATTCCGGCCTTCCTTTGCCGCCAGACCGACCTGCTGGTGGCCGCGGGCCGCACCGGCCGCGCCGTCAACATCAAGAAGGGGCAGTTCATGGCCCCGTGGGACATGGAGCACCCGGTCGAGAAGGTGCGTTCGACGGGCAATGAGCGCATTTTGCTGACCGAGCGCGGAGCCTGCTTCGGCTACAACACGCTGGTGGTCGATTTCCGTTCCCTGGCGGTGATGCGGCGGCTGGCCCCGGTGGTCTTCGACGGCACGCATTCGGTCCAGCAGCCCTCGGCAGCCGGTGGAGTCAGCGGCGGCCAGCCGGAGTTCATTCCGCTTCTGGCGCGGGCCGCGGTGGCCGCGGGCATCGACGGGCTCTTCTTGGAGGTGCACGACGACCCCGCCCACGCCAAGTCCGATGGCGCCAATGCGCTGGATTTGAAGCTACTGAAACCTCTGCTGGAAAATCTGCTGGCGATTCACCGGGCGGCTGGAGGGGATTGATTCCGGAGCGGATTGATTCCAACCCCGCCTCCGCGCCTCAACGAAACAGCCTCAATAGCGAAGCTTCCATACTTCGCCATCTGGTCCCACGGGCGTGGGACCAGATGGCGAAGAAAACCGCCGTCCGGCTATGCCGCCAGTTTCCTCACATTCGCCGGCCTGTCCGGCTCCGGCATGAGCCTGGGGACACCGGCAACGGCGAGACAGCCCCTGCGGTGCTCTTCCAGTTCGTACCTGGCGCGCTCCATGTCGACATTCTTCCTGGCTGCACGCATCGTGCTGAAGCGATAGCCCGCCGAGGAGCGAGCCTCAAGGTACTCGTTTAACTCAGCCAGATAAGCCCGTTCCAGATATGCACAAATTGCACAACTCATAAATGCCTCCCGCGCCTTCCGCCAGGCCAGCAGCAGATGAGATGCACTGTTATGACTGCCCGGTTCATTCCGAATTACTGCTCGATGATTTCCTGTTCGGCGTGGAACCAGTCGTCCTGATCCTGACCGTGTTCGCCGCCGCGGCTCAAATACAGTTCATACGCACGCACTTTTATCCGCTCTTGCGGCAAGCCAGCATCTGGGGCCGCCGCAGCCTTGGCGGACGCAACTTTGGACACAGTTGCTTTGCTTACTTTCTTTTGCTTGTGAGCCATGGAACCATTCACTGAATCACCTCATGATCTTAAAAAATGAAAAACAAAACACTTCCGTCAAGCTGACTTAGCTCAAGGAAGCTGAAGAATGAGCGCCAAGGCTCACTTCCCTTACTAACTCTGGCTCTGAAACTCGCGCCTGTCAAGCACTTCTTCCGAGATTTCCCTTTTCTTCCATGCCGTCCAAGTCATGCGGCGTCAGGAAGGAAATCCGAAAGACTGGCTTGGCGGTTGCGGTTCCTTGGGCGCATCTTCAGCGCCGCCCCAAATCCCGATCACGGCGATGCGCCGGCCAGAGCGACAGTGCTCCAAAGTGAAGTCTTCGGCAAACGTCAGCCGATTGACCTGTGTTTTCTCCGGTTCTCTCCCGGAAGGGTTGACCTTGCGGGGCTGCCCCGCCGGCCTGCTTAGATATTGACTCTTACCGCGGCCGACGGTGAGGCGAGCCCTTGCGTCGTAATTTTTGAGGATGCTCATGGCGGCTCTCCCCCGTTCGGTTGCTTGCCTGGATGACGCCCGTCTGTAACGAAGCCTGGCATACTGCAGGCGGGATGAATCTATCCCAGCCGTCCGAAGCAGACACGCCCGGCGTGGCCCAATTGCCACCCGCGCCGTAGCGGGGGAACTTTCGCGACGGCAATCTTATCTGGCTCCGGTTGTTTGTAAGCCCTGGAGCGCATTCCGAAGCAGGCTCACGGAGCCAATAACGGAAACACTCACATGAAACAATCACCCTGCTTTCAGAGGGTCTGAAAAGAGGGATCGAGGCCCAACCCTCTAAAGTGTGACTCCGATAGCCCCCTCTGTCAAGCGCTGTTTTTTAATTTCTTTGTTTATTCACACCATTAGCTGTTTATTCACACCATCATGCGCAAAAAACCATCAGCCGCATAAAAAACGGAAATAAGTGGGCAAAAACCGGAGATAACCGGACAAAATTTCTTGCATCATGCGAATCAGCAATTTTCCAAGAGCCCAGGAACGGGACAATTGGCGTCCAAATTCCTTCAAATCCCGATCGGTATTCCGTCCAAGAGCAGCGCTTGAGCGGAAAGCTGGCGCGCGAATCGATCACCCTCTAAACCACGCTTCGGCCTCGGTGGCGCGAAGGCTGCCCGCAACGCGAGCCAAGCCTCCTGCTCGCCATCGGAAGCTGGCGGAGTCTATGGGAAAAGCGGAAGCCGGTAATCGTTTCGCTTGGCTTGGAGCATTTTCGGAATAAATGTAGTCCTTTTGAGCGCATTGAATGTGGCTTTTTCTTAAGAAAAAGCCACTTGAGTGTGAGGTTTCGGTCTACAGCAATTCCGAAAATGCTTTGCTGCCGGTTGCCACTCTGTACTGATACACTTTTTCTTGGAGTTCTGAGCGCGCTTTCGCCGACCGTCCGCAGTAGAGAGAGTGGAGCCGGGAGTTGGCCATTGAGGCGGATTCGACCGGCGGCAGGCAATCCGCGGCAGGTTGGCGGGCTGCTCTAGAGAGCGAAATTTTCTCTTTTCGCGGCTTTTTCGGCCGTGCATGGTCTCTTTCGCGAAGAATGAGCCGGGCGGAACAGGCGGCGGGGAAGTTCGCAGGCAGTTCAGATTTTCCGACGGGTTCGGGATAGGCCGTTCCGCAGTTTGACGAGGCGGGGCGGGGAGGATTCATGCGGCGGTTTTTGACGCTTGTTTGCTTGTTGTGCCTGGCCATTCCTGCCGGGATTTCGATCTCCGGCTGCACCCGCAACCCCGCGGGCAACTATTGCAATGGCGCGGGCTACGGGTTGAAGACCTCGGATGTGGCCACGATCGCGCTATCGCCCGCGACCACGGGCATCTCGCTGTACTTCGGGCAGACGCAGCAGCTGGCCACGCCCTCGGCCTTGACCTGCAAAAGTGTCGCGGCCAAGGTCAGCTCGTACACCTACGGCACCACCAACAGCCAGTTGGTCGACATCTCGCCCACGGGTAACATCTGCGCGGGCACGTGGAACCGCAACTCGGCCAGCGGCGTCGCCGATTACACCATCTGCACCGCGCCGAACCCGCTGCCCTCGACCGGCGGCCTGCCCTACGCCTCGGAGATCTACGTCACGGCTTCGGCCGATTCGGTGACCTCGAATCAGGTCGAGGTCTTCGTGCACGCTCCGGTGACCGCGGTCAGCCTTGTCGGGCCGACGGGCTGCACTTCGCAGAACAACACGGCCACGCTCGACGCACAGGCCTGCTATACCAACAGCAGCAACCAGCAGGTTCTGATGTGCGCGCCGGCTTCGGTGACCAGCAGCTATGCCTGCCCGCTGCCTGCCGGCGTGACCTCGGTGCCCAACTGCACCACTGCGATCGGCACGCTCAGCTACACGGTGGGCACCTCCGCCATCGCCTCCATCTCCACTAATACGACGTCGAATCAGGCGACGATCACCGCCGGGCAGCCGGGCACCACCCTCATCACCGCCTCGGTGGCCGGCTCGGGCTCGTCGGCCGGCTACTTCTCCACCTGCCCGCCGGCATCCATCTCACTGACTCTGCCCGGCGGCAAGACCTCGGGCACCATTACCCCCAGTTCGCCGCAAACCCTGGTCACCACCGTCACCGACACCAACGGCAACACCATCAACGGCCTGGACCTGGACTACCAGTCGACCGATCCGATCGACATCTCGGTGGCCAGCACGGGAACCGTGACCACCTCCTATATGGGCGTGGCCTCGGTCTACGCGGTCTGCCAGCCATCGAGCTGCAACCCCGCGCCCATCGATGTGATTGGCCTGTATGGCACCGGGCTTCCCCTTTCCTCGAATCCGGTCACGATCACCACGCTTAGCCCGGCCAGCGAATACGTCTGGTACGCGGCTCCCGGCAATTCGCAGTACTTCGCATCCGTTGATGTGTTCAAGGGCACGGCTGGCGCCATAACGAAGCTGCCCTATGTGCCGAACTCGATGGTGATGGACCGGCTGGGCAACAGCCTTTACTTCGGCTCATCCGAGGAGTTGATGATTTATAGCACCTCGAGCAATACGCTCACCACGCAGAACGCCAATTTCCCCGGCGTGGTGCTGGCCGTCTCGCCGAATAACTCGACGGTGCTCATCAACGACCAGATCAAGAAGATCTTCTACCTCTACAACGTCTCCACCAACACCTACACGGCCTCTTTTGGCGGCTTGGGCAGCGCCGCCGCCTGGACTCCGGACTCGAAGACGCTCTACATAACAGGAACCAACTCGACCACTGGAATGCCCGCGCTCTTCGTCTACAACGTGAGTACCAACTGGACCACCTACGATTTGAGCGCGACCGGCGGCTCCAAAAGCCTGGCGATTACCATCCCCAGCGTGGGCGCCTACCTGAGCGGCAGCAGCGGATTCAATACCGTGGCCCACACCTGGTGCCCCGCGGGCACGGTGGGCGACTTCGCCAGCATGATCTTCTATCCGCAGCCGGCGACGGATTCCGTGGACGTGCAGACCGACGCACTGGCCGCCACCACCGATGGCCAGCACATTCTGGGCGCGGCCGTCACCGGCAGCGAGGTCGAGCTCACTGATATCGGGCTTACGGTTCCCGCGACCGAATTGACGACCGGCATTCTGGCCCCGAATGTCTGCCCAGGCGTTGGCAAGCAGTTGCCGCAGCTAGGCGGGACGCTCTCGGCGCTCCCTACTGATCCATGGATCAATGGAACGCTTCCCGTAACGGTCAATTCGACCCTCGCCGACACGGCCATCAATCAGGTAGTGGCTTCGCCGGAGTCGAACCTGGCCTTTATCACCTACACCAACAGCGATGCCGCAACCGGCGCCCAGTTGCCCTACTACGCGCCCAACAGCAGCGCTACCCGCAGCAGCCCCAAGGCGGGCACGGTGGGTTATGTGCCGCTGACCGGCTCGGCCGTTACCGCGCCCGTGGCCGGCGCCTTCAGCCCGGACGACCAGTACTTCTTTGTCTCCACCTCGGGCGACAACGAGATTCATTACATCAGCGTGTCGCTGGTTACCAGCGCCCCGGCGACAGCCGACACCCAGCAGATCAGTCCCAACCTGCCGGCCTGTTCCAGCACCAACATCGGCTGCACGAATACGACGGTTCCGGCCGGCGATTTCGTTCCGGCCACAGCCATCGCCGTCAAGCCGCGCGCAACCACGTAACGCGACAGGCAGCAAAAGAAGCAAGGAGGGCCGGCCGCGAGCCGGCCCTTTTGCTTGGCTCGCAAACGGATTTTCCCGCTTGTTTTCCGGCTGCATCCGGACGGCGGTTTCCCGGACGGGATTTTGCCATTTTTCGAGGAAAAATCCGCGCGGGCAGAGGGCCACTCTCCCCGCCCGCGCACGATAGAATCAAGAGATGATCAAGGGAATTTCCTTTCTTCGTCCCGCAGGCAGCCGAGCGGCCTATGACCAGCTGGCGAGCTTCTTTTCCGCGCTGGGATTTGCGCCCGGCAATGGCTGGAACTGCCCCTCCAGCGACGAAAAGCCAGCCGAGGCGGCCAGTTGCGGCGCCCCGTTCCTGGCTCCGCTGGGCAATCTGACGTTTGTGGATGGCCCGCTCCCTCCCATCGCCGATGTGATGGTGGAGGTGACGGCTCTGGACGCCGTTTATCAGGCCGCCGCCACCTGGCTGCGCGCGCAGTGGGGCGAGGCCGGCGCTGAGCGCCTCAAGCCGATCGAGGAGACGCACTGGAAGTCGCGCCTCTTCACCGTCGAGCCCGTCCCTGGTTTTGCGTTTTCCTTCTGGGCGTGGACTGATCCCATCCAGGGCAAACCATTGGCCGTCGAGGGCGATCTCTCCGCCGAGGGCATGAAGTTTGGCGTCATCGCCGCCCGCTGGAATGCGGTCATCACCGAGCGGCTGCTCGAGGGCGCGCTCGATGCGCTGCTGCGCTCCGGAGCGAAACGGGCCGACATTGAAGTCGTCCGCGTTCCCGGCGCATGGGAGATTCCCTCGGCCGCGCGGACCCTGGCGAATCTGGGCCAGGTGGACGCGATCGTGACCCTGGGCTGCCTGTTGCGCGGCGAAACCGCTCACTACGAGGCCATTTACAACGAGGTGGCCCGCGGCATTGGCCAATCGCAGCAGGAGACCGGCATTCCTCACAGCTTTGGCGTGCTCACCTGCGAAACCCTCGAACAGGCGCTCGACCGCGCCGGCATCAAGGCCGGCAACAAGGGCTTCGAGGCGGCCGTGGCGGCCATCGAGATGGTCAGCCTGAGCCGCAAACTCCAGGCCGGCGGCCAGCAGCTGGGCGGCTCTGCTTGACCGCCGCACCGCATCATGCGTCTGGGCGCCGCAAGTCGCGCGAGCTGGCTATGCAGATGCTCTTTCAGGCCGACGTCGGCAAGCAGTCGCCCGACCAGGTGCGCGCCACGTTTTGGCAGTCCGGCGACGAAGTGGAACCGGAGGTGCGCGGCTTTGCCGAGGATCTCTTCCGCGTGGCCATCGCCCACCAGGAGCAGATCGACGAACTCCTCGTGGCCAACTCCAAGCACTGGCGGCTAGAGCGTATGCCGGCCGTTGATCGCAACCTGCTGCGCATGGCCGTGGGTGAGATGCTGGGCTTCAAAGGCACGCCCTTCCCCATCGTCATCAACGAGGCCCTGGAAATCGCCCGCCGCTACTGCGCCACCGAGTCCATCAACTTCCTCAACGGAATGCTGGACGCGATTGCGCGCTCGCTGATCGGCAAGTAAGAAGCCTATCCGCAAATAGGTAGCGCCGACCTCCAGGTCGGCTGTTCTGTGGGTCTCCAGTCCCATAGAACGCGTCTGGCGGGGGGACGCCGCCAGTACAGCCGGTCTGGAGACCGGCGCTACATTCCCCTTCTCAATTTATGGATAAGCTCTAAGAAGACAGGAGCGCCAGCTTGCGTTTTTCAGCCTCGGGAGTGAATTCCAAGGCGCGAGAACAATTTTTTCTACGCCAGATCCATTCCCATGCGCCGCGCCCGGTTCAGGGTGCGGGCGGAGAGTTGCGGCTGCGGTTTTTGGGCAACCAGGCCGATCCAGAGGCTGCCCACCGGCTTTGCACCAAGACTTTGGGCCGCTAGGCGAAGAGCCTTGGCCGTTCCCGTCACGAATGGGATTAAAAAGCCCGGCATGGCGGCCGAGGCCACCAGAATGGCTTGGCGCGGCAGCAGTTTGCTGCGCGGACGGGGCGCATTCTGCCCCCAGGGCCAGTAGACAGAGCCCAATAATCTCTCCAGAAACCTGCGAAAAAGGGCCGTCGCGTTGTAATAGCTGACCGGCGAAGCGAGCACAACGGCGTCAGCCGCCTCGATTTCTGTCAAAATCGCGTCCAGGCCGTCCTCCAGTACGCACCTGCCACGCTCCGGACCTGGCTGCTGGGTGCACTGGCGGCAGTGGGTGCAGAATTCGATGGGCTCTTCGGTCAGGTAGAAGGTGCGCGTCTCAGCGCCCCGTTCCCTGGCCCCGGCCAGAATGGCTGCCACGGCGCCGTCGATGGCGCCCCCCTTGCGGTAGCTGCCGACAATCGCCACAACCTTTTTGCTCATTCAACTCTCCGGTTCGATTTCAGCCAGAATACTCCCACCCTGGGCCGCCGGGGATGAAGACCCGCACAATAGGCTGTGAAGAACTTTCCTTGCCTCCAACTTTTGGTGGCGATGGGCAGCCAGGGCAAACGAATCGCGAGCGCCGCTCCTGTTATTCTTGTTTGGTGATTCAGTCTGCTCGCATTCGAGGATTTTTGGCGATGGCCCTGCTGTTGGGCATGGCCTTGACCGCCTGCCACAAGGAAGAGCAGGCCGTCGTGGGCGTCGCCCAGAACGCGGTCAACGCCGAGCACAAGGCCGAGGTCAAGGCCCAGGCCACCGCGACCGAGCGCGATCAGCAGCGCGCCGCCCTGGCCCTGATTCCGCTGCCCACCAAGAGTATGTACGTGGACGTGCATGACCCGGAGGCGTGGGCCAATCCCTTTCTCTCGGCCGGCGCCGACACTCTCGACCTGCGCATCACCCTGGCCGACGCCAACCCCAGCACCGTCGGCCAGGGCACCGTGCTGCGCCCGGAGGCCGCGCGCCGCCAGGAGATCCAGTTGCGCCCCGCCGACCTGGCCCAGGCCTTGGTCGCTCTGCCCCCCGGCGCCTGGCGCTATGGCCGCGTGATCGCCATCGCCGAGTCGCCCTTGGCCAATCGCAAGGACCGCCCCAAGGTTCGCCGCAACGTCGAAGCCGCCATTCAGCAGCTCAACGACCTGGACATTGTGGTCGAAGAATGGCCCGCGCGGTAGGAGCGGCTACTGCTCGGGCGGCTCCTCATCCGAATGGTCGAAGCTGTCCAGGTTCTCCAGCACGGCCAGGGTTTCGTCCGGGACCTCCCACTGGCGGAGGATTTTGTAGATTACGTCGGTCGAAAAGCCGGCCGCGACCAGGCGGCGCATAATGCGCGCAATCTCTTTTTCATTCTCCGGCTTGCGAATGCGCTTGCGTTCCAAGTGCTCGCGGGCCAAAGCCTCCTCGTTGGTCTGGCCGTAGCGGGCTTCCAGGGTCGTGGCGATCAGCTCGGGGTTGATGCCCTTCTGCTGCAAGTCCTGGCGGACGCGACGCTGGCCGAATTTCTCGTTTTCCTGGCGCAGGCGGGCGTAGGTCTCGGCAAAGGCGGCGTCGTTCAGGTAGCCGTACTCGCGCAGGCGCGCCAGAACGGCCACAATCGCCGCCTCGCCTCCCTCGCCTGGCTCGACGCGGGTCTTCATCAGCCGGTGCAAATCGGCCTCCGAGCGCATGGCCCGGCCCAGCGACTTGACGGCGTAGTCAAATAGACCGGCCTCGTTGAGGAAGGGGCGGGGCTTCGAGGATTTTCGTGGAAAAGGCAGCTTCTAGCCTCTAGCCTCTAGCTTTTCTTGCGGAGGCGGAAATCGATTGAAATCTGTTTGGAGCTTTGCTTTCCCAGGTCCCAAAATCGGGACCCTTCGGCTCCGCTCAGGGCAGGCTCTGGGGCATCCTGTTGGTTGCGCCGAAGAACAGGCTAACAGCTAAAAGCTAACGGCTGCTTTTACCGGCCGCTTTTCGTCCATTCGTCCACCCACTCGTTCACCGTTTTGTACCAGAGCTCGGAGTTCTGCGGCTTCAGCACCCAATGGCCCTCGTCGGGGAAGTAGAGCATCTTCGACGGCACATGGAGCCGCTGGAGCGTGGTAAAGAGCTGGAAGCCCTCGCTCACATCCAATCTGTAGTCGAGCTGGCCGTGGATGACCAGCGTGGGCGTCTTGAAATTCTTGGCCGACATCGCTGGAGACCACTTGCGAAAGGGATTTTCGGCGTCCGGTTTGCCGTAATTGTCCCAAGGGTGCCCCTTGAACTCCCACTCGTTGAACCACAACTCTTCCGTAGCCCCGTAGGCCGATTCGGGGTTGAACATTCCGTCGTGGGAGACGATGCATTTGAAGCGGTCGGTGTGGCCCAGAATCCAGTTGGCCATGAAGCCGCCGTAGCTTGCGCCGAGAGCGGCTTCGCGGTTTTTGTCGATGAAGGGGAAGTGCTCCTCGGCGTAGTCGAGGCCCGTCATCAGGTCCGTGAAGGGCTTGCCGCCCCAGTCGCCGTTGACGCCGTCAACGATTTTTTGCCCGTAGCCGGTCGAGCCGCGCGGGTTGACCATCACCACCACGTAGCCGTTGGCGGCAAAAAGCTCGGGGTTCCAGCGGTAGCTCCAATCGTCGCCCCAGGCCCCTTGAGGGCCGCCGTGGATGAGGAATTTGACGGGGTACTTTTTCGCCGGATCGAAGCCCGGAGGCCGGATGAGGAAGCCTTGCAGCCGGGTTCCGTCGGCGGCGGTGAACCAGAAGGACTCCTGCCGGGGCAGGTCGAGCTGGGCGAGCAGGGCGTCGTTCAGGTGCGTGAGCTGGCTGAATTGGCTGACAGTAATCGGACCCAATCCGGCGGTTGCGGGAGTTCCGGGGACGGAGATTCTGGCGCTGGCGTCAGGCGCGCCCGCAGCGACAGCCGCGACCACCACCTCGGCCGGAGATTCCACGGTCATTCTGCTGGCCAGAATCTTCTGGCTGCCGGGCAGCGGGTGCAGGACGCTGAATGCGCCCCCGCCGGTCAGCCGCGTCAGCCTTCCGTCCAGAGTGGCCTCAAAAATTGGCGCCTCGCCCTCGGTTCCGGCGGCCAGATAGATTTTTTTCGAGTCCGTCCCCCAGGCAAACTCCTCCACCCAGCGGTCAAAGCTGGGCAGCAAATCCCGAAGCGTTTTCGCCGCCCGGTCGTAAACCACCAGCCTGAATTTGTCGCTCTCGTAGCCGGCCCGCGCCTCGGAGCGCCAGGCCAGGAACCTTCCGTCGGGCGAGTAGGCGGGGTTGAAGTTGCCGCCGGCCGAGGTGGAAACCTTCACCGGCCTGGCCTCCGGGTTGGTCAGGTTGAGCGTGAAAATCTGCGCGCTGACGCTGATGGCCGGCTCGGGGTCGAGGTTTTCGGTGAAGGCCAGCTCCTTCGAGTCGGGCGCAAAGGCGCAGCCGCAGCCGCCGCCTTCCAGCGCAAAGGGCGGAACGTCGCGCGTGTCGTTGGGGGTCAGGTCGCGGATTCCACCGCTCTCAACCGAAAGCAGGAAAAGGTGGCTACGCTTCTCGCCCGTGTAGTGGTCCCAGTGGCGATAGAGCAGGTGAGTGAAGATCTGCGCCTTCACCTTGCTGGCGGCGGCTGCGGCGTCACGATCGGCGTTGCATTTCCACCCCACGGACGAAGACCTGTCCGTGGGGGCCCCGGTCGTGGCGTCGCCGGCGGTAATCGCCGGACAATCCGGATAGACCGGAGAGGTGAAGAGAATGGAGTGCCCGTCGGGCGACCAGATGGCGTCGCCGGCTTCGGTCGCAATGCTGGTGAGCTTCTTCGGATTGGAGGCCGCGCCAGTCGCCGGGTCGAATTCGGCCAGCCAGATCTGCCGCGAGCCCGAACGGCTGCTCAAGTAGAGAATCCGCTTGCCGTCGGGAGCAAACTGCGCGCCCGTGTCGCCGGGCTGGGCAATTTCGAGCGGCTTGGCGTCGCCGGACGCGGCCCCGGCAGCCGCGATGGGCTGAATAAACAGCTCTGCTGTCTTAGTGTTCTGCTCCAGATCGACGATGGTGGCCGTGTAGGCCAGCCATTTGCCGTCTGGCGAGACGGCGGTGTCGCCCAGCCGCTTCATCTTCATCAGGTCCTCGAAGGTCATGGGCCGCCGGGCGGCGGCCTCGGCGGCTGGCGCGGTTTGGGCCTGGGCCGAGAGGCCAAGAGCGGGCAGGATCAAACCGGAGAGGACGGCAAAACCGAAGGGGAACAGGACAAATGCGAGTGCGAGTGAGTGATCGAAGAGAAATTTGCGCATGAAAACCCCGGTTCGCGCAAGGTAAGCAGCGGCTTCTGCGCGAAGAAAAAGTGTACACTGGCGGCCGTCTTTCCACTTCGCTCTGCCAAAAACCCGAATGCGGAATAGCGCTACATAAACCCGAAGGTGGAGTAGATTCCAGGCAAAGAGAAGGCCCTCCGGCCATGCGGTCTCACTCCGCCATCGGAAAACTGCTGAATATTCGCACCCATCTGGCTACCGCCCAGCATCCAAATCAGCATGAGCGCAAACAGTCTTTCCGCAGCCGCCAGCGGCCAATTCCTCATCGGCGGTGACCTGCCGGTTTACCGTCTAGGCTACGGCACCATGCGCCTGGTGGGCGATGGCGCCTGGGGCGAGCCCGCCGATCCGGCCGAAGCCCACCGCGTTTTACGCCGCGCCGTCGAGCTGGGCGTAAACCTGATCGACACCGCCGACGCCTACGGCCCGGAGATTGCCGAGCGGCTGATCGCCGAGGCGCTTTACCCCTACCCGCCGGGCCTGGTCATCGCCACCAAGGGTGGAATCACCCGCCAGGGACCGGCCAAAAGCGAGGTTGTGGGCCGCGCCGGCTACCTGATCCAGTGCGTGGAAATGAGCCTGCGCCGGCTCAAACTCGAACGCATCGACCTCTACCAATTGCATCGCATCGATCCGCATACCCCGCTCGAAGAGTCGCTGGGAGCGCTCAAGCGGATGCAGGAGCAGGGCAAGATTCGCCACATTGGTCTCAGCGAGGTCACGCCAGCCGAGATCGAAGCGGCCCGCAAGATCGTCAACATCGTCACCATTCAGAATCGCTACAGCCTGGCCGACCGGCGGCATGAGGAGACACTCGCCTGGTGCGAGCGGCAGGGCATCGGCTTCCTGCCCTGGTATCCCATCAACGCCGGCAAGCTGCTCAAACCCGACTCTCCCTCGGCGCAGACCCTGGCACGGTTCGCCGCCCGCCACTCGGCCACTGCAGCCCAGCTTTCGCTGGCCTGGCTCCTGCAGCGCTCACCGGTTCTGCTGCCCATTCCGGGCACCTCCAAGCTGGCGCATCTGGAAGAAAACATTACCGCTGCCGGACTGAAGCTGAGCACGGAGGAGTGGGCGGAGATCGAAGCGGGCGCAGCCAGCGAACCGCGTGGGTAAAACTGTCAATTCCGCAAAATTTACCGCCCCGGAGCAGACTGTTTGGAAGACAGAGGCAGGCGACACGGAAAACAGAGCTTGAAGAACAGCATAAAGAGCCTCGCAATTGCCGGGCAGATGATCGACCTTCGAGTGTGGCTATTTCCCCCTGTGTCCGGTACTCTGGAGCAGGCAGTGGCAGCGCCGCGGGGGGAGATTGGCGAGCGATGAGATGGGACTGCGGCGACGAGATTGGCCAACAGAGTGAAAGGCCCGTTGGCGCCACAATGAGAACCAGCCCGGAGACAGCGTTTTACCTGCTTTGCCCATGCGTAGAACCTATTATATTAAGATAAACAAAATAAATTGGTTGCATCCATTCTGGGCCTGTAGCTCAACGGTTAGAGCAGGGGACTCATAATCCCTTGGTTGGGGGTTCGAAACCCTCCGGGCCCACCATTATAATCTATACAAAATAAAGGGAATAGAAGCCACTTGAGGGAATAAGCTCAGGTGGGCTTTTCGTCTGGTGCCTGTTCTGGTGCCTGTTGGAGGCTGCACATGCCTTGGAACAGGCACCTGTACTCCATGGTGCATGTTTAAGGGGACTGTGATAAGTTTGAGTCATTTAAAATATGCACCACAGTGGTGGGATGAAAAAAGAAGAGAAGCCGGTCAGGGGAGTTTTCGAGCGGCCAGCGGGGTCAGGCTGCTGGTGGATCAACTACTATGTGGGTGGTAGGCAACACCGCGAAAAAGTGGGCCGGAAGTCTGATGCCGTCGCCCTATACCAGAAAAGAAAAGCTGATGCACGGAGAGGCGTCAAGCTGCCCGAACTGGTGCCAGGGAAAGTTGTGACTTTTGGGCAACTTTCAGCCATGGCGGTCCAGTATGCCACGGAACATTGCAAGTCCGAATACGGATATGAGATCAAAGCCCGCATCCTTCAACCCGTATTTGGGGATCGCTCCGCAGCAGAGATCACGCCGCAGGAGATCGACAGATTTTTGTCCAGCCACTGCAAAACACCCGCCACGTGCAACCGGTACCGGGCATACATCAGCCTGTGCTATCGGCTTGGAATGGAAAACGGAAAGGTCTCGACAAATCCGGCACGACTGGTCAGGATGCGAACCGAGAACAATGCACGGCTCCGCTACCTGAGCCGGGAGGAGTACAGGGTCCTACTGGCCATCATCCGGCGAGACAATCCGGTGCAGGTGCCTGCATTCATCTGCAGCATCTACACCGGAATGCGCTGGGGGGAGCAGTTTTCGCTTACCTGGTCCCAGGTTGATTTCAAACGCAAGATGATCCGGCTTCAGCAGACCAAAAATGGGTCAGACAGAAATGTGCCTCTAAACAGCGTAGCTCTTGAGGCGCTGAAAATTCAGCAAGAGAGTGTGCCTCATCAGCCGAGTGATATATTGTTCCCACGTCCGGGGCCGAGTTCCGATTGCCGCTGGTGGTTTGCTCCTGCCCTGACAGAGGCGAAGATTACCGACTATACATGGCACAACAACAGGCACACGTTCTGCTCATGGTTGGCGATGGCAGGAGTGAGTACTAAAGAGATTCAGGTGCTGGCTGGTCATAAAACCATCGCGATGGCTGCCCGCTATGCACATTTATCGCCAGAAGCGACCGCATCAGCATCTGAGAGACTGGTGACGGCATCATAGTGATTACCCGCCGCATACGCTTTCAGCGATGTGTAGGGAATGAGCACTTTCTTCCCGATTCGGCGGGTTTGCAGCCCTTTGGCGGCAATAATGTAATCCAGCGTCCGTACAGATATTGATAATTGCAAGGCAGCGCCCTTCCGGTCGTACAACAGTCTAGTTTGCGTGTTATTTGAAGTATCCATTCAGGCTAATACTGGAAAAAACGCATAAATCTGTACCAGATCGCATTAAATTGTTTTTTACTAGTTATCCATTTGACTCAGGTAGCCCAAGATGTAGTATGCGGTCGTGATTGAGGAATACTTACGCACTCTGATAGAGTTGGAAGCCATCTTTTCTACGGAGGCAGCCTGTAGAGAGTACTTAGCCCGCTTGCGTTGGCCGGATGGATTTCATTGCCCTCACTGTGGCGGCGTCAAGTCATGGACGGTTCGAGGCGTGCTGTTTCAGTGCGCGGCCTGCGGCTACCAAACCTCTGTGACTGCTGGAACGATATTTCAGGACACGCGAACCCCGTTGCCGGTTTGGTTTCGCGCCATTTATGGCTGATCCTCTCTTCTCTGTCTATGGTCCTGTCAGGGAACCCACTCCAGAGTATCGGGGATCAGCCATATCCATGTTCCCCAAGCCGGAAAAGCTAACGGTCTATTTGGACATTAATGAGGTTGGTGGGTGAGCGAGGGGTGCAAGATTACTCTAGCTCCTCATCAGGCTTAGCGGGCGCAATCAAAAGCCTCGTATATGGATGGGTACGGCCCTAGGTCAATGTGCAGGTCGAACTCACTCATACCGACGGACGCATCAACGATCACACCGACGGCATCGTGGCCGCACTCCTCGGCCAGTTTGATCAAGTTGTCCTCCAGGCCCGTGTTTATCGACTGGATGGCTGCCTCTAAGTCTTTACAATAGTCGCACGCGAGGCGTTGCAGCCTATCGTTGATGGTTTGCAGATTTGCGAAGTTTCGTTCTTGATTTGCGGTAATGCGTTTTGAGTTATGCATGATTATGAATCTCCTCTGTAAACCAATACCGCGGAAAAAGCACATTCTAGCTATTTTTTGCCCCCTCATCCCCAAAAACCTCCCCATAGGAGGTGCGTGGCGGGCTTTCTGAGGCTAGGGTGGTACGTTTGCCTATCCCTTTTTGCCTGCGCCAAGGCACAGTGGCGGAAGACATGCGGTAGATTTTCATGATCTTTTAACAAAACAGGCAATATAATCCAATTATTTCCAGTTGTCTATTTTAGTTTTACACATTCGACTAAGATATAGCTACTTCAAATTAAGCTATAAGGCTACTCAAAGTAATTCATCATAGCCCCATCATCGTGCTGATCCACAGCAGGGATGGCTGCCGGGGTCATTTCGGCATCCACCCCCCGAATCCGCAGTTCTTTATGGAAAAATGCAGCCTCCCCTAGCCAAACCCAAAGATATAGATTCTCAGGTCGATATTTTTCCGACTTTCGCTGTAATAAGTAGTGATAGCTTGCTACTATCATCCCCCGCTGTCAATGCTGGGTTTCCCATGGGGTCGCCTTCGGGTGACCCCAGTCCGAAGCTCAATCAGCACGAGGAACGGAACCAAGACCTTTCTTTTTCAAGACTATTCTACTTGCCCCACCAACACGATAAACACCTACCTTTAATTGCGTTGATGGCTCTGTGCCCAAATCGACACTAGATGGACCTACAAAGCAGACAGCCTGTTGCAATACACGAGTAGCGAGTACTAGCCACTCCACAAGGTGGGGATATTCTTCACTTACAGACAAGAACGCCACCCTAAGCTGCTTGGGATTCTTTCTTTTATTTGTGAAATCTAGCAACTTAGACACCAAAGCATAGTGGGGTTCCCCGGTGCATGAGTTCACGTATGCTACCGGCCAGATGCTCGCGATACGCCCAATAGTTGCTTTCGTCGGGACCTGTCGAAGTGTGCACATAGTTGCGAGTTGTCTATACAAACTAACTTTGACCAGAAGCTCCCTCTCTAACCAAGGCCAAACGTGTAAATCAGCGCCAGTTGGCTTCCATACCAGTTCTTGATACCCGTCATCCGATTCTTCAATCCAAGGCAAAGCTATCGAGGGTGTGAGCCTCTTCATCTCACGCAACAACCGCTCAGTGTCATCTGCAAGTCGGTTTAGTTCAGCAGCCATCAACGGCGGATAAAACTGCGGTAACCAAGTTGCAAAGACAAGCGTATTGAGGAACAATTCCTTTTCACAGCCTAAAGAAACAAGCTTAGCGACAACTTCTTCCCCACCGACTTGTTCAATGAACTCGCCCTTCTTTGCAAGTAGTGCTGGATTGTGAAGCGCGGTAATTATCGTCCAAGTGGTAACCTCCACAATCGCTTCCTCTGCATTCGGACCTGTTCCGATTTCCATATGCGTCCTCCCCTTTGCCATCATACTTCATCCAAGTCTTACGTTTGGGGTCAATTTGCTCGGAAATTTTGCCCCAAAATCTACCGTGAAAAAAAAGGAAATCGACCCCTTGCAGCAAGCAGGCCGAATGTAAAACAGAATCAGCACACCAGTTGTGCAGTAAAACATAGGAGAAGAAATGAGCGACAAAAGCAAAATTGAATGGACGGACGCAAGCTGGAACCCATTTCGGGGCTGCACCAAGATTAGCCCCGGCTGCAAAAACTGCTACGCGTGCGCGTTTACAGAACGGTTCAGGGGGGTGCCAGGGCACCCGTTTGAGCAGGGCTTTGACCTTCGCCTCGTGCCGGAGAAGCTTGACGACCCATTGAACTGGAGGAAGCCCCGCAAAATCTTCGTCAATTCGATGAGCGACCTCTTTCACGAGGACGTCGAGGACGAGTACATCATCCGCGTAGCCAAAATCATGATGGAAGCGAACTGGCACACTTTCCAAGTCCTGACCAAGCGGTCAAAGCGGATGCTCGACTTGCTCAACTCCAAGCTCAGCTTCGCCGCACAAGCTCCGCACATCTGGTGGGGCGTCTCGGTCGAAGACCGGAAGTACGGCGTGCCCCGGATCAGCCACCTGCAAGCTGCCAATGTAGCTGTGCGGTTTGTGTCGGCGGAGCCGTTGCTCGAAGACCTTGGCTCCGTCAGTCTGACCGGCATCGACTGGCTCATCATCGGTGGCGAGAGTGGTCAGGGCGCACGGCCCTTTCATCTCGACTGGGCACGGAATCTCATCGACGAGTGCAAGCGTCAGCGCGTGGCGTGCTTCATGAAGCAGGTTGGTCGTCAGCCATGGGATGGTGGTCAGCGCCTGAAACTGGCAAGCGCGAAGGGCGGCGACCCGACCGAGTGGCCGCTGGACATTCGGGTTCGTGAGTATCCGGCGATGAAGATGAATGGGGGTGCCAGGTGATTATTTCGGCAAGCTACAAAACGGACATACCAACGTTTTACGGCGAATGGTTGATAAATCGTCTGGACTCCGGGTATTGCAAAGTACATAACCCCTACGGTGGAAAGCCCTTCACCGTAAGCCTCCAGAAGTCAGATGTGGATGGATTCGTTTTCTGGACAAAGAATCTGGGGCCGTTTATGGAGCGGTTGGCTCAGATTCATGACCGCGCCTTTCCGTTCGTAGTCCAGTACACCATCAACAACTATCCACGTTCACTTGAGGCGAATGTGGTGGGCGCGAATGTTACTGCAGGGCACATGAGAACTCTCGCTGAGAACTACGGTGTGAATGCTGCGGTCTGGCGTTATGACACCATTGTGTTTACGTCGGAGACGCCCTTCGAGTTTCATGTTGAAAACTTCAAGGGATTGGCAGAGCAGCTTCGCGGCACGACAAACGAGGTTGTAATCTCCTTCGTTCAGATGTACCGGAAGACTGAGAAAAACCTGAACCTCGCGTCTGAAAGGTTCGGGTTCACATGGGCAGACCCGTCTGCTGAGGAAAAGCGCAGGCTTGTGAGGGAACTCTTCAGGCTTTCCCGTCAGAACGGAATGAAACTGACCATTTGCTCACAGCCAGAACTGGCTGATGGCGGCGCAGGTGCCGCCCGGTGTGTAGATGCAGAACGGCTTTCACGGATGTTTGGTAAAAGCATTCAAGCGAAACTGAAGGCTAATCGCGTCGGCTGCGGTTGCTACGCTTCGAGAGACATCGGTGAGTACGATACTTGCCCTCATGGGTGCGTCTATTGCTACGCCGTGCGGAATAGGGAGTTGGCACAGCGGAGGCTTAAGGCACACGACCCAATGGGAGAGTTCCTCTTCGAAACAGGCGCATAGCGGCTCATCCGTAGCACCTGAATAACGACGATACGCAGAGATAACCGGGGCGCACCGCTCTCAACGAGCATGAAAATGCACGGCGCGTGAAGTGCGCCTCAGTAAGGAAAACAGCTATGTTCAACACGACCAAGAACATGCCCGAGTTTCACACCGCTGAAGAAAGCGGGTTACGGGTGACGGCTTCGGGAGTACATATCAACGCAAGGCGGGAGCAGTGGCTCTGCCAGATTGCGGAAACCCTTCTACCAGTCTTCGAGAAGCAAGGCTTCAGCAAGCACCCAGTGGTGCGAATCGGGGTCGGGTATCCTTCGTCTGGGGCGCGGGGGAAGCGAGTTGGAGAGTGCCATGACTCCCGCCACAGCCGGGACAAGGTACACGAAATCATCATCAGCCCAAGGCTCGATGACAGCACCGAGGTCGCTGGCGTGGTGGCTCACGAACTCTGCCATGCCTACCTTCAGTCCACCTTCCTGGGCGTGAACTGCGGTCATGGCAAGAAGTTTAAGAAGCTTGCGCTTGGAATCGGACTGACCGGCAAGATGCGCTCAACAGTCCCCGGCGATGCGTTTAAACGCTTTCTTCAGCCTGTATTGGCGACGATCGGCGACTACCCCCACGGTGCCTTAGGCAAAGCAGTTCCGGTCATCATTGGCGGACCAAAGCCGCAGCCCGCCCGCTTGAAGAAGGTGTACTGCCGCTCTTGCAGCTACACGATGCGCGTCACGCAGAAGTGGATTGACACTGCGATTCCGAAGTGCCCATCCCTGGACTGCGAATTGTGCGGCGAAGAAATGGAGGTGGCGTAATGCTTAGCAAAATTGAAGCCTACCTGCGCTCGTACTTGAGTTTCCCGGACGACCGCTATTACCTTCCACTCGCTCTTTTCGCAGTGCTGGAGCACTGTTGGGATGAGTGCTTCGATGAGGTTCCTTACCTCGCGGTGAGCGCCATGGTCAAGGGTGCCGGAAAAACCCGCGTGCTCGAACTGCTTCAGTTTCTCGCTGGCGACGAAAAGGCTATCCTCGTTGACGGCAGCGTTACAGTCGCCGCCCTTTACACGGAGATTGAGAAGAAGAAGGTAATCCTCATCGATGAGTCAGAGAAGCTCCAGAGTCCGCGCTCGTCATTCCGCCCGATTCTGAATGGTGGATACCGTCGTGGTCAGGTCGTGCTCCGCAAAAGCGGAAAAGAAAATGAACGGTTTTCCATTTTCTGCCCGAAAGCCTTTGCCCAGATCGGTGATGTCTACGACACTCTCCGCGACCGCTGCATCATCGTGGAGATGCAGCGAACGAAGGCTGGCAAACGAATTGAATACGTCAGACAAATTGCCATGGAAGAAGCATCTGAACTTTCCCTTGAGATTGAGAATGCGCTCGGCGAAGACATCGAGGACATTCGCGATGCCTACCTTACTTACCACGAGAGGTTCGATAGCCTTGACTTCCTGCGTGATCGTGACCGGGAAATCTGGAAGCCACTGTTCACGCTGTGTCAGGTGCTTGCGCCGGACCGCGTCCCCGAGTTGCAGCGGTCGGCCATTGACATCGCAACTCTGAAGACGCTGCCTGTTCGCCGGTTCGAGCAACTGAAGGACGAGGAGGAGAGGGCGCGGAAACAAGAAGATTCTGGGCACCTGTTGCGGGATGTTCTGACCGTGCTCGGCAGTCGGGACAAAATCACAACAGAGGAGTTGATGCATCTGCTTCGCGAGATTCCAACTTCGCCATGGCGGTCTTACGAAAGAACCGGAATCACAGCGATTTCACTTGCGGCGATGCTGAAGCCCTTTGGTGTAGAGCCAGAAACGATTCGCATCGGGAAGAAAGGCACACCCCACTCGACCGCCAAGGGATACAACCGGGCCGACTTTACCTCAGCCGCAGCAACCGTCTTGGGTGAGGAAGCGGCACCAAGCCGTAACCCCGTAACCCTGTGCAGCCCAGACATCCCGGTGAAGACGGCACCGGCACTTCGGGTTCTTCCATCGCCCTCACCATGCAATGGGTGCAGGGACATGCACAAGGGAATCGCTGAGATGGCAAAGGCCAATCCCGGCATGAGCGATGAGAAACTGGCTGCCAAGTCTGGATGCAGCGTGATTATCGTTCGCCAAGCAAAAGCCCGGTATCTTGACTGGCAGAAAGAGAGCGAATAATGGCGACGAATCCTCTCTCTTTCGATGAGGTCCGATCGGGCGGACTTCCAGTCTACTCACTCACCATGGAGGAGAAGTGGCACGAGATGCGGCTTCTTCTCGACTATGACCGGACCCGGCTCATCAACGATGGCATCGTAGGCCAGACCATGCACGGCCTCGCGTTGGCGTGGCACTATTTCCCGCACTCATGGGGCGTTCGCTGTGGCGGAAGGTTGTCGCCGCTCGACACTTTCGCTGCCGATGAACGCCTACAGAACGCTCTGTCACGCCGCAGGAAGTACGGGGCTCTGAAATCGGAAAGCGACCTGCGGAAGGCGCTCAGGACGGTATCCGGCACACAATCCGTCAGCAACTTTCGGCCAACGGCTGCTGCCGTCCTTTACGACCGCTACATGCCCGAGGGTGACGGGGTGACGTGGGATATGTCCAGCGGGTATGGTGGACGGCTGCTGGGAGCAATTGCGTCAGGCCGAGTACGGAAATACATAGGAACCGACCCGGCGTCGCTGACGTTCGACGGGCTCACGGAGATGGCGGCAGAATTGCCGCCAATGGCCGAGCAGTTGGGCGGGGAACCGACCGAAATCGAACTCCACAAAATCGGCTCGGAAAATTTCGTTCCCGATAAATCATCGGTCCAATTGGCATGGACCAGTCCGCCCTACTACAACGCGGAGCAATATTCAAACGAACCCACGCAGAGCTTCATCAAGTTCAGAACGCCTGAGGCATGGCTCAACGGATTTCTAGGAGCCACGCTCTCCAACTGCCACGCTGGGCTTGCCGCCTCCGGGATACTCGCGGTCAACATCGCCAACGTCGCCAGCTACCCGAACCTGACCGAAGACTTTCTCTGGTTAGCGCGGCGGTGTGGGTTCCGGCACATCGATACGCTGCGGCTGGCGTTGAGCGCCATGCTGGGAACACGTGCCGGGTCTGTGTACAAATTTGAGCCGGTCTTTGTGTTCAGGAAATTCTGAAATCTGGGCATTGGAATTGAAGCAGCGGGGTTATGAGCCTGCTGGATGAGTTCGGAGAGAGAACCATGGCAACATCACGACAAATCGCGACAGATTACCACGGGGTCGGCGGAACAGGGTCGACAGCCAGCCGCGAGAGTTTCTTCATCTAAGTGAACTTGCTAAAAGGTTTCTTTTTCATGCCGCCCTCAGTATTTCAAACACTGTACAATTCGATCCGTCATTTGATGTTCCGCCCGTAGCAAAGTGGGTATAGTCAGGGCAAACACAACTAGCAACAGCAGGAACAAAAGCAATGCCGGAGGGTACTTTGACGGCAACGACTTTTCAAACTTTGCACGAGCCTGTGCCAAATCTTCCTTGGTCAGCATTATCGCCCCCTAGGTCGGCTTCATCCCGTTCCTGGCAGTGTACAAGAACATCCACATCAATGTCATTGTGGGTTCATTAGGCACTATCCTGATGAGGCACTTTAGTTCTCCGTTGGTCAAAGATCATTCCTCGCCGTAATCAGCAGCAGCGGATTCCTCTCGATTTTCTTCTGTTGCTTCAAGCAAATGTCGATGTGGTCCACAAAGTCATCCTGCATATCCAGCAGCATGTTGCAGTGCCCGCAGCGGTAGCGCTGGGGCACCATGCTGATTCCGGCGATTTGCCCGTCATCGTCGAGGAACACAATCACGTACATTCTTAATGCGAGAAAAGCAAGGGCGGCACGAACGTCTCTGCTGCCGAAGTTGAATGCGTCCATCGCGCTCCAGAATTTCGGCATGGACACAAACCAGCCTTTCCGCTTATCGTCCATACAAGCCTGGGCGACTTCCAACACCTTGCTGACTACGGATTTGCGAATCACTATTTCTTTGTTGGTCATAGATTTAATTCCTTCCTGTATTTGCTAAATATATGTCAAACCCTGAGACCGACCTAAAAGAGATCAGGGTCATCGCCTTCAAGGTTGAAGCTCGTGGTAGGGCTCTCATCGAGATCAGGGTCATCCCCCTCAAGCATGAAGCTCGTAACCGGAGCCTGATCCGGCTTGTGCCCCTTATCTTTCAGTCCCTTTATCTTGGCCGCTTGTTCCTCGGGCGTGGCCTTGAAGTAAAGCTTGCCATTCTTGCCCTTGACGGCTCCCTCAGGTAGTACCTCACGGGCGCACCCAACCACCTCGTATATGTAGCCTTGGGTGGTCAGGTAACGCTTGCGGCGAATAAATCCCCGGTCGTCCAAATGCTGCATGTTGCGCTGAACGGCACGCCACGACGTATTCAGGTTTTTGTCGTTGGCTATAGTCGAAAACCCGATAGGTCGGCCAAACATCACCACACCGATGCTGACTCCATCCTCGTCGTAGGCTTCAGTCACCTTGTCGCACAGCCACCAATATAGGAGGACGGCTAGCGCACTGAATCCAGCCCAGTCCTTGGAGTTGAGGTGTTGGTTGGATAGCATCGTGTAAAATGTCGGGTCTACCCGGATGCCTTTCTCTTCCTGCTCAGTCTCAGTGGGGATTGTTATATTTTTATCCATGAGTATTTCTCTCTTTCTTTGTTGGTAAGCGGAGTGGCTTGTCCTCCATAATGTTTCTGCCAATAAAGGTTGTTGCAATCATGGCGGGGACAACAAGAGATTGTGAATTCTTGCGGTTCATCCTCGCGCCTATTGAAAGTACCTACCTGGATGAGATATAGTCCATGAACAGAGCACCGACCTGACTTTATTCGATTCTCCTGCTTCTGTTCCTCTGACAGACGCGGCTTTATGGTCTTACGGCCCCGCTGCCGGGTCAGCCCATACTCTTTGGCGGTATTGACAATAAAGTTGAGACCGACCCGGTGTTTGGCCGCTATCATTAAATGAGTCATGGCCGGGTCTTTCAGGTCAGCCACGACGGTTTTAACAAGTTCGATTCTGTTTGGTTTGATGTTCATTCAGTACCTTTTAAAAACCTTTCTTACCTAGGGCTGGATAGTTATTATTTTGTTTATTTATTTACGATGCTAATAACTAGATAGTAAACATAGGCTCTACACGCTGACTCCACGGTGGAGTTGTCACATAGTGGCCGGGATTTCCGGGTGGATTTGAGAGGGGGTAGCTTCCGTTGAATCTGACGGAGAATCAACCCACGGATTATATCTATGCGGGTTATCGGAGTATATGACGCGGGTAACAGGAGAATATGACGGCTACGTCATAAGTTATATGATGCCTGCGTCATAAGGTATATGACATCTACGTCATAAAGTATATGACACTTACGTCATAGAGGATATGACGGGGATGACATGTAGTATATGACGCCTCCGTCGCATCTATATAGTATTACCCTTTGTAAGACCTTTAAGTAAGACCTTCAGTAAAACCAGATAGTATAACCTTTTAGTATGTATGTAAAAAGGCTACGCTTATTTCTTTCCTACGGAATATCTAAACGGGAAGAGAAAGACAGAGACCGGTAGGTTACCCCGTACAGGAGTGCCATAGAAAGAGAGTTCCCGGTAGTATAGACCCACCCAGAGCCGCGCCCCCTCCCAGCCAGGCGATGGCCGCTGAGAGCCCATCAACAAGCTATTGGCTCTCGCCCAGGCCGGGAGGGATGACGCAGACAAATTCGCCCGAAGACTCGCCGCATAACCCCAACCGGCACCGTAGACCGTCCTCATGGTTCCGCTTCAAACAACGGCCTGCGGCTCAGGAAGGTTCCCCGCCTGTCGAGAGCCGCTGAGTACCGGGTTACTGGGTTACGGGCATATTGGCACCGGGGCAACGGCAAGCCGGAAGCGGGGACGCCCTCAATATGTGTCGTCGTCAGCGGCACCCCAGCAAACTGCCACCGCCATTGCCAAATTCCCATAATGCTGGCTGAAATATCCGCCTCCCACAGAGGGTGAACAGATGGCACAATTCAGGAAGCGTCACCAGCGAGTACGCTTCTTAATTTTGGCAGTCGTTCGCCGTTAAACGGACCAGCGAAGAGAAGAGTTCCACCACGGTGCCGCATTCGCCTAACAAGGCACCGTGGCGGTGACTCTGAATGTTTTTGATGGGATTCTCCGTCCAATTTCCACAACGCCGTCCTGGAGCCCATGGCGAACACTTTTGACTTACCAGGTGCGCTCATGCGTGGCATGGGTGCCTGGACGTGCAAGAGATTGCCATCAAATTCCGCTTCAATTCCTCTCCTCACTCAATAGAGCCGCGATCCTGCTTTCCGCCAGCCTGTGTTTAGCGCGGGCACCGTATTCTAGATTGGTCCCAACGATCGTGCCAGCTTCTCGTCGGAGTCAATAGGAACGCGGCATGCGTTTTCATAGCGGTTCACGAGATTGAACCAACTCAGCATCAGAATCAG
>Ga0224559_1000522_pt1 | contig 25103 bp, 20 predicted proteins | sample 714S33034metaG_FD_180676 | JGI IMG/M metagenome (GOLD analysis project Ga0224559, IMG submission 180676) | Peat soil microbial communities from Stordalen Mire, Sweden - 717 S3 30-34 | ecosystem: Environmental > Terrestrial > Soil > Wetlands > Peat | place: Sweden: Norrbotten County, Stordalen... | reverse complement strand
CATTGGGGGCCTCCTGGCTATCTATGGTCGTTGACAATCCATAGGTGCCTTGTAGTGCCCCCTTTTGTCTACGAAGCTGTGCAATTCGGCCGCGATTCACTGTTGCAAGCAAGATCTGCACCCATTGGAATTGAGCAGCCCGAACACACCCGACGTCGATGGCACCACAGCGGCGCTTCAGGCTGCACTGGCCGCGGGTTTCAGGGCCTACGTCATTGGCATCGGCCCGAGCGTCGGCAATTTGGACAATTTCGCTCGCGCCGGCGGAACGGACCACTATTTCCCTGCCACATCGGCGGCGGATCTGGCCGATGCCCTCGCGACCATCAGCCTGGCGGTCTCAAGCTGCACCTTCACCATGTCGCAGCTGCCACCCGATCCAAACAACGTCGCGGTCTACCTGGACGGGAAGCTTATCGCCAAGGATCCGGCCAACGGCTGGAGCTTCGGCGCGACCAGCCAGACGGTGATGCTCAATGGAAGCGCATGCAACGCCATCACGTCGGGCGCTGCCAGCAAAGTCAAAGTTCTGTTCGGCTGTGCCGGCCAGGCTCCCCCGGACCAGATTATCGCCTTGAATACGAGCCAAGGTTCGTCGGTAGCGTCAGGCGGGAGATTCTCGACCAGGTGATCGTCCTTGATGACTGCCATCTTGATTTGCGAAAAGTCAGTTGCCGCTCACAACACCTGTCTCAAGGTTGATGGACCATTGAGCGGAGTCGGTCAAGGTCCACTTCGTGCCGTCCCAGGTGAGCGGCAGCCAGAGGTACGTCGAGAGGCTCAGGGTGTTGGAGTTCCATATGTCAGACGCGTAGATGTAGGTCGTCGTCTGGCTGCCCACGATCGGGATCACGTAGGTGGGCTGAGAGTTCCATGTGGAGCCGTTCGCGCCGAGGTAACTGAAAGTAGTGTTCCACGGCCCGGTAATCGAGCCGGTGGATGTCAAATAGCGTGCCTGGTTCGGAGCCCAGCCGGTCTGGCCCGAGCAGACACCATAGTAGTTGCCATTGTACTTCCAGAATGCGTAGGCTTCGACAAAACCATTCGCAGTCCAAATCTTCGTGGTGTTCTTGACCGTCAGATAGTCGCTCGAGAGAGCGTAGACCTCCGTGTCCGTAAAATTGCCCGCCCCGTTCGTCCCCCCCGTGGACACAAAGTAGGCAGTCCCGTCCGGCTCCTGCCACAGGGTGCAGTCTCGCGAACCGTTGCCCCCAGGCTTGAAGTGGTTCACGTACGTATAGCTGCCATCTACGGTGGGGCTGGTGAACACGATGGCCTCGGAGTCACAATAGCCGCCGCTCACCCCACTGCAGGATTCCATATCCCAGTGGGCCCACATTACATACAGCTTTGTGGAGGCGTTGTAGATGACCTTGGGCCGTTCGATGATCAGGTTCGTGTTGTTGAGCACAGAGGCGGTGTTGTTGGTCACGACCTGACCGCGATGCTCCCAGGTGACAAGATCCTTGGAGGCGTAGCAGCTGATAGCGTGGAAGTTACCTGTACCATTCGTGTTCAGGGTCTTGTCTTCGCCGAACCAGTACCACGTATCGCAGACCTTGAGGAACCCGCCCCCGTGGGCCTGGATGTGCTTGCCCGTGGTGTCGTTCCAGGGACCGGTGTTGTTGATGGTGACGGAGGTATTCCCGCCAGTTCCGGCCGGACAACCGTTGCCCGCCGCTCCGCCGACTCCAGTGGTGCCGCCGGCCCCGGCCGCGCCGCCGGTACCAGCACCACCTCCAGCGCTACCGCCACCTAGACCAGATTGTCCGCCCGCCGACGTGCCCCCCGAGGCGGTGGCGCCGCCCGAACCGGACTGCCCGCCGGAACTGGTCGCGCCACCCAAGGGACTGCCGCTGCCACCGGCTCCGGTACGACCACCCGATGCATTGGTGGCACCTCCTGTCGCGCTCGTTCCACCAGAACCGGTGCTGCCGCCTGAGCTGAATTGGCCGCCGGAACTCGTGGCTCCGCCGGTGCCCGCCTTGGAGGTGCCTCCCGCTCCCGCAGCAGCGCCAGTTGCGCCTCCGCTCCCGGCCCATCCGCCCCCGCTGCCGCCACCGCCTGGAGACGTACTCCCGCCGCAGGCAAACGAAAGAGCCATGACGCTAACGGTCACTGTGCATAACGTGTGCTTCTTCATTGCGTTGTGATTCCCCATGTTGCGATTCTCGATGTTGTGATTCCACCCAAGCCGGGTTCGCAGTCGCCTCCGAGTTGCGGTCCGCGCCACGCGCATCTCCCTGGCTCGTCGAGTCCACGCTCCGATGCACGGCTTCCGGAACTGTAGACAGAACTCCACCGACTAAGATTGTCGTGAAACGACGATTGGTGCAAAGAAATCTTGCTCGTCATTCTACCGAGCGGCGCGGGCCGCGCATCATGGAGATCGAGCCCGCCAGCGCCCATCCTCTGCCGCGATGACGACTGTATGCGTCAAGTAACGCGGGGGTCACGGAAGCATGGCGACAACGGTTGGGTCACGGCTTGCTAGTTCGCCGTCACGTTTGCAATTGGGAAATTAATGCTCCCGTTGCCGCCGCCCGCTTCGACAAGGATCTTGGCCTCTAGCAGGTTCCCCAGTGTCATGCCCGCGGCATTCCACGCGTCGAAGTGTTGGGTAATGGATATTTGCCCACACTGGCGGGCCTTTTGCCGGATACTCCAAAACTGCGTCCAACTCGTGACGTTGCCGCATCTATTGCCACCGGTGCCGGTTGTGCTGTTCGAGAATAGCTTGTAGTTTTCGCCATCAATAGAGACAGTTCCCTTGAGGGTCGCGCCATACGCATTGAACGGCATCGTGCCGAACGAGTCGTCGACGATGTACCATTCAACACATGGGTTTGTCGACCACCCGTAGATTCCGATATATGAGAAGCCGCCGCCGCTTCCCGATTTCGTCTCGGCGAATTGTGCTGTAATCGTTCCGTATGCGGTATATGCCTTGCTATTGTTCCCCCATTCCAGGCCCATACGGGCCAGGAAGTCTCCCGAACTGGACCCCCAAGATGCACTGAATGCGGTGGTGGTGAAGGTGGTGATGCTTCCGCCGCTTCCATTCTGCCACAGTGACCAAGTGAGGTCGCCCGAACCGCCTTGACTACTCCCCGAATGTTGCGTGCCGCCGCTCGGCATGGTGGCGGAGCAATTGACATTGGCCGTGCCGCCGTCCGTGGTGGAACCGCCAGTTCCAGGGGCGCCACCACTTCCGGGACCGCCGTCCCTACCGGAAACGCCACCCGCACCGGCAACGCCACCGGCGCCTGGGCCGCCGCCTCTTCCGCCGCCGCTGCCAAGGGTCCCGCCACTTCCGGAGCCACCGTCCCTGCCGAGAGAGCCGCCAGAGCTGGTGATTCCGCCAGCCGCGGTTTCTCCGCCGCTGCCGGTGGGTCCGCCCTTTCCAGTGGTGTCGCCAGTGCCAGTGGTCCCGCCAGAGGTGATCGCGCCGCCGTTGCCAGTGGCGCCGCCGTTGCTGGTGGAGCCTCCGCTGCTGGCGGTCCCGCCGGACGCGCTCCCACCCGCGCCCGAGGTGATTCCGCCTCCACCGGAGCAGCCCGCCGCGAGCGAGAGCGCCACCACTGGCGCAATAGCAGAAGCAAACGACGATAGCCTGCAGGCAACTGACGACGATGTCATGTGCGCTCCTTTGAACGACAGGTCAACTGAAAACCTGGTCAACCTTTTCGGATGCGGACCCCGCCAAAACCTTGCCGAGACACCACGAGCACATAGAGAATACGCGGACCGGAACCTAGGTATATGGTAATCTCGTGCGGAAGTAGTCAAACACGGTTCTGGCGAGGCGCGCGATTGTCGTGGACCGAGAGCGGTGCCAGGTAGCTGCCGATCGGAAGAAATGATTCTCAATAGAACGTGTAGTATCCGCTCAGCATGAAACGGTCGTTCTTCGCGAGCTGGCCGTCCCCGTAGGTGTCAGTGATGTGTGCGAACTCACCGGCCACGTTCACGGGTCCGGTCACGTTGACATAGACAACTGCATCCCAAAGGGTATATGTCGTGACGATCTGTGCGCGGAGAAGGTCATAGTTGGCGATGTTCGCGGAACTGGCGTAGCCATAGTTGGCCGCTATCCAATCCCGGCCGGATGGCGGAAGGTAGTACTGCCCGCCCAGCATAAAGGTCTGCCACTCAATCGCATGGAGCACGCCGTTCTGCTGCTCGTAGGTCACCAGGCCGTTGTCGATGTCCTGTGGCCAAGTCGGGGCAGGGCTGAGACCATTCGAATTTGTCAGTGGGGGGAATCCTGCACCACCCATGGTTCCCGGCGTGTACAAGTCGGCAATACCTCTGCCGTAGGTATAGTTGGCGGTCAGGTTCAAAGCATTTTTCTTGTGCTCCAGCGATGAAGGCAGGATTGGCACGAAGGCATCGATTGAAAGTGGGGTTCCACTTTCCCTTCAATGCCGTCGGGCCGCTTTCCAGCGGCGATGGCCCGACCGATGCCGGCGGCTGTGCAGCAGGAACCGAGCTGTCTGGAGCGGGAGACATCAAAGGTGGAGCCGCGACGGCTGGCTGTGGGACGCTCGACTGGCTCGCTTCGCTCTCCGCCCCACGAGCAGGCGCTGGCGCCTTGACCTTCGCCGTTCGGGCAAAGGCCGTGGCCGGAGCCGAACCAAGGATCAGCACCCAAATCAAGGACCGACAGTCTGTCACACGCATGATAGACACTCTCCTGCTTCAGATAGACCCAGGTTTCCGAGCGTGGGCGGAACAAGCGCCATCTTGTCTTCACCGTATTGCATCGGCATCATGGCCGACAAGAAGCATCGCTTCAACTACACACAACTACATCCTTAAGCGATCCCGTCCGGGAATTCCTAATCACTGCGCGCCAATGGTCTTCCGTTCCATAGCATCGGCTGATTGATCCCAACTACAGAATTTACGGTCGACAATATCAGAATCGCGTCTCGACTCTGATACAATCGCACCCGTTTTGCGAGGAGGTCCTTGCAAGGCCAGAAGCATTGCGTCGGTCACATGCCTGCATTTTCCCTCTCCAAAGCCAGCCGCGGTCGAAACGTACCCCCGTCGTTCGAGATATCCAATTGCCTAGTCGAGCAACAACCCCACGCAACACCGCCACGCCCCTGAGGAGTTTCATCATGGAAGAGAACCCGGTACCGGAACGACGGGTACCATCCCGACTTGAACGGTCGCCCAAAAGTTCTGTCGCGATGTCGGTGCTCGAAACCAAAGCCGGGGCGGAGTACTTCCTGATGTTGGAGTCGCCTCCCGATCTCGATCTCGCCGCCAGCTGGAAGGCGCTGGAGTCCAGCTATCAATGGGCTTTGACCGACGTTGGCCTGGATCTCGGCACCGAGGTCTTCGTGCGCTTGCATGTCAGCGATGCGCTCAATCAGATAGCCCAGTTGCGCGACAAAATCGGCCTTCGCGGCGGCGGTGGATTGGTCTCCGTCATTGGCCAGGCCCCCCTAGAGCGCAACAAAATTGCCATCGAGGCGTACCACGTGAAGGGACGTCATCCCTGCCGGCGCCGCCTGTATCCTGGTGGCCAGCTGGTGGTTGACCACGGTCGCTATCAGATGATTTGGGGTTCCTTTCGTCCGCGCGCCATCGGCTCCGCCGCTTCACAGACAACCGATCTGCTGCAACAACTTGAAGGCGTGGCGGCAAGTCATGGATGCTCTCTTAGCGACAACCTGCTGCGAACCTGGTTCTTCGTCCGCGACATCGATACCAACTACCAGGGCCTCGTCGATGCGCGGCGCGAGCTGTTCGAACGTTGGGGAATGACCGGGGCCACCCACTACGTGGCAAGCACGGGCATCGCCGGCGAGATGCAGCGCCACGATGAAATCGTTGCCATGGATGCGCTACTGGAGTGTGGGCTCGATCCAGCGCAGATCCGGTTCATGATCGCGGAGAGCCACCTTTGCCCGACCCACCACTACGGAGTCACTTTCGAACGAGGAACGCGGACGACGTATGGCGATCGTACCCACTATTTCATTTCCGGGACGGCCAGCATCGACAAGGACGGGCAGATTCTCCATGAGGGCGATCTCGACGCGCAGATCGAGCGCACCTGCGAGAACATTGAGGCGCTCCTGTCGAATCAGGGCGTACACCTGACGGATCTCAAGCAGGCGGTGGTCTATCTGCGCGACTCGAGCGACGGCGCGCGCGCGCGGATGTTGCTCGCGTCTCTTCTGCCAGTCTCGGTGCCGTATATCGTCGTCGAGGGGCGTGTTTGTCGACCGGGCTGGCTCGTCGAGATCGAAGGCATTGGGGGAACCGCCGCCGGCGATCCGCGCTTCGCGGACTACTTCTAGTTCAAGCGCTACGCACCGGCGGTTCCTACGGCGTGGCCGCTGGCGGGAAGGGGATGCCGTCCAGGATTCTGGCCGTTGTCGTATAGCTCGCGTCCGTGGGATTGGGTTGCTTCAGCGACCAAACGATCTTCTTCTCCCTGGTCATTTGGAAGACAGCGGCTTCGGCTGGGGGCGCACCCCAGTTGGAAAACACAATGTCCCCATTGTCGAGTCGCACGACGCCGGCAATGAAATGCGCCGTGATCCCCAGTGCCTTGAAATCGGCGGGCGTGACTTGCCACACCACCTTGATGTTCTGATCGTATTCAAGAATCTGAGTCGAGTACCCGCCGGTCACGAGAGTGTTGCCGTTGGCCAAGCGCAATGCCTCGAACGTACAGCTTGGATAGCGATGCAGCTCCTTGCCCGTCGGATCGATTTCCACGCCATCCCCGTGCTGTTCGCAGTAAAGATAGTTTCCACTGGGCAATTTGCGCACCTGGCGAAACTGGGTGTGGCTAGTCTCCGTCGCGGAAAACTGAACCTTCAGCTTCTTCAGTTCGGTTTTGCTTTGGTCCATTTCCACGATGTACGAGGTGCCGCCATTGTGGCTCTCCGCTACCAGGAAATTTCCTTGATCCAAAGGCTGGCAGGAATGGGTCTCGCCATCGACGGTGGGTCTATCCCAAATTACGGTGCCGCCTTTTCCAGAGACATAGTCCGGTTTGGTTTCTCTGGCGCCGGTCCCATACGCATGCAGAATGTTGCCATTGGACAAGAACCAGCAGTCCATGTCGCCGTCCGGACCTGTCCACTCCACATTGCCCGTTGGCCCGATGATGTAGATAGTTCCGCTGCCTGAAATCAAGGTTCGGTGTGTGATTGGGCCCGTGCTGCCACTGTCACTGCGCATATCCGGCGTCCCGACGTCCTCGGCGGGCTTGTCAGCCGCGGGAGCATCAAACAAGGAACCCTGGTCAGCATTGGCGTCGCCCTTTTCGCCTCCATTCCCGCCTCCGCCACTTCCGCTGGCGTTACCGTTCTGGCTCGCGACGCCGCTTCCCCCAGCCGCGCCGCCGAGTCCACTACTTCCGCCGTTGCCCCCACCACTTCCCCCTTTGCCGCCCGCACCGCCAGTTCCGCTATTGCCCCCCACGGAAGAGTCTGGGTATGGGATTCTTCCCCCAGTGCCCATCTGTCCAATCTGCCCGCCACTAGAATGAAGGCTGTCGCTCGCCCCGCCGCCGGAACAGGCCGCAAAACCGAAAGCAACTGCCATGACCCAGCCCAAGTTCGGCACGGCTCGACAATTGATCCTACGGGTGAACATCAAGAGCGACCTCCAACCGTGATAGTGACAGGCTTCGATCGCTCCGTAAAGCCCCGCCGTGCGGTCGTTCATCACAACTGCGAGGCTGGTGTCGTGCAAAGGGTAGCCAGGGCACCTTGCCATCCATCGACCTCGGCCTGGGTGGCAGAGTCGGCGTGGTGGGGCGCCGCTATCGGGTCGAATTGCGCGCCGCCTACGGCTTGCGCCGAGATCAAATTGCCCACGCCGCGACACCACCCGACGCCTACGGCCAGTTCAACTTTCTCGCGGGCGTGCTCGCTGGCTGCTTCAACCTTGGGCGAGAGACTTTGGCCTTTGGTCCATGCGTAGATGCTGAAGTTGGGTGGATGTCCGCGCAAGGGTGTGGGGTCAGCCAGAGCATCACGGCCAACCAGCCCTGGTTGGCGATTGGCGTCGGCGGATATGCGGCAATCTCCTTGGGTTCCCGCTGGAACATTCCTCTCCACCTGGACGTCTTAGCACCTATCCTACGGCCTGAATTCGTGTTCAAGAACGTGCCGCAGAGCCGCGTCTTTCAAGCCCCGATCGTTGGAGTTCGCGTCAGCGCCGGCATCGAGTTGTGCTTTTGATCACGAAATCTCAAATCTTCGGGAACGAGACTATCGGCATGCGATCCCCTGCCGGGCCTGTTCTCGATTCCGCCACGTCGCCGACTGGCATGATGGGCGCGGTGTTGGACTTCGACGCGGTCTACGAGGATCTGGTGGAATTCGTGTGGCGAACCGTGCACCGCATGGGGGTGCGCGCGGCCGACGTCGATGATGTCGTGCAAGACATCTTCGTCATCGTGCACCGCCGGTTGGCCGAATTCGAGAGACGCGCACAGCTCAAGACCTGGGTTTTCAAGATCCTTGTGCACGAGGTGAGGCACTACTGGCGCACCCACCAGCGCAAACCCGGTGACCGGGCCGGCGAGGATGTGGGCCTGCTGCAAACCCTGCCCGCCGATCGCGAATGCGGTCCCGCGGCCTCTCTCGAACGAGTCGAGGCCGTGCGCATTTTGGATCGCCTGCTGGCTGGGCTCGACCAGGACAAGCGCGAGGTGTTTGTCCTGGCGGAGATCGAAGAGATGACCGCGGTGGAAATCGCGGAAATCGTCGACGCTAACCCAAACACCGTCGCTTCCCGACTGCGTGCGGCCCGGCAAGATTTCAAGCAGGCGTTGGCGCGTTTTCGCGCGCATGAATTTGGGAGGCAGCCATGAGCGACCTCGAATCTGAAGCGCAATCGCTCGTGGCGGCGGCCCGAAACGCCGAGGCGCTCACCCGCGAGGATCGCGCACGCATCAAGCGCGGCGTACTTCTACGCGTGGGCGTCGTGGGGGCGGTTTCGACCGGCACGACTGGGGCCGCGGCCATGTCCATGGCGACGAAGGTCACGCTTGCCGTGGTCACGGTGGCCGCGCTGGGCGGTGATTCGGTTTCGTTGTGGGCATGGAAGGGGCGAACGGCAAATCCTCCCGCGCCGACCCCGACACGTGCGACGCCGCACAAACCTGTGACCATCCCGCGCGAGGCACCTGCGGTCGTGGCCGAACCTCTCGCGCTTGCGCCCGGTCCCGCGGCCAAGCTCGGAGTCCAGCCTGAAATCCAGCGGCGGGAAGCGATTCGGGGCGTGGCGCGACGACCAGAAATCCCGGTCGAGCCGGCTGCCGAGATTGCGCCTGCCGCCGCGGCACTCGATCCGCTGAGTCCTGAATTGACCGTGCTTCGTCAGGCGCAAGAAGACCTGCGCGCCGGCCGTCCAGCTCAGGCTTTGCGCAGGCTGGCCGACTACGACCGCCGTTTTGGCAAGGGAGCGCCGCAAGAAGAACGCCGCGCCGTCGCGGCGATCGCGCGCTGTCGGGTGAATCCCGGACCCGCGGCGGAGATTGAGGCCGCTCGCTTTCTGCAAACCGCGCCTGAATCGCCGCTCGCCGACTGCGTTCGCTCCGCATGCCAGAAATCCGCGGAGACAGTGAAATAGCGGCACGAAATCGCATCGGGCCGGGAACCGTATCAGCGCAACAAGGAGACGGACCATGACAAGATCAGCTTCGACCCCGGCGATTCTTGCGATTCTTGTAGGCGGCACATTGGCCGCGTTGCCTGCTGGCTGTAGCACGGAACAAGTGCCGATTGGCCAACAGAACACGGGCGGACAGACATCGAGCATGTCGACGGGTGGCGCGACCGGCGCTGGCGGCCTGGGTGGTGGTAGCGCGAAAACCGGCGGGGCCACTGGAGCTGGCAGCGCCACCAACGCCGGCGGCGCAACTGCCAGCGGCGGAAACGCGAACGCGGGTGGCATTATTGCCGCCGGTGGCTCGCCTGCCGGTGGCGGAATTACAGGAACTGGTGGCTCAGCGGTCGGCGGCAGTACGGGCTGCGCCCCAGGCTGGACGATGTGTTGCGGTCAGTGCCTAAGTCCGCTGGCGGGGGTCTGCGCGCCGTGCTCAGCATCCGACGCAAGCCAGGCAGGTGGCGCCCTGGGCATCGGTGGCATGGGAGCCGGTGGTTCCGGCGACGCACCGGATGCCAACCGATTCTCGGAGACTGCCCTGCCCGCTCAATGTGCAAACCAAGTGCTGGATTCCCTCACTATTCCGGTGCATGGCACGGTTCGCGGGCCGAAGGTCGACGCCGAGGTCTGCGACAATGGGTTGGGAACGTCCTTTCTTGGTCCGCAGGATACCAGTCCGCAGGATACCAGCCTCGCGCCGTACGCTCAGGGCTACTCCACGACAACGGCAATCACTGGTGACGTCCTGGCGGGCTCCGATGGACCCGGGGTCTACGGTTTTCTGTTGCGCGCCCCAGCCGATGCGCTTTTTGCCAATCTGTCGGGTTGGACTGGTGCTAGCGCGTCCGCGGCCGGTACCTATGATTCCACGACCAACTGCGGTTGGCTCGACTTCGACGTAACCCTGCCCGTCCCACCTGATGTAGTTTGCACAACTCAATTTGGGCCCTGCGACCCTGGCTGCACAGGCGTGGGGGAGATGGCGGTATGCGAGCCGGCGAACGCCATGTTGCACTACCAGGCGCGGCCCTCGGCAACATGCCAGACAAACCAAGATCCCCCAGTGGGGGATTGGCAGCTAACCATCACATCCGTCTCTCCGCTTGCCATTTCGAACGGCTATCAGCACTTCCAAACGCACGGCCACTTGACCGCCACGCTGGTCAACCAGGCCGATGCTTCGGACAGCGTGGCGCTGAACCTCGATTTCTAGTCAAGCCCAGTAAAGTCGCAAAAAGCTATTCTCGGGCAGCTGTCGTGAAGAAGAAGCGGGCGCCGCCTTCGGGCGCACGGTCCACGACGACCTCGCCGCCGTGATCGCGGGCGATTTCCTGCACGAAGGCGAGCCCCAGGCCAATGCCCTTTTCCCGCGTGGTGAAGAATGGGGCGAAGATCTTGTCGCGGATCTCGACGGGCACGCCCGGACCACTGTCGCGAACCTCCCACGCGATGCGCGCCCGGTCGCCAGCAGCCCGGCGCGCGGCCAACACGACTTGCCCCGCGGATCCCATGGCCGCGACGGCGTTCTTGGCCAGATTGATGAGCGCCCGGCGCAACTGTGCGCGATCGGCGTGCGCCGCGATTCCCACCACACAATCCACGCGCAAGGCCGGACCGCCGCCCGGCGGCCGGCAGATTTCCGCGACCTCGTTGAGCAAGTCAAAGACGCGCACCTCGTCCATCACTGGTGCTGGCCGGCGTGCGAAATCGAGAAAGTCGGTGACCACGTTCTTGAGATAGCCAATTTCGCGTTCGATGCGCGCGACCTCGCCCAGGCGCTCGGACTGCCCCGCCAGACCATCACGCAAAAGCCCGGCATAGAGCTCCAGCCCGCCCAGCGGATTGCGCACCTCGTGCGCGATACCGGCCAGCATCATCTGCATGCGCTCGTCGCGCAGAAGCAAAGCCGCGCGCATTTCGTCGAGCCGCGAAGCCAGGTAGCCGATCTCATCGCGTGTCTCGACGGCGACCTTGCCTTTCAAGTCGCCTTGACCGATGCGCTCGGCCGCGCTGGCCAAACGTTCGAGCGGGCCCGTCATGCGGCGGGAGAGCCACGCCGCGAGCACTGCGATGAGCCCCAGGCTGATGATACCGCCGAGCACGAGCCAACGCCGAAAGGATGCCAAGGCCACGAGATACTGCGCGCTGGCCTCGACCACGGCGAAGCCCGTCGATCCAATGCGAGCGTAGCCGCGCTTGTAGGGCAACCCATCGCGCCCGGTGAAGAGCGGCGAGGTCGTGGCCTGACCGAGAGCGGCCTTTTCTATTTCCGGCGCGTCGGCGCCAAGTTCATGCGCCCGTGCGCCGAGTGGTAGCAAATTCTCGCTGTCGGCACGCACGCCGAGGTCGCGCGCCACCAGCAGCACGCGGCGCACGGCCAACCGCTCGCGCGCCTGCTCGGCGCGATGCTGGAGGTTGGCGTAGGTGTTCGACTGTTCGTCGCCCGTGCCGATGGCGGAGAGTTGTTCGGGCAGGACCAGCATGGCCACCGAGGTCGCGGCCGTGGCGAGCCGGCGCCCTAGCTCGTCTTCGAGAACCCGCCGCGCGACCTCATGTGCTGCGGTCCCGAACAAGGCCAGCGCGAAAACGGCGGGCGCGAGCATGGCCACCAGCAACCTGGCAAGCAACCTTCCGCGCAGAAGCCGAGCGGGCATACGGGCAGTCTACCGGTGGAGCGCAAAAGGCGCGAATACCTCTACCCGGCCAGTTTCACGAAACGGTAGACGAGCAACCCCATCCAGATGCATCCCGCCAGGCTGACCAGCAGGGCAATGCGCGCCCGCCCGCGGCCCCAAGGCGTGATGTCGGCGCGCCCAAGGGCCCGCACTGCCAGCCACAAGGAGTACGGATGAATGAGGCCCATCAGCCACAGACTGACGAGCGCGACTCGCAAGGCGCGAAATGCGGCACGGTCGCCCGGGCTGATGGAACCATCGTCGCCGTCGCCGGGCTGTAATTCGGGGACGTCCGCGACCGCGTCGGCGGCGACCCCGGGTTGGGCGAGAATCTGCTGCGCGCGATCGAGATCCGCCCGCCGCACCTGCACACGAATGCCGCCAATGGCGCGATTGAGATGCCAGGTCTGCGCGGCCATGACTTCGTCGGGAAGAAAGCACTCGATGCCTTCCGAATCCAACCGCCCACACAAGAGTTGCGCGGCGGTGAGTTCACCGAAGCGGACAAGCGTTACGATGTCTTCGGGAAGATCGGGCGTGGACACCACCTCACCCTAGCACGCGCGAACTAGGCGAGGTGCGGCGTGCGGGAGCGGACAAGAAAGGATAAGAAAGGTCCATGATCGAACGAGACACCATGAAGGCGGGCGTCGTCTTCGTCGGCGGCGGACCGGCCGGACTGTCCGGCGCCCTTCACCTGCAGAACCTCATCACCAAGCACAACGCGGCGGTGGCCAAGGGAGAAAAGCCGGGCACGCCCATCAACGAGCAGACCCTGGGCGTCGACATGGTGATTGCCGTCATCGAGAAGGCCGCCAACCTCGGCGACCACACTTGCTCGGGCGCGGTCATGGAACCCAAGGCGCTGGCCGAGTTGATCCCGGACTACAAGCAAAAGGGCGCGCCCATCGAGGGCGAGGTGAAGAGCGAAAGTGTCTATTTCCTTACCGAGAAGCGCGCGATCAAATTCCCGGTCGTGCCGCCGCAGATGAACAACCACGGCAACCTCATCATTTCCCTCGGCAAGCTGGTGAAGTGGCTCGGCGAGGAACTCTCCGCCGCCGGCATCGACGCGCTCACCACCTTCGCTGCGCAAGAGGTGCTCTACGAAGGCAGGAACGTCATCGGTGTTCAGCTCGGCGACAAGGGCGTGAATCCCGATGGCACGCCCAAGGGCATCTTCGAGGCTGGCCCCAACCTGCTGGCAAGGTGCACCGTCTTCTGCGAAGGCACGCGCGGCTCGTGCACGAAGCAGCTGGTGAAGAAGCTCGGCCTCGACGAGGGACGCAACCCGCAGGCCTACGCAGCCGGCGTGAAGGAAGTCTGGGAGTTCGACAAATCGCCGCTTCCGCCCGGCCACGTCATCCACACCATGGGCTACCCCATGGACAGCCAAACCTTCGGCGGGAGCTTCATCTACGCCCTTTCCGGCAACCAGATCGCTCTCGGCGTGATCACTGGGCTCGACTACCAGGATCCTCTCATCGATCCGCACCTGCAGTTCTGCAAATTCAAGCAGCACCCCATGGTGAAGAAACTGCTCGACGGCGGCAGGATCGTCTCGTACGGCGCCAAGACCATTCCCGAGGGCGGCTATTATTCGATGCCCAAGCTGTCCACCAACGGCGCGCTCATCTGCGGCGATAGCGGCGGCATGGTGGCCATGCCCAAGCTCAAGGGCGTTCACTACGCCATCAAGTCGGGCATGTTGGCCGCGGAAACCTTGTTCGAGGCGCTGGTCAAGAACGATTTCTCGGCCGCCCAGCTCGCCAAGTATGAAACCGCGGTAGCGAATTCGTACATCGGCAAAGATCTCTACCCCACGCGCAACTTCCGCGCCCTGATGAAGGCGGGCCTCTACGGCGGCATGATTCACGCAGGCCTCATGACCGTCACCGGTGGACGCTACCCGCTCGACAAGATCGTCATCCACGAAGATCACAAGGACACCAGAAAGCTCCTTGACATGTATCCCAAGGGGGCGCCGACGAGCACCTTCAAGCACGACGGCGTCGCCATCGACAAACTTACCGACGTCTACAACTCGGGCACGCGCCACGAGGAGAAGCAACCCTGCCACCTCAAGGTCGACACCAGCCACTGTCAACGCTGCGCCGAGGAGTACGGCAACCCCTGCGAGAAATTCTGCCCGGCCAACGTCTACGTGGTCGAGCGCGACGAAGCCACCGGCAAGTTCCAGAAGCTGCGCATCGATTTCTCGAACTGCGTGCACTGCAAAACCTGCGACATCAAGGATCCCTACGGCGCCATCAACTGGGTGCCGCCCGAGGGTGGCGGCGGCCCTCTCTACAAGAATCTGTAAAGAGCTACTTGTCCTTCGCCGCCGCCTTCGGCGCGAGGGAGTCGAGGGCCGCCAGCACCTCCTGGCTGTGTGTCGCCGGTTTCACGTCCGCGTAGACGCGGGCGATCTTGCCTTGGGGATCGATGAGAAACGTGTGCCGGGCAGCCAGCTTGACCACGATTAGATTGTTCAGCGAACCGTAGGCGCGGGCCACGTTCCTCTCCGTGTCCGCCAGCAGCTTGAAGTTGAGATTCTCCTTGGTGCAGAACTCTTTGTGCGAGTCGATGCCATCCACGCTCACCCCCAGCACGGTGGCCTTGCGGGCCGCGTATTCGGGCTGATCCTTGGCGAAGTTGTGCGCCTCCAAGGTGCACCCCGGGGTCATGTCCTTGGGGTAGAAGTAAAGAACCACCCACTGCCCGCGCAGCTTGCTCAGCTGGACCGTGGTGCCTTCCTGGGAAGGCAAAGTGAAGTCTGGCGCGATATCGCCGACCTTGGGCATGTCCGCCGCGCGAGCGAGAAAGGGCAGGCCCATGACGACCGCCAGGGCGATATAGAAACTCGGATGTAGATGCATGACACCTCCTTGCGAAGACCTCGAAGACCCCGAAGACCCCAATGTTGGGCTCCTCCGTCACGGGGTTGGATGTCGAGAAGTCCGGCAGGGTGCGCGGTGGTGCATCAAGCGCACGACCAACCCAAAAAACACGCGGGGCAGGCCGAACGAACGGCATGCCCCGCGTGTCGATTGCAGACCAGCCCGAGCTGGCCGTCTTCTTGCTACTTGACTGGGAAGTAGCCGACCTTTGTAACGACGTCCTGTCCCTCGGCCGAGAGCACCCAGTCGATGAACGCCTTGATGTCGCCGGTCGCCTTGTTGCGAATGTAGAAGAAGAGCGGTCGGGACAGCGGATAAGAACCGTCCTGCACATGCGCCAGGTTGGGCTCCACCCCCGGACTTTGGGCGTCCTTCTTGATGTTGAGCACGTGGATGCCCTTGGCATAGGCGGCGCCGCCGTAGCCGATGGCGTTCTTCTCCTTGGAAACGGCGTTTACCACCGCGGCGGTTCCCGGCATGCTCTGCGCGCGTTGCGCGTAGTCCGCGTTCTTGAGCACATGTTCCTTGAAGAAGACGTAGGTGCCCGAGCTGTTCTCACGCGAGTAGACGATGATCTTGGCATCCTTGCCGCCAACCTCTTTCCAGCTGGTGATCTTGCCCGTGAAGATGAGGCGAAGCTGCTCCATGTCGAGTTCTTTGACGGAATTGGCGGAGTTCACGTATACCGACAGACCGTCGCGCGCCACGGGGATCTCTTCGCCCGTCGTTTTGTAACGTTCGCGCAGGTTGTTCTTTTCGGCGTCGCTCATCGGGCGCGAGGCCTGGCAGATGTCGGTCGTGCCATTGATAAGCGCGCTGATCCCGGTGCCCGAGCCCCCGCCGGTCACTTGAATGGACGAACCGGGCACCTTGTTCATGTACTGCTCGGCCCAGCGCTGGCCGAGTACGACCATGGTGTCCGAGCCCTTGACGGTGATGCTGCCGGCACTAGCGGCAGTGGGCATCGCCAGGGCAGCAGAAAATAGCATGATTCCCGTAAACACTTTCATGTGCATTTCCTTTCAAACGGTCCAGATCGTTAGAAGATGTAGAAGCCGGAGAGCTGAACGCGATTGTTCGTGCCCGTGCCGCCATCGAGGTAGTTTTGCTTGGACCACGCATATTCCAGGCCGAAGCGAATAGACTGCGTGGCGTCGACGAAGAGATTGCCATCGAGAAATTGAGATTTGTTGAAGAGCTTGCCATTGGTGTTCACGCCGGGGGTGGTGACAACGATGTTCCCAATGTCGCTCGAGTTCATTTGCGTGTAGTTGGCCGAGACCCACATCCGGAACGGGCTGGTCGGGAGGTAGTACTGCGCACCAACCATGAACGATTGCCAACGAATGGCGTGCATCTGGCCATTGGCATCGAACACGACGAGGCCGTTGTCGATGTCCATGTTGAAGCTCGAAGCCTTCCCCGTCCCGTCCAGCGGAAGCGGGGTCAAGCTGGTCCCGCCCGTCAGTCCCGTGTAGAGATCGGCGATGGCTTGTCCCTGCACGAACGAACCCGTCAAGGTCAAAGCGTTGTCCCAGTTTTGCGCGGTGGCGGGAACCACCGGGATAATACCGTCGAATGAAAGGCCATAGCCATCGATGGTCTGCGTTTGCGTAGGTGAACTCGCCCAATTCGGCAAGCGGAAGCGACGGGCGACACCCGACACGCCCACTGAGAGAGAGTCGACCGAGGTACCAGCGCCGCCCGCGGTGCGCATGCCCTTCCAATCGTTGAGGATCACGCGCACGCCGGCTTGTCCGTCGGGCAGACCCGAGTCGCGCTGGGGTGGCCGCACGGCCGCGATTGCGACTTCCACGTTCAGGACGTCGCTCTTGAACATGTGCGAGAGGCGCAACTGAGGCGCGCGAGAAAACACTTGCCCGGGCAGTCCCTGAATCTGGACGCTGTTGGGATGGTAGAGGCTTTGCCATCCGAAAAGCTCCCAGTATTGACCCGCCAGCACGTCAATGAAGGGCGTTTCAAGCTTGAGCGCCATGTGGCGGATGCGGAAAGTCGGACTGGCGAAGTAGGACGATTCCGACACCGCCGGTGAACCCGTCGGGAGGGGCCCGCTTTGAGGTTGGTTGCCAAGGAAGTCCATCTCGGCGATGGCCGACGACCTGATCGTCTCGGATTCGGGACCTTTGAGCTTAAAGCCCAGACGAGAGTTGCGCACACCGAAGGTCATGCGGTCGTTGTTGGCGGCGTAGGTTCCACTCTTGGCGATGGTGGCGTTTCCAGCCAGGTCGTTGAAGCTTTGGGTCGAGTCGTGGATGAAGTCGGCTTCGGCGAAACCATAAAAAGTCGCGCTGAACTTCGACATGATCGCCAGCGCGCCGGAAGACGGAGCGGGTGGAATCGCGGTTGCCGTCACGAGTGCAGGCGCTGGCAACGGCGAGGGTGCCGCCGACTCTTGAGGCGGCGCAACCGCGGTCGGTGCCGGGGCCGCTTCAGCGGCAGCGGGTGCTTCTGCCGCCGGGGCAGCGGGGGCCTCTGTTTGGGCCAGGGCAGCCGGAGCCGCCAGGAAAACGGATATGGACAGAATGCGTTTGATGGACTTTGTCATGCCGGAAACCGTAGTCTGGCTTCGTGACAACATTGTGACGAAGTTGAAACTTGCTTGCATCACGATCCCTTCACTCCGAGGGCGGTGTGCCGTCGGTCGGCTCTTCGCGCGTGGGCAAGAGGTGCTCCAATCCATGCTTGCGCATGCGGTAGTAGAGCGTCGAGCGGTTGATGCCCAGGGCGCGGGCCGCGTGGGCGATGTTGCCGGCCGCTTGCTCGACCGCGGTCACGATCTCGGCGCGCTCCTGCTCGGACAGTCGCCTGACCAGGGAGCGACCGCTGTCGATGGGCGAGATGCCGGTCGAGCCGGGCGAGGGAACCACGGAAAGGGGCGTGTTGTGACGATGGCCGAAATCCAAGTCCGTCGAGGTGAGCACGTCCGAAGCAGCCAGAATCATGGCGCGCTCGACGACGTTCTCCAGCTCGCGCACGTTGCCCGGCCAGGGATAGGCGGCAAGGCTGGCGATGGCCCCGGCGTCGGCCCCGCGCACCAGCTTGCCCGTGCTCTGCGCGTACTTGGCGATGAAGTGCTCGACCAAGAGCGCGATGTCCTCCGGCCGCTCGCGCAGAGGCGGCATGGTGATGGGAAAGACGTTGAGCCGGTAGTAGAGATCCTCGCGGAACTTGCCCTCGCCGATGAGCCTTTCCAGATCGCGGTGCGTGGCCGAAATGAGGCGCACGTCCACCTTGACGGTTTCCACGCCGCCCACGCGCTCGAATTCGCGCTCTTGCAACACGCGCAGAAGCTTCACTTGTACATCGAGCGGCAAATCGCCGACCTCGTCGAGAAAGAGCGTGCCACCGTTGGCCAGTTCGAAGCGGCCCGGGCGCCGCGCCACCGCGCCGGTGAAGGCGCCCTTCTCGTGGCCGAAGAGCTCGGATTCCAGCACGCCTGGCGCCAGGGCGGCGCAGTTCACGCGCACGAAGGGCCGCGCCTCGCGGGCGCTGTTGATGTGGATGGCGCGTGCGACCATCTCCTTGCCGGTGCCGGTTTCGCCGCGCAAAAGCACGGTGGCTTGCGTCTGCGCCACCTGCTCGACCTTGGTCAAAACCTGGCGCAGCGGCGGCGAATCGCCCACGATGGCGCCGAAGTTGAATTCGCCGTGAGCGTCGCGCGACAGGAATCCCGCGTACGCGGCAAGTTGTTCGGCCAGGCGGCGATTTTCGCGCACGAGATGAAAGCGCTCGACCGCCTGGACTAGGATGCCGCGCAGTTCCTTGCTGTCCCACGGCTTGGTCACGTAGCGGTAGATGCGCCCCAAGTTGATGGATTCGATGAGCACTTCCACGTCGGTGAAGGCGGTCACGATGATGCCGATGGCGTCCGGCCGTATATCGCGAGCCGCGCGCAACAATTCCAGCCCGGTCATGCGCGGCATGCGCTGGTCGGTCACCACCACGGCCACGTCGTGCTCGCGCGCAAGAGACAGCGCCTCCTCGCCACTTAAGGCGAAGTGCAGAGCGAAGCTCTTGCCGAAGGTAAAGCGAAATGCATCCAGGTTGTCGTGTTCGTCGTCGACAACCAGGATGGGGAATTTCGACAGCGCGATTTCGCCCAAAGGCATGGGCATGACGGTAACATAGGTGGAAGGTGACAGCGGTGGAGAACAAGAACGCGGCGGCGAACCCGCGCCTGTGGGGCGCCCTTGGCGTGGGACTGGCGGCCTTCGCGGCTTACGTGTTCACTGCCACCCCGGCGGCCTACCCGCTCGACTCGGCCGAGCTGGCCAGCGCCGCCTTCGGCCTCGGCGTGGCCCATCCGCCCGGCGAGGAAGTCACGCTGCTCTTCGCGAAACTCTTCACCCTGCTGCCCTTGGGCTGCGTGGCTTTCAAGGTAGCGCTGTCGCAAGCCGTGGCCGGCGGACTGGCCGCCATGCTGGTGTTCGGGCTGGTGCTGGTTGCGCTGCAAAACCTGGACGTCGTCGTCACCTCCACCAGCGAGGCCGGACGGGTGAGCGTGGCCGCGGCAACAGCGCTCGCCTTTGCCTACGCCCCGGGCGTGATCATCGTCAGCAACCGCGCCGAAGTCTACGCGGTCCAGACCGCGCTTTCGCTGGGCGCCCTTTGGCTGGCTCTACGCGCGCATGCCACCGCCGACCCACGCTGGGCCTTGCTGGCCGCCATGCTGATTGGATTCGGGGTCGGCAACCACTCGCTCGTCGCGGGTCTCGTCGGCTTGGGCGCGGTCGCGGCGGCGGTGCCGCTCCTCTATCGCTCAAGTGCGCGCGTACGCCTGCTGTCGTTTTCCGTCGCGGCATTCGCCGTGGGCCTGCTCGTTCACGCCTATCTGCCCCTGCGCGCCGCCGCCCTGTTCACCGCCGCCGACCGCGGAATCGACAACGTGCTGTGGGGTGATCCGCGTTCGTGGCCCGGATTCTGGTGGATGGTGTCGGCCAAGATCTTTACCCAGAAGACAGGCATCGTGCATGGCAACGCCTCGCCTTGGGATCTGCCCTTCTTGCCCCTTCAGGAATTGGAAAAAATCTTCGCCCTGCTGGCGCCGGTGGGGGCGTATGTGCTTTTGCGCCGGAAAGAAACGCGCGTGGCCGCGCTGGCGCTGCTGGTGGGAATGGCGGGCTCGATGCTGGCCGGTCTGGTCGGTGGCTTGGATCCAGAAAATCCCGACATCCGCGGCTATCTCGGACCGGCCATCGCCCTCATCGCGGTGTTTTCGGGCACCGCCATCGCCATGGTGCTGGCTTTCTTCCGTGCAAAACAGCTACGCTCCATCTTCATCCTGGTGTTTCTGTCCGGCGCGCTCACGCGCTTCCCGCTCGCCGACGAGTATCCCAACCTGCGCCAAGTTCGCGCCGCCGACTTCGTCGTGCGCGACATGCTCTCCGAGTTGCCGGCGCGCGCGGCCTTGTTCACCTACCATTTCGAAACCGGCTTCCTGGTCGGCTACCAGCGCTTGGTCGAGGGCGCGCGGCCCGATGTCGCGTGGGCGCATTTGGCTTTCGCGGGCGATTCCGGCTACGCCCGTCGGGTGCGCGACGCCGAGCCCGACCTGCGCGGAATCATGGATGCCTACCGCGACCACGCTGGACTCGGCGAACAACTCGCCCGGCTCGACGACCTCCGTCCCGTGCGCATCGAACCCAACCTCGCCACGCCGCCCGAGATCCGGCGCGAACTCGGCCCGGCTGGCGATCTGTGGACCAGGGCTAGCCACACCTCGCCCGCGCCCATGCGGCCCCTGCCCGCATGGGTGGTGGCCGAAGCCGCGCACAACCGCCAAACGCGCGGCTACCTGGCCTGGCGCAATTACATCGACGCCGCGTGGTCGTGCGAGATGGGCTTCATCGAACGGGCACGCGAGCGTTTCGCCGAACTCGAACGGCTGGTTCCCGAGGACGAGCGTTTCCGCGAATTGCAAAAGCGCTGTCAGTAGGCGAATCGACATATCTCGGCCGAAAGCCCGGCACTTCGTGGTACCGTACCCGGGATGGTACCGGGTCTTCTCGCGTGGGCTTTTTAGTCGTGCCGGCCGACGTCGCCTTTCGCATCGATCTGCCGCACGGACGGTGCGTGGGGGTTCGCATTTCAGCCAGCGCCGAGAAGGCAATCCATTCCGATCTCGCCGAACTCGCCGAGGAGGAGCGCTCCTTCCTTGAAACACTTTCCCCGGCGCGAAAACCGACCTGGCTGGCCGGCCGAATTGCCATGCACGCGGCCTTGCACGATCTGGGGATCGACCATGGCCCCATCTTCGCCACCCACCAGGGCGCGCCCGCGATGCCCGAAACAGCGACGGGGTCGATCAGCCACAAACGAACCCTGGCCGTCGCCCTAGCCGCGCGCAAACTGGACGGCCTGTCCCTGGGCGTGGACATCGAGCCCGTCCCGGCTCAGCCGCCCGTGCCCAACGAGGCCGCCTGGGACAACCGGCCAGACATCAGCAGCCGCGTGATGACGCCAGAGGAATTGGCCCGGTTGGCTGCCTTTCCCGAGCGATCGCGCCGTCGCGAAGTCGTCTTGCATTTCTCGATTAAGGAAGCGCTGTACAAGGCCATCAACCCGCTCATCGGGCGCTACGTCTCCTTTCAGGAAGCGACGGTACTTCCGCACCCCGACGGAAGCGTGGAGGTGGCGCTGGCACTTTCAAAGAACGAAGGTCCCTTCGCCGCCGAAGCGCGCTGGTCGGAAATCGACGGCCACCTGCTGGTCACCGCGGCCGTGCGACCTCGCAAGAATTAGCCGAGGAGCTTGCGCAGAATCTCGTTTACGATCTTGGGGTTGGCCTTACTGTAGACGATCAGGCCAAAGAGCAGGGTAGCGGTCGCGGTTCTCGTCATCACCGTAGAAGGCAATTGCGGCCTTTGGGGCCGCGCTTCATTCGATCGTCATGGCACCGTTCGAGGTGATCGTCTCTAGTGTAACCGCCATCGGATCATCATGACCTTCACGGCATCGTTCACGACCAAACACGAGACCATGGCATAGGCGAAAATCGCCAGCGTCTGAGACCAAGGCAGCGGCAGGAGCCCTGGAAGGCCCACGCGGGTGAGGACGGTGCCCACGAACGTATCCGCGATGAGAGCGGCCATCAGGGCCTTACTCGGCATGGTTGACCAGAAGGCGCGGCGTTCACGCGCGGAGACCACGGAAAACACGGCAAAGTAGAGCAGCATCAGGAAGCTGAAGGTGTAGAGGGCACTGTTGCTCTTCGCCAAACCAAAACGCGACCATCCGATGCACAGCAAGAGGAGGGTTTCCGCGACCATCGCAACACCTGTTGCCACGGAAACCGCGACGAAACCGCCGATGTTCCAGGTCTCTGGTTTCCTGGACGCCCGCACGTGATCAGTGGCCAGCGCGATCTTCGCGAAGTCCGTCATGAAGGTGAGCAACAACATCGCAAACACGGAGACGACGAACTTGCCGGTCACCACGAACGCGATGGCGACGAAAGCCGCCTTCAAGATGGTTCGGCTGATCTTGTTGATGATCCATGTCAGAATGCGCTGGTAGATCGTCCGCCCCTGCTCGACCAGCGCCACGATGTTCGTCAGCCCCGGTGCCGTCAAGACAACGCTTGCTGCGCCCTTGGCGACGTCGGTCGCGCTGCTGACGGCGATGCCGACTTCGGCCTGGCGGAGAGCCGGCGCATCGTTAACCCCATCGCCCGTCATGCCCGTGATGTGCCCGGCGGCCTGCAGGCCCTTCACAACGACGTATTTATCCTCGGGAAAGACCTCCGCGAAACCATCGGCGCCCGCAAAGAGATCAACGGCTGCGTTGCCAGTCTGCGCGCTGGCAGCTTTCAGGTCCGCCACGCGGCGGATATTGGCCAGCCCCACCCCGCGTGCAATTTCGCTCGCCACCGGCAGGGCGTCGCCAGTGAGCATCTTCACGCCCACGCCGAGATCCTTGAGCGTGGCAATGAGTTCTTTTGCGTCGGGCCGCGGCGGATCGTACAGCGACACCAATCCGACCGAGGCCGGAGGGCCCGTCCCGGGTCCGCATGCCACCGCCAGCGTTCGGTAGCCCTTCTCGGACGAGACCTTCACTCGGGCTTCCAGCTCTTCGATCGCCGGTGGACCAAGTCCGCAAACCTCGGCGATGGTGCGCAGGGCACCTTTCATCACGCGAAACCGCTGCCCGCTCTGCTCGACCACGGCTTCTGTCCGGCGGCTTTTCGCATCGAACGGCGCAAAGGAGACAGGCACGACCTTGGGAAGGCTCTCGAAAATGTGCCTCTCCTTGGCCGCAGCGAGGAACGCGAGATCAATCGGATCCTGGTTGGCTTCTTGCGAGGCGAGCGCGCCAGCGAACAACACGTCCGCTTCCGTCGCGTGCTCCAGCGGGATCACGCCGGTAAGGGCCAGCCGATTCATCGTGATCGTTCCGGTCTTGTCCACGCAGAGCACGTCCATGGTCGCGGCGTCCTCGGCGGCGCTGAGGCGGGTGACGAGAACGCCGCGCTTGGCCAGCTCCTTCGACCCGACGGCCATGCTGACCGTGAACATGACGGGCAGCGCGACCGGCACCCCGCTCATCAGCAAGACGAGCAAAAGCGGAATCATCTCCAGCATCGACACGTGGCGAATCAGCGAAAGAATGACAACCACGCCCAGCAACGCACCGACGATGACGAAAAGCCAACGCACGACCTTGGCCACCACCGCTTCGATGTGAAGTTTCGGCCGCGCCTGCTGGACCAGCTCCGTGGTGCGGCCAAAGTAGGTCTTCGCCCCGGTCAGCATGACCACCCCGTTGCCTTCGCCTCGGCGGACGACCGACCCCGACGAGAGCACGCCGCCGGGTGCTTTGTCGGCATCTTTCGACTCCCCCGTGAGCGCCGACTGGTCGATGCTCAGGTCTCCCGTCAGAAGTTTCACGTCCGCGGGAATGATGTCGCCTGGCCGAACGCGGACAATGTCACCAGGGACAAGCTCGCGAGCAGGGATGACCTGCCAGCTCGAATCGCGCCGGACGCGCGCACTCACTTGTAACCGTCGTCGGAGAGCCTCGACGACCCCGGCGGCCCGATGTTCCTGCATGAAGCTCAACACGGCGTTGATCACGAGCAACGCGCTCACCACCAAGAGGTCGGAATATTTCCCGAGCACGGCGGAAAGAATCATGATCAGTTCGAGCATCCACGCCGACAGGCCCCAGAACTTGCCGAGAAACATTCGGAATGGGTGCGCCTTTTCTTGAGCAACCTCGTTGTAGCCATGCTCCTTCCGGCGGGACTCCGCCTCGGCCTGCGTAAGCCCGATGTCGGGGTTCGCGTGAAGCGCGGCAAGTGTGTCGGGAACCGATGCGGAAGCGATATCAGACGGCTCGGTCTTTGAAGTCATGCAATTTTCTCCTCGCGCACGCTGACCAATTCAGATCCCGCCAACGGCAGTCTGCACGATGTCTCCGAGCCCGGCCCGTGCAAAGGGCTCGTCCTAGCGAATATTTCTGCCGCGTTTCTCTAGTGGCATTTCCCGCTCAGCCTGTCCGCCGAAATGGTGCCGATCGACGACTGAATGCTCCGAAAGCGGCTACCAGGATCGGTCGCGGCGAAGCCTGGGCAGCGCCGCTTTTCGGCCGAAGTGCGCCAAGATCCGGGGTGCGAACGTGCGGGAGCGGATCGGGGACCACTCCGGTATCGAAAGCGTCAACGGCATCATGGACCCGCCTTGGTCGAATCGTCTCTCAACCATGTTCTCGATAGGTCAATCGCGGCGGGATGTCGAGTAGGCGCCCCCGGTGTTCCGGGGGCACCTCTCACAGAACCGGACTTGTGGGCCTCACATCCGGCTCTTCGGGACGCTGGCGTTCGGGAACTCAATCCCGTAGTCCAGCGCCGACATTGCTG
>Ga0224559_1000520_pt1 | contig 25160 bp, 18 predicted proteins | sample 714S33034metaG_FD_180676 | JGI IMG/M metagenome (GOLD analysis project Ga0224559, IMG submission 180676) | Peat soil microbial communities from Stordalen Mire, Sweden - 717 S3 30-34 | ecosystem: Environmental > Terrestrial > Soil > Wetlands > Peat | place: Sweden: Norrbotten County, Stordalen... | reverse complement strand
AGTCGGGATGCGCATCGGCGAGTTGTCGCTGGATGGACTTGGCGACGGTATCTTGCCCTGGGGCTGGATCGACAATCGCCCATGGCTTCGCTGCTTGAACGGCTTCGGGCTATGCTTGTGGAGGCTGGGCCGTTTCGAGGATGCAGAGCGCGTGTTTGATCGCGTTCTTTGGCTCAACCCCACGGACAAGGGTGCGCGCCATTTTTGGAGCTATCGGCGAACAGATCGGCAAACCGGCTGACATGACGCAGCGTCTACGGGCTTCTTTGAATCCGTTTTCCAAGTTCGACTTTGGGCTTCTGGCCGGCCTGCCAAGTGCGAAGCACTGGCAGGCCAAGGGAATCATGGACGAGAAACAGAACCTCGGCGAGACCGGGAAAACTGAGTCCGAGCGGGACGGCAACTCCGCTGGAGGAGTGAAATGAAGTTGTACGAACATCCCGACTTCGAGCAGGCGATACTTCGCGCGGCGGAGCATTTTCGCGGGCGCGGATAGCGCCCCGCAGTCATTGAAAAGGATAACCTATGCTACCGCAGCGCTGTTCAAGATTCCCGGCCTGCGCATCATTGGCACGGCGAAGGAAAAAGCCAGCGTAATCTCTTTTGTGCTGGAGGGCGTGCGCGTGGAAGAGATCGGTGACTATCTCAACCGCAAGGGCATCGCGGTGCGCAGCGGCCATCACTGCGCGCAGCCGATCCTGCGTCGCTTCGGTTTGGAGAGCACAGTGCGCGCAACTTTTGCGCTCTACAACACCTGCGAAGAAGTGGACGCGCTGGTGGCGGCGTTGTGGGATCTGAGGCAAGGCCGCGGCGTAGGACTCGTGTAATAGAAATCGACAATCGCAGGACTGGCCAGCCTCTCAAAATGAAAGCTGGCCATTCCTATTGCAGCGAACTCAGTACTTTGGCAGCGATTTGTCGATTCGGTCGGCCCAGGCCAGAATGCCGCCGGTCAGGTTGGTGGCGTGCTTGAAGCCCGACTTGCGCAGAAAATCGACGGCCTTGGCGCTGCGCATTCCGCTCTTGCAATGCACCACAATCTCGCGGCTTGAGTCGAGTTCGTGGATGCGCGTGGGCAGATCGCCGAGCGGAATCAGATGTCCCTTGATGTTGACGATCTGATACTCATGCGGCTCGCGCACATCGAGCACAAAAATATCTTCTTGAGCGTCAAGGCGGCGCTTGAGTTCCTCAGGCTGAATCTCCGGAATCTTCGCGCTCGACGCTGCCTCCGACTCCTCGCCGCGAATGCCGCAGAACTGGTTGTAGTCGATCAGTTCTGTGATCGTTGGATTCGCGCCGCAGACGGGGCACTCGGGATTCTTGCGCACGCGCAGCTCGCGGAAGCGCATGGCCAGCGCATCCACCAGTACCAGGCGGCCAATCAGCGGCTCCCCCGCACCAAGAATCAGCTTGATGACTTCGGTAGCTTGAATCACGCCGAGCAATCCCGGAAGCACACCCAAAACGCCGCCCTCGGCGCAAGAGGGAACCAGCCCCGGCGGGGGCGGCTCGGGATAGAGGCAGCGATAGCAGGGGCCGACCTCGGTGGCAAAGATGCTGGCTTGGCCTTCAAAGCGAAAGATCGAAGCATAAACGTTGGGCTTGTTGCTCAGCACGCAGGCGTCGTTGACCAGATAGCGCGTGGCGAAGTTATCCGTTCCGTCGGCGATGATGTCAAAACCTGAGAAAATCTCCAGAGCATTCTGGCTATTCAAATACGTATCGAAGCGCTTGATCTCGACAAATGGATTGATCGCGGTCAACTTGTCGATGGCTGAGTCAATCTTAAGACGGCCAACATCGCTGGTGTGATGCAACACTTGGCGCTGCAAGTTCGTATAGTCCACCACGTCAAAATCGACGAGACCAAGAGTGCCTACGCCTGCTGCCGCCAGATAAAGTGCCAGCGGCGAACCAAGCCCGCCCGTGCCTACGCACAAAACGCGCGCGGCCTTCAGCTTCTTCTGGCCCTCCAGGGTCACCTCTGGCATAATGAGGTGCCGCGAGTAGCGCAGAATCTCTTCGTTGCTCAATGTTGCCTGACTGCTATCGATCAATTCAGACACAGATCATTTCTCCAAATCGTTTTGAGAAGTCATCTTTCGCAGAGTTGTAGCGCTCTATCGTCCGCCGGCGACCGATGGCACGATGGTGATCGTATCTGTTTCCTTGACCGGCGTCGCATCCTTGCTCAGGTAGCGAATGTCTTCATCGTTCAGATAGACGTTGACAAAAGAGCGCAGCTTGCCGTCCTCCGCGAAGAGATGCTTGCGCAGATCCGGGTGCTTGGTGACGAGATCGCTGAGCGCCTCGCCAACGGTTTGTGCATTCACTTCAATGACGGATTGCTTTCCGGCATAAGGCCGGAGTGGCGTGGGAATCAGAACTTTGATGGACATTTTTTCCTTTCAAAACAATTTGAATCTGCAATGCATTGGTTAATCTTCAATCACTTCGAGTGGTTCATCTTCAAAGTGCTTGGCTTCTTCCTGATCCTGCAACAAAAATGAATTCGTAAGCTCGGCGTGGCCCTTTTCAACACTGGTGATCACGTACGAGCAGCCTGTCCAATGCGCTTCCGCAAGATCGGTCGCCGACCAGCGCGCGGGATGATCAGGGTGAGAGTGATAGAAGCCGACAATGTCCAGACCGACCAGCATTGCATCCCGCTGAATATGCACCAGCTCGGACGGGCTGATGTGATAGCGATTGGCCAGCGAATCTGTGCGCGTGTTTCCGCAGATCACAGCCGCTTTGACAACCTTTCCGCCACTCGCATCAAACTCGCCCACGAGAACTCCACAGCACTCATGCGGATACGTCGCCTCGCCATGCTGCCGCAACTGTTCGTAGAGTTTGGCCGGTATCTTCAACGCCATGCTTGCTCCCTTTGCCTTATCATCCCGTGGTGAACGAAAGGCCGTCCCTCAGGGGCTAAAGCCCACGCATATTTTGAATCACTAGCGGCACGGCTAAAGCCGTGCCCTTTCAAAGCACGTTTCCACCCAAAGCTATTCAGCGTTCTCATCCCAAAAGTGCTCACTCAAATACTTGTCGCCCGCGTCGGGGAAGATGGTGACGATTACGGAATCAGCGGGCGCGGCTCTTGCAATTTGCAATGCGCCCACCAGCGCCGCGGCTGCTGAAACACCGATCAGCAATCCCTCTTCGCGAGCCACGCGCCGAGCCATGATGTAGGCCGCTTCTGTTTCGATGCCCAACTCCGCGTCGGCGATGCTGGCATCGTAAATCTTTGGAACGATCGAGGTCTCCATGTGCTTGGTTCCCTCAATGCCGTGAAAGGGAGAGTCGGGCTGAAGGGATATGCAACGAATCGCCGGATTCAGTTCCTTCAATCGACGCGATGTTCCCACGAAGGTTCCACTCGTTCCAAGAATGGCCACAAAATGAGTGACGCGCCCCGCCGTCTGCATCCAGATTTCATCCGCTGTTCCGTGATCATAATGCGCACGCCAGTTATTATCGTTGGAATACTGATCGGCATAAAAATACTTCTTCGGCTCCGCGGCGGCGATCTCTTGCGCCTTGCGAATCGCTCCGTCCGAACCTTCACCCGGATCAGTATAGATGACCGTTGCGCCATAAGCGCGAAGAATTCGCTTGCGCTCCTTCGATACATTTGACGGCATACACAATGTAATCGGAATGCCGTAAGCCGCGCCCAGCATGGCGTAGGCGATTCCGGTATTGCCGCTAGTGGAATCGAGCAGCGATTTGCCCGCGCCAAGATAGCCTGCGCGCAAGGCCTCGTTCACGATCTTCGAGGCAGCACGATCCTTGACCGAGCCGCCCGGATTGTTCCACTCGGCTTTGGCCAGCACCTGCACATCCCTCAAGCCACTGGTGACACGCTCAAGGCGCAGCAGCGGCGTGTTGCCGATTCGCTGCGCGAGATTGACTCCCAATAAAGTCGTCATGCGTTCTGGCCGTTCCATTCTGCTGTGGTCTTTGCTTCCGCGGGAAGCGACACTGTCTGCTGCGCATCCTGAGCGGTTGCGGGCGTCTCGGCCTGTAATAAAACGCCGGTGACCAAAAGGGCTGCCAGCACGGCCATCATGGTCTTTTTCAATAGATCAATCTTCATGGCATTCTCCTGTCAGCGACCAGGCCTGAAGGCATCTCCAGGCATTCTTCAGGGCTGGGACTTCTGGATCTGGAAGTTAATTGGGGAGGGATGGATGGGCGAGGGCGCTTCAGAAAAAAAGCGGGAAGAAGCAGAAAAGCCTACGACTTCAATCGGGGGCTTCTGAAAAACTCGTCAACTGCGCTCAAAAAAGGCCGCTACAGTTCACCCGCGACATAGCCATCCGGATTTGCGAGGAGCAACCGGACAACAACACTGCGGAAGTGGGTGCATAACCATAATCAGATTCTACCAGAGAGAATCGCAAATCAGAAATAAAATCCAGGCCGCGGCCAAGCCGAGTATCCTGTTGGCAACCCTGTCTATTGCGCTGCCTGCATCCGCGCCAGTGCTTGCTTAGGGCGGAACCAAGAATGATGTATCCCTCAGGGGCTAAAGCCCATATTCTTGCCTGCTTCCAGCGGCACGGCTGAAGCCGTGCCCTTTCAAAGCGGGACATAGCAACTCTAGCCCCGCTCTAAGGTCGGCGATCAGGTCACCGGTCTCTTCCATAGACGATCTGCCGCGTTGCCGTCCAGATGATGAGATTGGTGGAAACCGGGCCTCTTCATCGACCGACTTCGGCACCGCCCCCTCCCGCAGTCGATCCTCCTGGAATCCGAGCATTGTAGTTGCGCTAAAAATCGACTTGGCGCCGCCCGCTTTGTGCCGTCTTCATGGCGATTCGTGGTCATCGAACACACCCCCCGTCAGTCGAACAATCTTTCAGGAACGGCCCCCCAGGTTCAGAATCAACATCCTCTTTCGCACGGATTAAATTTGGCGAGGTACGATAGCTTCACCAGGCGCAATGCGCGGGATCCATCCTCACTCATGCCGCAACGCTTCGATCGGATCAAGCTGGGCCGCTTTCCGCGCTGGAAAGAAGCCGAAGACCACGCCAACCATGGCCGAAAAGACGAATGCGATAGCCGCGATCGACAAGTTTGGCGAAAAGGAGACCTTCATCAACATACACCCTACATAGGAAACGCCAAATCCGATGGTGATCCCAATGAATCCTCCCAGCGAAGCAAGCACGATCGCCTCAACGAGGAACTGGATCATGACATCGTTGTCGAAGGCGCCGATAGCGAGCCGGATGCCGATCTCGCGCGTTCGCTCGGTGACAGAGACCAGCATGATGTTCATGATGCCGATGCCGCCGACAAGCAGGCTGATGGCGGCAATCGCGCTGAGCAGCGCCGTGAGAATCTGCATGGTCGAAGTCAAAGTGGTGAGGAACTCCTGCGAGTTCATCACCGTGAAGTCGTCTTCCTGGCCGGGCTGGATGCCACGGCGCTGCCGCATCAGGGTAACGACTTCGTTCTGAACCAGCTTGGTATCGGAGCCATCACGAATCCCAATCTGGATGTTGGAAGCCTTGCGATCCCCGGAGATTCTGCGCTGGTAGGTGTGCAGCGGCACCAGCACGAGATCGTCCTGATCCCTGCCCATCCCGCCCTGGCCTTTGGGCGCAAGCAGCCCGATGACCTGGCAGGAGATGGCCTGGAGGCGGATATTGGCGCCAACCGGATCCTGATCGCCAAAGATCTGTTTGCGCACCTTGACGCCGATGATGCAGACGGCCCCGCCGGTGCGCAGCTCCGCGTCAGTAAACTCGCGGCCGGACTGCACAGCCCAATTGCGAACATCGAAGTAGGCGTTGTTGACGCCGTAGACGGTGGTCGACCAGTTGGCGTTGCCGTAGATGGCCTGCATGGATTTGGAGGCGGTTGGCGCCACGGAGCGCACGCCGGAGATTTCGGTGTTGAGCGCCTCCACGTCAGACTCTTCAAAGAGCTTTGCCTGTTCGCGCAATCCGCTGGTCGGCCCGCTCATCTGGCCGGGCATCAGAGTGAGGACGTTCTCTCCCAGGTTATTGATCTGCGCGGCAACGCTCGCAGTGGCTCCGTTTCCGATGGTGACCATGGCGATGACCGCGGCGACGCCGATGATGACACCGAGCACGGTCAGCACCGAGCGTAGAACATTGCGGCGAATGGCGGAGAGTGCGAGTAAGATTGCATTCCAGATCATGAGGCTCTCCCTGCTGCTGGCGGCGGAGCGGATTCAACGCGCGAATGCCGGTGCGGCGGTGGTGGTGTCGTGTTGCGAGTCCGAGTGGATGAGCCCGTCGCGGAAGTGAATGGTGCGGCTTGCGTAGGCGGCCATATCCGGCTCGTGGGTGACCATGGCGATGGTAAGGTGGCGTTCGAGGTTGAGACGGCAGAGCAGTTCCATGATCTCCTGGCTTCGCGCGCTGTCCAGATTACCGGTAGGCTCGTCGGCAAGCAGGACCGAAGGCTCAGTGACCACGGCGCGCGCAATGGCAACGCGCTGCTGCTGGCCGCCGGAGAGTTCCGCGGGCGAGTGGTCCCACCAGCGGGCGAGTCCGACAAGATCCAGCGCCTGCCGCGCTCGTTCGCGGCGTTCGGCGCGGGGAGTCCCACGATAGATCAAAGGCAGTTCGACGTTCTCCAGGGCATTGGTGCGGGCCAGTAGATTGAAACCCTGGAAGACAAACCCCAGGTAGAAACGGCGCAGGCGGGCCCGCTGCTTTTGGCTGAGCGCCCCAACGTCGACGCCACGAAAGAGATACGAGCCTCTGGAGGGCGTGTCGAGGCACCCGAGGATATTCATGGTGGTTGACTTGCCCGAGCCGCTGGGACCCATCATGGCGACAAATTCGCCGGGCTGGATTTGGAAGCTCACGCCAGCCAGCGCGCGCACCTCGCCTTCCCCCGCGCCGTAGATCTTCATCACGTCGCGAAACTCAAGGACGGCCTCGGTGGAAGAGGGCAGCTCGGGTTCTTGAATGGGCGTGCTCATTTGCCTTCCTTCAATGTTTCGACAATCAAGGGCGTACCCGGCGCGACCTGGCTGTTACGAATCTCGGTGAGCTTGCCATCAGTGGCTCCCACAGTAACCGGGATTGGCGAGGGCCTTCCGTCCCGCACGACCCAGACGCGCGGATTGTTCAGTGCCGCGGAGGATTCAGCATTCGCATTCTGGTTCGAGTTGGGCGGCCCCGAAAAGAGTGATCTGGAGTGGCTGTCGTTGTCGCTGGCCGAAGGCAGGAAGCGAAGCGCATGGTTTGAGACCAGCAGAGCATGCGGGACGGACTGGACGGTGATGGTGGCCGTGGCGGTCATGCCGGGACGAAGCAGCAACTCGTCATTGTTGACCGAGATCTCCGCCAGGTAGGTGACCACGTTGTTGGTGGTGGTGGAGCTGTATCGAATGATGGTGATCGTGCCCGGAAATTGCCGGCCGGGATAGGCATCCACGGTGAAGAGCACGGGTTGACCAACCTTGACCTTGCCTACATCGGCCTCGTCGATGTTGACCTGCAGGATCATCTTGCGAAGATCCTCGGCAATTTCGAACAATGTGGTGACCGAAAAAGATGCCGCGATGGTTTGGCCTGGCTCGATACTGCGCGAGAGCACAATGCCATCCACCGGCGACTTGATGACGGCGAAGTTGACATTTGCTACGTCAATCTTGAGATTGGCCTCGGCCTGGGTTACCGCGGCCTCGGCTGTGGTAACAGCGACGACTGCCCGGTCGTAGGAAGCCTTGGCGGTATCGACATCATGCTGAGAGACGATCTGCAGCTTCGAGCGCTGGCGCGTGTCGAGCATCCGCTTGTACTCCGCCTCGGTCTCCGTCACAGTGACCTTGGCGTCGTTCACCTTGGCGTGCGCGCTCTGCAACGATGCCTTGTCCTGCAGCACCTGGGCGTCGAGTTTTTCCGTATTGATCCTCGCCAGCACCTGGCCGGCCTTCACTTGGTTGTTATAGTCGACCAGGACGGCGTCCGTGATTCCAGAAACCTGGCTGCCGACATCGACCGTGTGGGTCGGCTTCAATTGGCCGGTGGCGATGACGGTGACCGTCAGGTCTCCGATGCGCGCCTCTTCCGTGCGGAATTGCTGCGTGGACTTTGCCGCGGCGCTCTTATGATGGACGCCCGCTATCACTGCGATGACAACGAGCAATATTACGGGCACGATCCAGTAGGCGCGCCTCTTCCATTTGCCCTGTTCCGTAACGATTCCGAGAGTCTGATGCAGATCGGTATCAATGGTCATGAATCTAGTCCTTTCACGTTTTGCGCTGTGAGCTGCCGCCCGGTCATTTCCACCCGCCGCCCAGCGTCTTGTAGAGCTGAATCAGGTCGGTATCCACTGTTGCGTCGGTTTGCACCAGATTGTTTTGCACGGTAAGCAATGTGCGTTCGGAATCAAGCACGGTGAGAAAATCCTTCAGCCCGGATGCGTACAACTCGCGCGACATTTCGGCGGCTTGCCCGGCTGACTGGGCCGCGGATGCAAGCGATGTTCGCTTTACCTGATCCTGGCCGAATGCCAAAAGCGAGTTCTCAACGTCTTTTACCGCGCCCAGCAGCGTGCTGTCGTATGCGATTTCGTACTGGTCCAGCAGCGCGTTCTGCAGCTTGACCTGCGCCTTGAGGCTTCGCCGGTTCACGATCGTTTGTTGGACGGAGCCGGCAACCGTGGAAGCAAGAGACGCTGGCGTGAGCACGTTGAGGACGTTCTTCGCGCTGAAGAGGAACGTCCCTGAGAGCGTAAAGGTCGGGTACAGGTTCGCCTTCGCAACCCCAACGCGGAGCGACTGCGCCACAACCTGGCTCTCGGCGCTTCTTACGTCAGGACGCCGGCGGACAAGGTCTCCGGGAATGCCCACGGCAACCTCGGCGGGGATGACGGGAAGAGGCTTCACCTCGGAGAGTTCCGCGTCGAGCGAGTCGGGCCTTTGGGCGAGCAGAATGGCTAGAGAATTCTTTGCCTGTTGCAGGCTGATTTCGAGCGTGGGGATGGTTGCCTCGGTGGACTGCACAGTTTCCAGAGCCTGTTCCACATCAAGGTCCGTACTCAGTCCGCTATCCCGCTTGGCCACGGTCATTTCATACGTCTCGCGGTACTTGGCAAGATTTGACTGCGTGACAGCAATCTGCGCCTGGTAGGAGCGCAAATTCACATAGTCGACCGCCACCTCGGCTGTCAGGCTGACCATGGTGTTGCGCAGACTCTCCTGCGCCGTTTTAATGTCGGCATCGTAGGCGGAAACATTTTTGCGCACTGCTCCGAAAAAGTCGGGTTCCCAACTGGCGTCAAACTCGGCGCTGTTGCTGTTGGAAACCAGCCCGCCGGAACGCGAACTGCCTCGACTGTCCGACGCGCTTCCTGTGACGCTGACGCTTGGCAGGCGGGAGCCGCTGGCGGAGAGGCGATTGGCGCGCGCCTGCTCAATGCTCGATAGCGCGGTGCGCAGGTCGAAATTCGACTTCAACGCGCGCTCTTCCAGTGAAGTGAGAAGTGGATCGTTGAAGACCGTCCACCAGTGCGCGAACGAGGCCTCATCCGCGGGCCGGGCCACTTCGCCTCCTGCCGGAACGGTCTTCCAGTTCTGCTCGGCGGCCAGTTGCGACCGAATGGATTGGCAATCTGCCACCGTGGCAACAGAGGCCATTCCCAGAATCGCGCCAAGAACAATGGCTATTGAGCGGTGGTTGGTTCGCTGCTGCATCGGCTTGCCTTTCAGAGTCGGTTTCCTAACTTGCTTATCGACTTGCTAACTTGATTCAACAGCAGAAACCGCTGCTTGAACCTCAAGATTTGCAAATACAGGCTAGAAAGCTGACGTCACCGCCCCGGAAGCTCAAGAATTGTTAAGGTTTCGGCGCCGGTCGATCAGCGCTAGCGGAAGTGTGATACAAGAGGATGCAGCATGGAGAATGAGAACCACAGAGCGAGCAGTATCCTGATCATCGACGACGACGTGCGCCTGTGCCGGTTGATTGCCGAATTCTTCGCCGAGTCAGGCTACGCAATCCAGGCCGTCCATAACGGCGCAACGGGTTTGGCGCGCGCGCTCGATGAGAGCTTTGACCTCATCCTTCTCGACATCATGCTGCCCGGACTGGACGGATTTGAAGTGCTCACCCAACTGCGCCGCCGATCCTCGGTGCCTGTGATTATGCTGACCGCGCGCGGCGCGCGAGAAGACTGCGTGCAAGGCTTGAACACAGGCGCTGACGATTATCTGGCCAAGCCGTTCGGGCCGGAAGAACTGGCCGCGCGCATAGCCGCCGTGCTGCGCAGGACGCAGGGCGCGCCCTCGGCCAGAATCGAAACCGTCTCGGTCGGACGCCTGCGGCTGAACGCGGCATCCCGCTGCGCCTGGATTGGAGAAGAGCCGATCGAAATTACGTCAACTGAATTCGACATTCTTGATGCTCTGGCCCGAGCCGGAGGCAAGGTAGTCTCGCGCGACCAGATGTGCGGCATTCTGTATCAGCGGCAGGCCACGCCCTTTGAACGCTCTCTTGAGGTACACATCAGCCATCTGAGGCGGAAGATCGCGGACGCTGGTGTTACCATCCGCTCCATCCGCAACGCCGGATATCTTCTGGCGGGAGATGAGTCATGAATTCAATATCGCTCAAAGTCACGATATGGTCGGTTGCCGCGCTGGTGATCTCTCTGGCCGTGTTTTTCATGATTGGCGACAGCGTGATCGGCAAGTCCGCCGGCGCAAACTTCACTCAGGTAAATCAGGTTCTCTTCCGGCAGGCGATCGAAGCTTATCAGTCGGGTGGATCGGCAAAACTCGATAACTATATGCAGGCCTTGAACCGGCGCTCTGGAATTCAGTTCCGTATCTCGGATGCCACCGGGCATGACCTGTTGACCGGAGAGGATAATTCGGATCCGATTCGGCGAACCGTCAAGAGCGGCCAGCCGTTTTACAGAGATCACAACAGGACGACGATGGGATTGCGTTCAGAGGATGGCCGCTACTACTGGCTTGTGACCTCCGTCGGGCCATCCGCCATCCTCTTTGCCCCGTTCTATATTCTGCTGCTGGCGACGGTCGTGGTGTTGTACTGGCTGGTTACGATGTACATCACGCAACCGGTTCGTCAGCTTGCCACTGTGGTTGACCGATTTGGAGTCGGCGAGCTGACGGCGCGCGCGGCTCCGCGCTCAAAGGACGAAATCGGCAACCTGGGCCGATCGTTCAACGCCATGGCCGAACGCATTCATACACTGCTGACGGCCGAGCGGCAACTGCTGCAGGATGTATCGCACGAACTGCGATCCCCTCTGGCCCGGCTGACCTTTGAAGCGGAGATGGTCCGCAAAACAGCGGATCGCGATGCGGCGGCAACCAGGCTGCGCCATGAAATTGATCGGCTGTCGGAACTGGTGGGAACGCTGATCGATATGGCCCGTGCCGAGGGTGAACCCGGTGAGGTCGAGATGGAGGAGCTTAGCCTGAATGATCTTCTGCTAGCCACGGCAGAGGACTCCCAGGTTGAAGCACAGGCGGCAGGTTGCAGCATCGATGTTAAGGCTCCACAGGAGACGAGCCTTCAGGGAAATGCCGAACTGCTGCGCCGCGCAATCGAAAACGTTTTGCGCAACGCGATCCGCTATGCGCCGCCTGAGTCAACTGTCGAGGTGCGGCTCGAACGCGAGGCAAACTCTGCGCGGATTACCGTGCGCGACCATGGACCGGGAATCCCTGAGAAATTGAGAGAGCGAATCTTCGATCCGTTCTTCCGCGCGGACGCTTCACGCGACGAGCACACTGGTGGGTTGGGCTTGGGCCTGGCGATTGCGCAAAGAGCCGTGCGCGTTCACCACGGAGAGATCACTGCGACGAACGCGTCTCCAGGCACCTTGCTGACGATTACGTTGCCGTTGCATCCTGCGGTTCAAGACGCAAGACAGCCGAAGCTGTAGGCGAATGCACGCTGTACGAGGAACCCGCATTCGCGATTATCCATACAGCGTGCTTGGTCAAGGGAATAGAGCACTCAAGCAGTTGTAAGTCAAGAACAACAGCACTTCGCTTTTTTACGAATGCTCCTGGGAACTTGGCATTTCTGCCTTGCGGTAAAGCTCACCAACATCTTCTTGCCGCTGTATGTCACCGCCTTCCCGTTCGCGTTTCCCTCGCCTAGCCTTAGAAAGCTATGTTTACGCCGACGAGGATGGTACGGCCGCGAAGGAAAAATATGGAGTCTCCCGAAACGTCCTTCCAATCGGGAAGCCAAACAGACTTGTCCAGCAGGTCGTTTGCCTGGGCCGTAAGAGACAGGCCGAAGCCATCTTTTTGCAGGTACTTCGTCAGATCGTAGCCAAAGTGGGAGTTCAACAGGTCATAGGCCGTGGGTTTGGGGTTGATGGCGTTTGAGTAGCCAGACAGCGGCCCCTGGTGGACATCGAATAGGCTAGCCGTGATTCCATTCGCCGGCGATTGATAACTGAATCCCATCTTGGCAGCCAGGTTCGGAACCGGAGTGATGTTCTTGTTTCCGCTTCCGTCATGATTGTCCTGATAGGAGCCTGCGCCGGTAAGAAAGAGATCCTTCCGGAGGTAGGTCTTTACTTCCAATTCGCCGCCTTGGAATGTGGCCTTCCCGAGATTTATGTAAGTTTTGGCGCTTTGGACAATGTCGTTGGTTTGACTGCTGTGGAAGTAATTGATCTCGGCTTCGACGCGATTGCTCCCGTAGATCAGTTCGATGTCGGACGTGGACACCTTCTCCGGTGAGAGATGCGGATTCCCAATCAGAACGGGTCCTCCAAGTTCAGGCGGCAGCACATAGTTCATCTTGGCTTCATCGATGCTGGGAGCGCGGAATGCCTGACTGAAGAGAGCCTTCACGGTATAGTGAGGGACGGGTTTCCAGATGACGCCGGTGCGTGGAACAACGTTCAGGTCCAGGCCGCCGATCTTGTTCGCCTGGAGGCCTCCGATGACCTTCAAATTCTCCAGCAGCTTGTGATCCAACTGCGCGTAGAACGCCTCTCCGGGCTGGCTTCCATCGGAGATCACCAACGTTGAGCCGGAAAAATGGACTTTCTCCGCGCCGCGAACATAGTTATAAAGCGCTCCAAAAGTCAGATGCGTTCTTTCGCCCAGACTGATGTAATTGGTCCACTCGGAGACGACTTCATAGGAGTCCCGCGAAATACCGGGAATGTATTTCCGCGCGTCGAAGGTGGTGCGGGTAAAGGTGAGATTGAGGTTCGTCGCCCACTTGCTGGTCGGATGGGCGCTGTATCCCAGATCGCCAAAACCGCGTCTCCAAGTAGCTTGCCCAATTGCGCTTTGGATATACGAAGTTGTCCAGTCGGTATAGGAAGACATCAAACTCAGACCCTTGTAATTCAACCCCAGGTAGGCTCCCTTGCCCCGGTTGGGAATCGTGACATTCTGGATGCCATAGAGGGGAGAGGATGCGGGAGTTATCCAATCTTGAAACTGGTGAGACTGTTCTGCGGCGACCAGGGAGAAAGCGCCGCGCTGGAAGGTCGCGTCCCCGGTAGCCGCAACGGCGTTGCCGGAGCCGCCTTGCGCGTTGATGGAGATCTTGTTGCCTTCAGCCTTGCGCGTGATGAGGTTCACGACGGCCGAGTAGGCGTTTGAGCCATACAGCACGGAGCCTGGGCCCAGAATGATTTCGACGCGTTCCAGGGTACTGACAGGAAAAGACTCCAGCAGATCGCTGGCGATTCCGCCTTCGAGCACCTCGCGCGTGGGACGCCCATTGATCAGATAGAGTATGTGCCCGCTATTGATGGTCGTCTGATCCCCGCGAGAAGCCACCATGCTGCGATCGGTGAACGAAGCGGTGGTCAGGGCGAATCCTGGCACATGATTGAGAATTTCGGCCAGCGTCAGGGCGTGAAATCTTTGCAGTTCATCACGGGTAATCACGTGCATGACGCCGGGCGCATCGGAAAGATTCTCGGAAAACTTGGAAGCGGTGGTAACTTTCACATTGAGAAGGGCTTCCAGGTCCATGGAGAGAATATCTCCCTGCGCTGAGGCGGGTTTTCCGGAGTCCGGCTCGAGGCCAAATGCGAGGCTTGGAGGCAGGAAAAGACTCGACAGGAAGACGAGAATTGAAAGAATCCATCGCCCAACTGCTTGCTGGAGGCAACCATTTTGCATCGATAGTCTCATGCCGATACCATCGGCAAAACGGAAAGAGACTTTATAGAGTTTCGCGTAACTGGCTGAAGTGGAAATTGACTGGAAACAGGGAGATAGCGCTCTTCTTTCCAGCAATTGGCAAGGGGCTATCGCCGCCCAGCAGTCATTGGAACCGCCTAAGAAAACCGCAACTGAGAGTTGCTCCTTTCCGGTAATACCTTTAAGAAACCTGCCGATATAACACTTATCGCTAGAGGACGGCTGAATCCATGAGCGTTTGCCCAACAATTTACTTCCGCCCTGAGGTCGCCGGAAATACAAGAAGGTTGCCTTCATGGTGGCTGGGTCCAGTTGTGCCTTCCAACAGCAACCGCTTTTGTTTTGCCTCTGTCTTACTGGCCGTCACGGCGCTTTTAGCCGGTTCTGTCATTCCTTGTCCGGCGCAGGAAAAATTCGGCGATCTGACGCAAAAAAGCCTGGAAGACCTGATGAACATCGGGGTGACTTCCGTTTCCAAAAAGGAGCAGAAGACCTCTCAGGTTGCGGCGTCCATCTTCGTCATCTCCCAGGAAGATATCCGGCGCTCTGGCGCGCTCAACATTCCCGATCTGCTGCGCATGGTTCCCGGACTGGATGTGGCGCAGATCGATGCAGGCAAATGGGCCATCAGCGCCCGCGGCATCAATGGCCAATACTCCAATAAGCTCCTGGTTATGGTGGATGGACGCACGGTGTACACGCCCATCTTTGGCGGCGTTTTCTGGGATTCTCAAAACACTCCCTTGAAAGCCATTGAGCGCATCGAAGTCATTCGTGGCCCCGGCGCGGCGGTTTGGGGTGCGAATGCCGTCAATGGAATCATCAACATCATTACCAAGAGTGCCGGCGAGACGCAGGGCGTCATGATAACCGCCCGGGAAGGCACGGGTGAAACTGGGCCGGATACGATACGCTACGGTGGAAAGGCAGGCGGGCTTGGAAGCTTTCGGGTGTATGCAGCGGGCTTTCACGTGCGCAGTCTGCTCACGCCGACTGGCCTTGATAGCCAAGACGATTGGCGTCTGATCCAGGGCGGATTCCGCACCGATAGCACCCTTACCGCGAAGGATACGCTGACCACCGAGGGAGAAGTCTATCAAGGCGATGCGGGAGAGTTGGCGCACATGCCTATTTCTCTTCAGCCGCCGGTAAATGGGGTTCTCGCTCTGCGCGACCGGTACTTTGGCTGGAACTTGCTCACCCGATGGAATCGGACGATCTCGCCGGGGTCTTCGACCTCGCTGCAAGTCTACTTCGACCGCACGACGCGCGGCGATAATACCTATGGCTTGGGGCTGAACACGATCGACATCGACTTTCAGCACCATGTGGGCTGGGGCGCGCGACAGGACATCGTCTGGGGGCTGGGTTATCGCCTGACTTCGGATGACACCATCCAAACCCTGCGCATCTCTTTTACGCCAGCTGATCGCCGCAACCAGCTCTTCAGTGCCTTTGCGCAGGATGAGATCGCCATCCAACCCGACAGTTTGCACCTGAGCCTGGGTACGCGGCTGGAACACAATGTAAACACCGGATTTGACATTGAACCCTCCGCCCGTCTGGCCTGGACCCCGAACAGCAGAAATATGCTCTGGAGCGCGGTCTCCGGCGCCGTCCGTACGCCCGCCCGCAGCGACAGCGATATTCGCGTCAACTATTACGCCTACCCCGGCGGACCGGGCGGTATGCCGATGCTGGTCAGCTTCTTTGGAAATCCAAAGGTAAAGGATGAGCGTGTCACGGCCTTCGAGGCCGGCTACAGGAATACCTGGACCAGCCGACTTTCGCTGGATGCATCTGCTTTTTACAATCGCTATCGCGATCTGACTACGGTAGAACCGGAACCAGCGCGCATTGAAGTGAATCCCGCGCCGGTGCACCTGCTGATTCCCACAACGTGGGGCAATGGAATGTACGGAGAGACACACGGCATGGAATTCTTCGCAAACTGGAAGGCTTCCAACTTCTGGACGCTGAGTCCCGGCTATGCATTGTTGAGCGCGCACTTCCACACCCTGGCCAGCAGCCAGGACACCGCAATCGCCTTTGAAACGGTAGGCAGCACTCCCAGCCATCAGGCGCAGTTACGTTCCAGCGTGAGCCTGCCCCGGAACCTGCAATGGAACCTGTCGGCCTATTTTGTTAACCGTCTTTCCGCTCTGGCCGTCCCCTCTTACACACGGGTTGACACCGGATTGACCTGGTCTGCGGGGGATCATGCCGCGATGAGCCTGGAGGGACAGAACCTGTTCAGCGACCGCCATCTGGAGTTCTCTGGTCCTGACTCCACCGTGCAACCCAGTCTTATGAAGCGAAGCGCCTACGTCAAGATTTCCTGGTCTTTTTGAGGGAGGTAGTTTTTGGTTCGAGCAGACCACAAACCGGCAATGGAAATGCACTTCGGGCGAATCCGCGTTCTCGCTCGGAGGTTCGTATTTCTTTGCTTGCTTCTGCTCGTGCCCGGAAGAGGGGAGCCCGCCCACGCCCAGACGACCGCCGAGGAGTACCAGATCAAGGCCGCTTTTCTTTTTCACTTTGCGCAACTTGTGGGCTGGCCTGCGGGCGCTCTCAACGCCGCGGATAACTCCCTCACTCTCTGCATCTTCGACGACGAACCGCACCGGCAAGAGTTGCGGGGCGTCATTGAAGGCAAGCCTGTAGGCGCGTGCGTACTTCATCTTCGTCTCCTCAGCCATTTGCAGGATACGAAGGGGTGCAATCTCTTCTTTCTCAGCCAGGACGAACTCCGGCGCCAGGACGCAACGCTGAAGACCCTGCGCGGCGCCCCGGTTCTCACAGTAGGGGAGACGCCGGACTTCCTCTCGGATGGCGGAATGATCCGCTTCCACATCGATAAAGATAGAACTCGCTTCGATATCAACCTCGGCGCCGCCGATTCTTCTCATCTCACAATCAGTTCCCAATTGCTGCTTCTCGCCTCAGTGGTGATTCGCGGCAAAGGGACAAATGGGGGGAAGTAGAGCCATGCGCATCCGCGACTTCTCCACCCGATCCAGCCTGACCCTGCTGATCCTCACCGCCAGCGTGCTTGCCGTCCTGCTCGCCTCGCTCGGATTTGCCCTCTACGACGGCCACAGCTATCGCGCCAGCGCCGTCCGCGAACTCACCGCGCTAGCCGACACGCTCGGCGCGAATACCGCTGCTTCGCTGGTATTCAACGATCAGAACACGGCCACCGCGATGCTCGGCGCGCTGGCCACCGAGCCTAACCTTCTCGCCGCCCGCCTTTATGACAATCATGGGCGCGCCTTTGCGGAGTATCGCGCACCTGGCGCGCCGCGCGGTTTCATCCTTCCTGTCCGGCGCAGCGATGGAACCTATTTCGATCGCGAGTCCCTTACCCTCTTCCGGGGTGTCCAACTCAATGGAGAGCGGGCCGGATCCATTGCGCTGGTCTTCGATCTACGCCAGTTCCGCTCCCGCTACGTCGAATACTCGAAGATTTCCCTCCTCGTCATCCTGCTTTCCGTGCTGGCGACTTTCCTTGTCGCTTCACGCCTGGCGCGGTCCATTGGAGATCCCCTGGTGCAACTGGCCACCATCGCCCGCCGCGTTTCGACAGAGAAGGACTACTCCATCCGCGCCCAGATCCGCACCGGCGGAGAAACCGGCCTCCTTGTCGATTCCTTCAACGAGATGCTCTCCCAGATCGAATCCCGCGAACATGCGCTCAATAATGCGCTCAAGTCCTTTCGAGATAGTGAGGAGCGCTATGCCCTCGCCGCGCGCGGCGCAAATGACGGCCTGTGGGACTGGAATCTTGTCAGCGGAACAATCTACTTTTCACCGCGCTGGAACCATATGCTTGGCCACGGGGAAGCCGAACATTGGTCCAAACCTGAAGAGTGGTTCAACCGCATTCATTCGGAAGACCGCAAGCGAGTACAGGATGAAATCGATGCGCATTGCGAGAACAAAACTGCGGAGTTCGTGAGCGAATACCGCATGCGGCACAAATCAGGCGGCTACATCTGGACGCTCAGCCGCGGTATCGCTATCCGCGACGCTTGCGGCAAGGCGATCCGCATCGCCGGGTCGCAGACAGACATTACGGAAGGAAAAACCGCCGACCCGCTGACCCGGCTTCCTAACCGCCTTTACTTCATCGATCGCCTCGAATCTGCCCTCGAGGCCGCCCGCCGGCAAGCGATCCGCTTCGCTGTATTGTTCATTGATCTTGACCAGTTCAAGATGGTCAACGACAGCCTGGGGCATGCCGCCGGGGATGAACTGCTCATCGACGTTGCCCGGAGGCTTCGCTCCACGGTTCGTCAAAATGTCCGCCAGGGCGGCCCCGTGCAATCGGTCGTGGCGAGGATCGGCGGCGACGAGTTCACAGTCCTCCTCGGCAATATCCACCACGATAGCGATGCCTCAGAGGTCGCCACGCGTATCCTCCAACGGCTCAGCGAACCGTTTCAGCTCGACGGCCGCAGCATGTTTGTCTCCGCCAGCATTGGAATTGCCGATAGTTCCACCGGCCAAACCCCCGAAGATATCCTCAGCAACGCCGATACCGCCATGTATAGCGCCAAGGCCAACGGAAAGGCGCGCTTTGAATTCTTCAACGACGGACTGCGAGAGCAGGCCATCTCCCGTTTCGAGACCGAGACCGGCTTGCGTAAAGCCATCAACGGACACCAGCTCGTCCTGCATTATCAGCCGATTCTCTCCATGACGAATCTTCGCATTTGCGGCTTCGAGGCGCTGGTTCGCTGGAATCATCCGGATCGTGGATTGATCTTCCCCGATGGTTTCATTCCCATCGCCGAGCAAAGCGATCTCATCATCCTGCTGGGTAACTGGGTTCTTCGCGAGGCCTGCCGGCAGATGGCAGAATGGCAGAAGCGTTTCGCCTCCGATCCCCCGCTCAACGTCAGCGTGAATGTCTCTGCCCGGCAGCTTACCGATTTCCGTTTGGTGGAGGAAGTCGAGTTGGCGCTGGCTGAGAGCGGATTGAACCACAAATCTCTGGCGCTCGAGATGACTGAAAGCTCGATTATGGGAGATGCCGAACAAACGCTGGCTACCCTGCACCGCCTGAAGAAGTTGGACATTCATCTTGAAATAGACGACTTTGGAACCGGCTATTCCTCGCTGAGTTATCTCCAACGGCTTCCCTTCCACATACTCAAGATCGACCGTTCCTTTGTCAGCGAGCTGAGCACCGGAAAAGGCAGCCTGGACATTGTCAAGGCCATTCTCCAACTGGCTCACTCCTTCAGAATGGAAGTCATCGCCGAAGGAGTTGAGACGGAGGAGCAGTTAAACTGCCTGCGGGAGCTAGGCTGCGATTACGTTCAGGGCTATCTGTTCTCACGACCTGTTGACGCAAATGAAGCGGAACACCTTTGCAGAGGTCTCGTTTGTCCGGTCCTGTCTGAGGTTTGACTGCCTCGGTCAGCAACTGACAGAACGATATTCAAATCGAGCCGCAAAGCAAACGAAACGGTTGGGCCTCTCTCACCGGTCGAAATGAACGTTCATGTGCATTGGCTTGCCCTTCAGATGAAAGGTGAATTCATATTGGGCGCGGGATGCCCGGACTCCGTCCGCCGCTTAGATATTGCCGCGCAATCCATCTTGATTACGGGGGAGCTCGGCCGAGGCTCGATCCATGCAACAACGCCAGGTAGCACGGGGCGATGCAGAAGACCGGGATACGGAAACACTGGATAGCACCAACTTGCGTGCCACCTTCCCGCGCTATTTCACCTTGGATCTCGCTGGATTTAATGGAAGCGGTTTCTATCTAAAGCATTGCAGTAACAGCCTTCTTCAAGTTGTGCTTCAAACTGCCGATCTGGTAATAGCACACACAGGTTTTTCTGTCGGCAGCTAGTTGTCATGGCTGAATCATCCTTATTGCCTCCCTGACAGCAGACGCAAATCCTGCATAGTTCGCCGGCGCGACGTACACGTCTCGCTGTTTGGAACAGTTGTGTGCAGAAGAGAGAAACAGTCACCATGGCCGCATTCCTCCGCCTTGCCCGCTTGTCATTTGTCTCCATTTGCCTACCCATTGCTCTTTCAATTGGCTCAGTTACGAGCCTTTGCCTGGTCATGGGGATGGGTTTCGGCACCCGTGCAGATGCGCAGACCGCTCATTTCAGCGAGGCGCAGATCACCCTCGGCAACAACTTCGGCCACTCCGTTGGTGTGGCTGTGGATGTGAGCGGCGACGTCTTCGTCGCCGGCGGTACGGACGGCAAGGTATACGAAATTGTATCCGCCGGTGGTGTCGTATCTACTACTTCCACGGTCAAGGTTATACACAGCGGCTTTGGCAATGTCGTGGACGTGGCGGTGGACGGAAGCGGGAACGTCTTCGTCACCGATATGACGGCCAACGCGGTATACAAAATTGCGGCTTCGGATGGTTACACCACCGTCAATGCGCTGGGTGGCGCAAACGGTAACTTCAATAGTCCCATGGGCTTGGCGGTGGACGGGAGCGGGAACATCTTCGTCGCCGATTGGGGGCACGGCGCGGTGAAGGAGATTGTGGCCGCGAGTGGTTACATCACGGTCAATTCACTGGGCAGCGGCTTCGTAAGCCCCAGGGGCTTGGCCGTGGACGGAAGCGGGAATGTCTTCGTCGCCGATTGGGGGAGCAGCGCGGTTTACGAGATTTTGGCCGTGGAAGGTTACACCACCGTCCAAACGCTGGGCGGCGCCAACGGCAACTTCGGTAGTCTCACTGCCGTGGCGGTGGACGGAAGCGGGAACGTCTTCGTCGCCGATTGGGGGCACCAAGCGGTGAAAGAGATTGTGGCTGTGGGAGGCGTCGTCTCCAACACATCCACGGTCGACACTGTAGGCAGCAACTTCGGCAATCTCTTTGGCGTAGCGGTTAACGGGAGCGGGAACGTCTTCGTCGCCGATTTTGCGTACGGCGCGGTGGACGAGATCGTGACGTCGGGAGCGAACTTTGGGTCGGTGAATGTGGGAAGCCCGAGCTCGGCGATGAAGTTGACCTTCACCTTCGATACGGGAGGCATGATCGAAGCCCCCGCAGTGCTGACGCGGGGCGCGCCGAATAAGGATTTCATTGACACGTTGGCCGGAACCTGCACCAGCAACGGTACCAGCTATACCTACTCCGCAGGCGCCACTTGCACTGTGGACGTGACCTTCGCGCCGATGTACGCCGGAACCCGCTATGGCGCCGTCGAACTGCTGAACAGCTCGGGGGCCGTGATTGCAACAGCATATGTAAATGGCACAGGCGTTGGACCGCAGGTGATCTTCCTGCCCGAAACGGTCAGCACGCTGGCCAGCGGCGGCTTCTTCCGTCCCTCTGATGTGGCGGTGGACGGCAGTGGGAACGTCTTCGTCGCCGATACCCCCAACAATGCGGTGAAAGAGATTCTGGCGGCGGGCGGCTACACCACCGTCAACACGCTGGCCGTTGCCAACGGCGACTTCAATAACCCCTATGGCGTGGCGGTAGACGGGGCCGGCAACGTCTTCGTCGCCGATACATTCAATAATGCGGTGAAGGAGATTTTGGCGGCAGGCGGCTACACCACCGTTAAAACGCTGGCCGTTGCCAATGGCAACCTCTCCTTCCCGTATGGCGTGGCGGTGGACGGCAGTGGAAACGTCTTCGTCGCCGATTCACTCAACAATGCGGTGAAAGAGATTTTGGCGGCGGGCGGTTACACCACCGTCAACACGCTGGCCGTTGCCAACGGCCACTTCAACACCCCCTGGGGCGTGGCGGTGGATGGCAGTGGGAACGTCTTTGTCGCCGATATATTCCACAACGCGATCAAGGAGATTTTGGCGGCAGGCGGCTACACCACCGTGAACACGCTGGCCGTTGCCAACGGCCACTTCCATAGCCCCTGGGGCGTGGCGGTGGACGGCAGTGGGAACGTCTTCGTCGCCGATACCTCAAGCAATGCGGTGAAGGAGATTTTGGCGGCGGGCGGCTACACCACCGTCAAAACGCTGGCTGTTGGCAAGGGCAAGTTTTACGGTCCCGGTGGTGTGGCGGTGGATGGAAACGGTAACGTCTTCGTCGCCGACAGAGACCACAGTGTGATAAAAGAGATTGACTATGCCGATCCGCCATCTCTGAACTTTGCGCCGACCGCTGCGAACACAATCGATTCAGCGGACGGCACGCAGACGGTGACGGTCCAGAACATCGGCAATGCTTCGCTGACGATTTCCGCGCTGAGCTATGCAACTGATTTTATCGAGGCAGTTGGGGTGGGTACCGACTGCACATCGAGCACGTCGCTGGCGGCAGGAGAAAGCTGCACGCTGAGCGTGGAATTTGCGCCGCTCACCGTGAGCAGCCTGAACGAATCGCTGACGTTGACCGACGATGCGCTGAATGTTCCAGCGACAATACAAAGCATCACCCTGACCGGCACCGCGACCGCGCCGACGATCGCGCTTTCGCCCTCCAGCCAGGCACTGACCCATGGAGTGGTGGGAAGCGTTTACGACCAGGTCTTCTCCGCCAGCGGCGGAAGCTCGCCGTACACCTATGCGATCACGATCACGAGCGGAACCATGCCCACGGGGTTGACGTTCAGCGGTGGCGTGCTGTCAGGAACGCCTTTATCCAGCGGTACGTTCAGCTTCTCGATCATCGCCACCGATGGCAGCGTCTCGCCCGGCCCATATTCGAGCAGCAGCCAGGTCTATTCGCTGACCGTCGTGCAGCCGAGCGACTCGACTACGACCACTGTCGCGATCACTCCCGGTTCGTTGATCTCCGGACAGGCCGCAACCATCACCGCGACGGTGAGCGACGAGTCGAACAGCGCCACTATTCCTACCGGAAGTGTGACGTTTACCGATACACTGGACGGTGGCAACCCTGTCGCACTGAATGGCGGCGCGGCGGTGGCGCTGAGTGGTGGCGTAGCTACCTTGCCCGGCGCAGTTCTGAGTGGAGTGGGAACGCACACCATCACGGCCGGTTATTCGGACGGCAACGGTGGCACATTCTTCCAGAGCAACAATGCAACCAGCCCGGTGTTGGTAAATCCCACCGCGGCTGTCGGCGCCACTACCGCTGCTTATCCGGTGACGGTGAGTTTCACCGCAAGCGGCACTGTTGGCACCGTCAACGTTTTAACCCAAGGTGCGCCGGGTCTGGACTTCAAAGAGGCGGTAGATGGAGATACCTGTTCCGGCAACTACAGCAATGGCGGCGCCTGCACGGTCAACGTTACCTTCACGCCGCAGTTTGCAGGCCCGCGCTATGGAGCAGTGGTCGTTCAGGACAGCAACGGCAATGTGCTGAGCACCACGTTTATCGACGGCATTGGGACGGGACCGCAGTTAGCGTTTGGGGCCGGCACGGCTCCAGCAACGGCCATCGCGCCGACGGCGAATGCCGTGGCCATGAAGAAAGCTACAGGCATTGCAGTGGACGCCGCGGGCGATCTATTCATTGCGGATATCGAGAACAGCCGCGTTGTGGAAATGCCGGCCGGCGGCGGCGCGGCACAAGTCATCGCCCCGACGGTAAATAACAGAGCCTTGAATAATCCCGCGGGCCTGACCGTGGATGGCGCAGGCAATCTGTACATTGCGGATGTCTATAACTGGCGCGTGGTGGAGGTTCAGGCAAATGGCGGCGGGGCGAGAGAGATCATTCCGACGGTGAATGGAATCTCCTTGAATAACCCTGTTGGTTTAGCCGTGGATGGCGGGGGAAATCTGTTCATCTCGGATACTTGGAACAACCGTGTGGTCGAGGTTTCGGCCAGCGGCGCGACGACGGCCATCGCCCCAACGGTGAATGGCGTGACTCTGAGTTATCCGTCAGGCATTGCAGTAGACAGCGCGGGCGACTTGTTTATTTCGGATACCTTAAACAACCGCATCGTAGAGGTGCCCGCCAACGGAGGCCAGGCGACGGCGATCACCCCGATCGTGAACGCCATCACTTTGAACTATCCATCCGGCATCGCCGTGAATGGTGTGGGCGATCTATTCATTTCGGATACTTTGAACAATCGCGTGGTAGAGGCGCCGGCTGACGGCAGCGCTGCGACGGCCTTTGGCGCAACGGTGAATGGCGTAGCTCTGGCACATCCAAACGCTATTGGGCTGAACGGCGCGGGTGATCTGTTTGTCGCGGATCATGGCAACAGCCGTGTGGTGAAATTGCAGCGTTCGCAATCACCGGCGCTGAGCTATGTCTCGACGAATGTTGGCGCGAAGAGCAGCGATAGTCCGCAGTCGGTGACGGTGGAGAATATCGGCAACGCAACAATGACCTTTTCTGGCTTGAGCGTCGTAGTTGACTTTCCACTCGACAGATCCGGCGCGAGTGTTTGCACATCAGTCACGTCACTGGCGGGCGGAGCACGCTGCACGCTGCCCATCGACTTCACGCCGGCAACAGTGGGCGCCAAGAACGAAACTCTGACGCTTACCGACAACGGAAGTTTGGCGCCGCAGGACATTCTCTTGAGCGGCACGGCCAATCAGGGCACCCCGACTGTGACTTGGCCAACGGCAAGCGCGATCATTTATGGCCAGAAGCTGGCTTCGTCCACGTTAAGCGGCGGCAGCGCTTCGGTTAACGGTCACTTCGCCTTCACGACGCCGGACACGGCGCCGGACGCCGGCACTGCATCGCAAGCTGTGACTTTTACTCCCTCAGACTCAACCGACTACAACTCAGTAGGTGGCAGTGCAATCGTGACAGTGAACCAGGCCGCGGCCACGGTCGCGCTGGGCAGTCTGGCGCAAAACTATACTGGTTCACCGCTTTCTGCCACAGCCATCACGAACCCAAGCGGCAAGACGGTGACTTTTACTTACACCGGCATCAGCGGCGCCAACTATGCCACGTCCTCCACGCCACCGGCAGCGGCTGGCAGCTACACCGTCGTCGGCACTATAAGCGACGCCAACTACAGCGGCACGATCAGCGGCACCTTGGTGATTTCGAAGGACACGGCAACAGTGACCCTGGGCAGTCTGGCGCAGA
>Ga0224559_1000519_pt1 | contig 25169 bp, 18 predicted proteins | sample 714S33034metaG_FD_180676 | JGI IMG/M metagenome (GOLD analysis project Ga0224559, IMG submission 180676) | Peat soil microbial communities from Stordalen Mire, Sweden - 717 S3 30-34 | ecosystem: Environmental > Terrestrial > Soil > Wetlands > Peat | place: Sweden: Norrbotten County, Stordalen... | reverse complement strand
CCACCTGCGAGACCTTCGCTTCCGCCAGCCTGTAATAGAGATCGGCCTTTTCGACACGCGCGGTGGCGGCCTGGGCCAGACGGCGAAGTCCAGCGATGGCGCGCTTGAATTCCACGGAGTCGCCGGTCGAGGCCGCCAGTCGCGCCAGAGCGCCGAACACCTCGGCGCCGCGTCGGTTGGTCTGTTCGGCGCGACGAAGATAGGCAAGCGCACCGTCGAGAAGGTGCAGATCCTTTTCGGCCACATCCGCCGCGCGCAAGAGAAGGTCGGCCAAACAAGGCGCGTCGTCGCCACGGCGAAGTTTCTCCGCGGCACTGGTCACGGCGTCGAGATACGCGTCCGCCTTGCCGAGCCGCGCGGCCAGCCCACGCGCCAGGGTATGGGCTTCGGCGCTGTCGGGCACCTTGCCGAGGATGTCGAGCAGCACGGACAGGCCTTCGTTTGCGCGACCAATCTTCTCCAGCACGGCCGCGAGATCGCACACCACCAACGCCTCGTCGCCGAGGTTGGCCGCCGAGGTTCGCCGTTTGCCCAAAAGCGCGAGAAGAGTCTCGTGGTCCCCATCCGCGAGCAGCGCGGCCTGAATGCGCCGGGCTTCCACCGGGTCGTGCATGGCGCGCGCAACCGCCGACTCCAGATTCTCGGCGGCTTGCGCCTGTTGGCCCTGGGCAAGCGCGAGGCGGCGCAAGCGCACCAGCACCTCGCCGGCGGTGATCGCGGCGCTCGTGCCGTGCCCCCGGCGTGCAAGCACGAGCAGCGCACGGTAGGCCTTCTCCGCGCGTTCGATCTCGCCGCGTTCCTCGGCCACTTCCGCCAGCGCAAGCTGCACGTCCATGCTGTCGAGCATGACCGCCGCGGCCTGATCCAGGTGTTGCGCCGCCAGGTCGAGGGCTTTCTCCGCGCGCGCCACGGTGGCGATTTGCAGGTGCAACCCGGCCCGTTCGCGCGACTGTCGGCGACCGTATTCCTGCAACAAGCCTTCGAGCACCGCGCGCGCGTCGGCGTAGCGCCCGCACACGCGCAGGCCGCCCGCGAGGGCGAGGCGCAAATCGCGCTCGCCAGGCGCCAGCGCCACCGCCCGTTCCAGCACCGGTACGGCACGCGCCGAATCCTTGAGTCGCTCCTGGCAAAGCGCGAGAACCTCGCGCGCAATCGCCACCACCGTCTCCCCGTCGTCGGTGTTCGCGCAGTACGCGGACAATACACGCACCAGCGCCTCGTCGTGATGTGCTTCGCGATGCAGGCGCGCCAACATATCCCACAGCTCCGAGGCCGTCGGATCTTCGTCGAGGGCGCGTTCGAGAGCGGCCACGGCGCGGTGGCGCAGGCCACCGTCAAGGTAGGTTTGCGCGAGCTTGACCGCGGCTTTCCGCCTATCGGCCGGCGCACCCGTCGACACACGCTGTTCAAGCCAAGCCGCCGCGGCCAGGGGCTCGCCGGCCGCTTCGTAGAGCCGCGCCAGCGCTTCCATGGCGGCTGGGTCGGCGGACAACGCCGCCACCTTTTCGAAAGCGCCGATGGCGCGCGCCGGGTCGCCAAGCTGCTTTTCAAAGATCGCAGCTGCCTCGTTCCACAGACGGGCCGCCGGCAGACTGTCGTTCTGATCTTCGAGCTTGCGTGCCTGCGCGATCAGGATGTCGGCCAGTTCGGCGTTGCGTCCGCGTGAGCGCAGCAGCATCCCCAGCGCCGTCAGGGTGGCCGCGTGACCCGGCGAATCATCCAGATTGGCGAGCAAGATCTCGAGCCGACCGGTCCGGCTCTCGATGATCTCGCCGAGACGTGCGATATCGAGACGCAGGAAGAGGCGCTCGTCGGCGCTGGCCGCGTCGTCGAGTTCGCGCCGGCGCAGGGTAAGTAGATCGCCGAGCAGGTCGGCTTCCTCGTACAAGCGGGCCAGTGCCTTGGCCGCGCTTTGGTTGCGTGGATCCTGATCCACGGTCTGGCGAAGCAATTCGCGCGCAAGCTTCTTGTCGACCTCCATGGCCAACTCACCGGCGCGCGCCCGTAGCGCTTGCGCGACGTCGGCGCCGACGGGCAGACGGCTGGCTTCCAGGAGAACATCCACCCCGCGACGAACCTCGGCCTTGTCGCGGCTCGCGCCGAAGAGGTCAGCCAGCCCTCGGGTCGCGCGTACCAATCCTTCCGTTGCCGCGGTCTTGCCTTCGGCGGTCTGTCCGGCGCGCAGCAACCCGGCCGAGCGCTCGAACAGCATGGCCAAAGCGGTGCGCGCGAGTCCCGTGTCCTTCTTGTCGCGCTCGGCAACATCCAAGGCTTCGACGATCGGATCCAGTTCGCGCGGAGCGAGCGCCGCGATTTGCATCAGAGTTTCGAAGAGCGGTTTGCCGCCGCGGGCGCGCTCGACCCCGGCCAAACGGCGCAGGGTCGGCAGGTGCGATGGCTCGTAGTCGCGTGCGCGCAAAAGCGCGCGTTCTTGCCAGCCCGCCGCCTTTTCAGGCGCGACGGCATAGCCGGCGATGCGCTCCTCAATGGTGCGTGCCAGGGAAGCCGGCACAAAGGTCTTGCCGGCCAGGGTAGCCGAGAGCGTCTTGCCGAGCAGACGTAGGCTCGACGCCGGATCGGCGGCTGTGCTCGCCGCTTTCTCCAGCAGCGGCAGAAAATCGACAAGCAGCGCACCGGGGTCGAACGGCTCGGCCAGCGCGGCGTCCACCGCGGATTGCCAACCCCCGAGTTCGCTCGACACGCGGACGACCCCGAGCCGCGCGCTTCGCTCGGAAGGCGCCATGTGCAACGCCCGCTCGAAACACGCGAGCGCCGCGGGCTTGTCCGCCGCCTTCTCGTCGTAAAGGCGCCCGGCCGCGCGCAGCAGAGAAACCCTGCGAGCCGCATCCAGCGCTGGCGACCCGCTGGCCTGCTCGAAGGTGCGCGCCGCGAGAGCAAAGTCCCCGGTCACATCGGCAAAACGCAAAATCGCGCTCTCGGCCTGCGCGTCGTCGGGATGAAGCTGCAATACCGTGCACTGGTGAGCGAGCGCTTCCCGCGGACGCTGCCCGCGCTTCTCTTCGAGCAGGGCGGCCTCGGCGTGCAAGCGCGCGCGTTCTTCGTCGTCCGCCGCCAGACCCAAACGATGGGGAAGAATGGCGAGCAGCCCTTGCCAATCGTCGGTGGCGACAAAGCAGCGCCCGAGTCCCTCGACGGCCGCCGCGCGCGCGGATTCTTCCTCGGCCAGACTGAGCAAGGCCTCGCGCAGACCCTTGGCCCGCGCATCGACGGACAGGGCGCGGCCGTACCAAGTCGCGGCGCCCTTGGGATCGGCGAGCTCGGTTCGACACGCGTCGCCGAGCCGCACGAAAAGAGCGAGCAGATCGCCGTGCATGCGGTCGCCCACCTGGGTTCCCAAAGTGAGCAGATCTTGCCAGCGCCCAGCCCGCGCGAAGAGGTCGAGAATAGCGGTGGCGGCCTCGGCGTCACCAGGGGATCGCTCGAGAATCTTGCCGAGCGCCATGATGGCCTTGGCCGCATCGCCATGCCGGTCGCGCTCGATCTCGGCGATGCGCAGCCAATCCGCGCGCCGCTGAATCCACGGCACATCCGCGTCCGCCCGCCGAGCCAGGGCCACGACCAAGTCAGACCATCGCTCGGCCGCTTCGAGCATCTCGATGGTGCGCGCCAAAGCCTTGCGATCGTTGGCGTCGGCCGCCAGGCGCTTTTCCCACAGGCCGAGCGCGCGATCGATCTGGCCACGCGCGTACGCCAGTTCCGCGGCTTCGCCCAAAAGCCCGCGGCGCATGCCCGGCGTCGCTTCCAGGCTGGCCTGGCGTTCGAGCACGTCCAGTCGTTCGTCGGCATTGCCCACGTCGGTGAGCAGGGCGGCCAGCCTGCGCATGGCCGTGAGCACCTGTTCGGGCTGAGCGGCATTGCTGGCCAAGGTCTGGCGGTAAAAAGCGATGGCGGCGGCGCTTCCGCCCGCGCGCGTTTCCTCGATCTGGGCCGCCTCCAGCCACAGCGCGACTTGCAGGCGCGCATCGGTCGTGGCGCCGGCGGCCGCAGCAAGGCCGCGCACATAGGCATCGGGCGCGGCCGTCACCTCGGCCAGGAACTTGAGTCGAGCGCGGGTCGCGGCTTCGTCGGGTCGATAGACCACGAGCGCGACCAGCTGCTCGCGCGCCGCCACCAAATCTCCCGCCCGCTCCAGCATGTCGGCGGCCTCGCTGACGAGGGCGCGCGTTTCGTCGGGCCTGGCGAAAGTCAAGGCCACACGCAGCGCCGCCACCACGCGGTCGGGCCGGCCCTTCTGAGAGTGTCGCGCCCGCAGCATCCCGAGGGCGCGTCGGCGCAAGTCGTGGGCGAGATTCTCGTCGCCAAGGACTTTCTCCGCCAGCGCGCACGCCGCATGATCGTCGGCCAACGCTGGTGAGGCCAGCAGCTTGTCGACCTCGTCGAGTGCCTTGTCCGGTTGGCCCAGACGATCGAGGTAGAGCTGGGCCAGCCGCTGCCGCAAGTCGACGGCATCGTGGACCGAGGCCAAGCCGAGCCGCCTGGCAAGCACCGCCGCCAGGGTGACGAAGTCACCGAGTTTCTCGAGCAGGCGTTCAAGCTCGGACGAGACTTCCGCGTTTCCCGGCGTGGCCTCGAAAAGCTGGCGCAGGTAGGTCGCGGCGCGGGCGCCGTTGCCGGAATCCCTGGCCGCGGTCGACGCTTCCAGGAGTAAACGGCGGAAACGCGGGCTATCGGCCTGGCCGGCCAGAATGCGGTCGTAGGCCCCGAGCAGCTGATCCCACTGCTCGTTGACCGACAGAAGGATGGTGAGCCGTTCCAGCGCCCAATCCGCCGTCGGGTCGAGCTGGAGAATGTTGTCGAGGAACTCGACGATGATCGCGGTCTGGCCGGCGTACCAGTCCTCCACGAAGCGGAGCGCGCGCTGGCCCAAGCTCGTCGCCAGCTCCGGCGACGGAGCGGACGCAAGCGCCTTGCGATAGGCAGCCGCCACGTCGTCGGGTTTCTGGCTTTCCGCCGCAATGGCCTCGAGCTCGTCCCAGACCTGCGGGTCGTTGGGATCGGCCTTCGCCTTCTTCAAGACCGCTTTCAGTTTCTCGGAGGAACCTTTTTCGGAATCAGAGGATCGCGAACCCGTTGCGCTGGAATCTCGCTTCATGTCCCCTCGCTGGAGCAAAGGTTGGAGTGTGCGGATAGTAACAGGTTCGTTTGCGGAAGGGGGCCGCGTTTTCACGGGCCACCCCACGGATGAGCCGCGCGCGCGGCCACGGTCTTCGGAATAGGGAGCCTTGGCATTCTGTTGTCGCGACTGGTGAAAGAGGCCAGAATGGCGACGATGGTCCCGATTTCAGCACGATACCGGTGGTGCACGACAAGAAGACGCCCTCGCCTCTCCGGTATCCCGTGGGATCTCGTCCTCACCGGACTCGCGGTCATGGCTTGTTCCTGCACTACCAAGCCGTCGGACTCGGTCGATGGAACGGACGCATTCATGGGCAATGGCGGAAACACAACCGGAGGCTCCGGACCAGGCGGACAAGGCGGTCATGGTGCAGGTGGCGCGGCCGGGGGCAATAGCGAGACTTCCCAGGACGCCACGAGCGGAATGGGAAGCGGCGGTCAGGCAGGGAGCGCGGGCAATACCAACCCGGGCGCGGGCGGTTTGGGAAGCGGGGGAACCAGCACCGCCGACGCGGCTAGAGACACCGCTACCGCCGACCTTCCGGCCAATCCCGACGCTCAGGCCAAGTCGGATGGTGCACCTGTGTTCTGGACGACCCAGTTTGTCGCCAACTGCACGCCTCCGCCCATCGCAGGTCGGTCGCAAAGCGACGGGCACCATCACGCGAACGAAGACTGCATGCAGTCGGGTTGCCACGCGGGTGGATCGCCGGATGCCGGCCCCGCGTTTCTTTTCGGCGGCACGGTGCGCAGGGAGGGAAGCCTGGCGCCCTACCCATCAGTCGAGGTCGCCGTGAAAACGCAGTCCGCGTTCTACTCCTCATGCAGCGCCGCCAACGGCAACTTCTGGACTGTCGCCACGGGCGCGGGTTCGCTCGATTGGAAAACTGCGACCGCGGGCGTTCGCAGCGCGAATGGGGAAGTTGCGATGTCACCCATTCCGGAGGCTGGCTGCGCCAGTTGCCACAGCGCCGCCACCGCCGGGCCGATTACAGCCCCCTGACGGTGATGCGCGCAAAGTTCCGCGCGTTCGTGACAGGATCTCAGCGACGATTATTCGGGCGCCGCAGGCACAAGGCCAGGAGCCCTAGGCAAAGCACGAGTCCCCAAACCGTCCCGGGTGCTTCTTTCGATGCCTCTTGGGACCGTCCAGGAGTGAAGGAACATCCCGCTGCGCTGCCGAAACCGACCCCATCGCCCGAGCCGCTCGCCGTGCAAGAGGTACCAGAGGTCTCTCCGCCCTCTGCGCCCGTCACGCCAGTGACAAGTTCAGGCAGCGCCATGAGGAACACGGTTCCCACGGATCCCGCGCCGCCCAAGGCAGTGGTTCCGTAAAGGCGGCCGTCTCGCGCCTGCAGCAGGGCCGACACGGGCATGCCCCCGTCGGCGCCGCCGGTGAACGCGTGCAGTACCGACAGATACCCCGCCCGATCCCCCGCACCGGTGACGGCGAAGACCGAGCCATTGTTGAAGGCACCGCCCGAGCTGGTCGTGCCGTAGAACTTGCCGTCGTTGGCCAGGATCAAGCCGGCCAATGGATTCGTCCCCTCGCAAGACGTGAAGGAATGCAGAGACGTGAAAGTTCCGTCGGGGCTCAGGCGAAAAATCGCGCCGTAACCGTACGCGCCGCCGAACTCGGTCGTGCCGTAGAAATCGCCATCGGCCCCTAGCGCGAGCCGCCCCCGGGGTGAATTGCCTTCCGCCGGATTAAACCCGAAGCTGTGGAGCATGGTGAATTCGCCGTACAGCGAGACGCGGAACACAGTGCCGCCATTGTCAGGACCGCCGCTCACCGTAGTGCCGTAGAACCAGCTGTCGCGGCCAACCACCAGCTCTCCGAGCGGCATGTCCCCGTCGCTGCCGGAAAAGGCGTGCACCGTGTGGAATTCGCCCTGCGGGGTAATGACGAAGACCGTCCCCTTGCCCCCTTCGCCACCGCTCGTGGTCGTGCCGTAGAACAAGCCGTCCTTTCCCTGGGTCAGGCCGCTCTCTGGACTCGCGCCGTCGCTGCCGGAAAAAAGGTGCATGGCCGCGTAGGAGCCGAAAGCGGAAATGCGGAAGACGGATCCCTTGCCTTCCAGCGCCCCCGGACCGCCGAGGGTGGTCGTGCCGTAGAGCTGCCCGTCTTGGCCAAGCAGCAGGGGAGCAAATACATCCGCGCCCTCAGGCCCGGTCAACGCGTGGAGCGTCGTAAGCGCGCCATTCTCGGTCATGCGAAACACCGTGCCCAGGCCATACGCGCCGCCGAGTTGCGTGGTTCCGTACACGGTGCCATCGGACGCCTGGACCAGGGCTGCGTTGGGCGAGCTCCCGTCGCGCTCGGAGAAGGTGTGCAGGGTCGAGAAGACGGTCGAGAAGACTTGGGCTCGCGCCCCGCTCCCCGCAAGTACCGACGCCAGCAGAACGACCACGGCCGGGATCCCTGCGGCCCGGTTTTGGTGCCTTCGCGCGCGAACACCTAGGCTCGACCTCACCTTGTCCTTTTTTGTCACTATCAAGTTCATCGTTAAGTTCATGAAGTTCATCTCGGTATCCCCTCCCTGAAGCTCCGGCCTAACCTCCGCAACGGAGGCAATCGACAGGATGCTACGCGACGGAATCCGCCGAGAAACGCCCTGTCTGTGTGTAGATAATCTCCTGCCGCCAAGTCGGCTAAAAGTACATCGCCATCCGGCAGGCGGGCGCTTTGTACGCCAGAATCTTTCACCCGTCAATTGAAAGAATGTGGCGACGAGCGGACCGTTGCCGCTGCCGGTTCGGACTGATACGTTCCGCGTGCCGACGCCTCGACGCCATCCACTCGACATCGCCATCGCTCGAAAAGGAAGCGCACGTGAAGACAACGCGATTCTGCTCATGGTTACTGATTGGATTGCTGGCTGCCGCCACCGGCTGCACCAACGGTTCGGGAGGATCCGCTCAGCAGACCGGTGGCACAGGCGGCGGGGGCGTTGGGGTGAGTGGTGGCAGGAGCGGTAGTGGTAGCGGGGGCGCAGCGACGGGCGGAGCGGCGGGATCGGGCGTCACCCAACCTGGCGGGAGTCCTGGCTCGGGCGGCACGGCAGGGCAGTCGGCGACCGGTGGCGCCGCGGTCGGCGGAGCGGCAGGATCGGGCGGCGCCCAGAATGGCGGGAGCCCTGGCTCGGGTGGCCTTGCCACCGGCGGCATGACCGGCGGACAGGGCGGCGGAGCGACGGGTGGCTCCGCGGACAATGCCGTCGGTGGCGCAACCGGCACGGGTGGAGGGACGGGAACGAGCGACGCGAACACCGACTTGAATTCGAACTACCACCCCTGTCCCACCAATGGCACCGCCTGCAAGATCATGCCATTCGGGGACTCCATCACGGATGGCTACAACGGGGACACGCCGGGCGGCTATCGCGTCGAGCTTTTCAGACTCTCCCACGCGGCGGGCAAGAACCTCACGTTCGTGGGTTCGGCGACTTCCTGGAACGCTCCCGCCACCGTTGACGGCGCCTCGTTCCCGTCCCGCCACGAAGGCCACAGTGGCTGGACCATTTACCCCGAGGGCGGCAGGAAGGGTATCTCGGAGTGCCTGCAAGCGAATGCTGACTGTCTGTCGAGCAACAGCGTCATGAAGGAATACACTCCGGACATCGTGCTCCTCATGATCGGCACGAATGACGCCATCGACAACTACGACATGACCAATGCTCCCACACGGCTCGGGAACTTGATCGACGTCATCTACACGCAGTTGCCGAACGTCCTCATCGTGGTGGCCGAGCCCATTCCGTCGCGCGGCGATGCGAGCAAGGGCGACGACACCAGCCTGACGAGTCGGATCAAGAACTACGACGATGCCATTCCGGCCGTGGTCAAGGCGCGAGCCGACGCCGGCAAACACATCCTCGTGGTCGACATGTTCACGCCGTTTAATCCAAACAAGGTATCTCTGCTCGAAGATCAGTATCACCCGAACTTGCAGGGATACGTTCTGCTTGGAACCGAGTGGTATTCGGTACTGCAGCCGCTGCTCTAGCACCCCGACATCACCTTCGCCGTTGCGACAGCAGCGACAATAGCGCCGGCAAAGCCACGATGGCGGCGATCAGGCTGGCGAACTCGCCGAGGATCGCCATGGCGCCGAATCCACGCAGCGCTTGGCTGCGCGCGGCCAGAAGCGATCCGTAGCCCACGATGGTGGTCCATGAGCAGAGAGTGACAGCCCCACCCGTCGCGGCGATGCCGGTGCTGGCCGAGGCGCCGTCGCGAATGCGGCTGACGATGTTCACGGCATATTCCACGCCCACGCCGAAGGTGATTGGCAAGTCAACGAAGTTGAGGAAGGTGATCTTGGCTGTGATAGGCGAGCACCACGCGACCGATGGTGCCGTCGGTCTCGGTGAAGGGCCGGCGGGCAAGCGGCGGCAGATCCGCAGGCACGAGCACGCGCAACGATTCGGGCGACCGCTCTTTGCGAATGCGCTGCTTGAGTGAATCGTCGCCGAGTTCGATCGCCAGGTCGTCCGCCAGCTTGCGGATCTCGCCGAGCAGCGCGAGCTTGCGCCGCTGGCGGTCGGGATTGCCGGGCAGCACATCGAAAATCGTCACCACCTGTCCGATATACGGTTTCTCCTGGCGATGGAAAGCCCAATCAAGACCGTACACAGAACCGTTACCGACACCACGCCGCGCTCGATGGCTTCGCGGTTTTGAATGCCGGACATCACAGGTCCCGTGGGCATCACCGTCGTGGCCGGGTGACAACTCGACGGCGGATGTTCAGCGATATGGCGGCGTACCGAGCAGAAGCAGGCTCATGTCGCCCACCCGGCCGCGCGTGCGCTCGAGCGCCTGCACCGCCGGATCCGAGGTCGGAAGAAGTTCGCTGAAATCGGAACGCAGTTCGAGTCGCGAAGCCAGCCACGCCGAAACAAGCGCGACCACCAGGAGGCTGGCGACCACCGTGCGCGGCCGGTGCACGAGCCCGCGCGCGATGTTCGACATTCGGGAAGAACTCTCCTGTGCTTTGCTCATTCGATACCGAGGAAGTCACAGTACGTAGCGCCGGCGTGGCGAGCAACCAGGGTTCGCATGAGACGCTCGGCGAGCCCCAGGACCGCTGGGCAGAAAGCCGACCATGCGCAGCGCGCTTGGCCCCCGGGGCGCTGACCGCCCGGTGAACCAGTGCCGGCAGGACATAGTCACTGCCGACTTCGATGATATCGGGACGCAGCCCGCGCAGCAGGCGAGCCAGTTCGCCCAAGTCGCCGAACATGCGGTAGTGAGCGTTGCCCGGAAAACGCGGCCCAGGAATTCTGTGCAGCATGCCGGATTCGAACGCTTCCTCGCTGCGTGACTTTCCCGGAACGACGAAGTGGCACTCGACGCCGCGGGCGGGAAGAAGGCGCGCCTTGTTGCGATAGTAGGTCTTGATCCCGCCGCACGAGTCGGAAAAGAAACTGGTGATGTCAACCAGGCGCATACTCGTCCGCGTAGGCCTCGGGTTCGCGGCGATCGGGGCAGAAGAGGTCGTGGTCCACGTCGCGTGGCACGAGTCGAATCTTTTCTCGCGCGACGCCTAAAGAGAACAGTCGGTCGATCGCCGCTTGCGACGGAGCGAGAACTCGATCGAGTTTGCCGTAGAACCAGCCCACGAAGTAGGAGGTCATCGAGGCCATCATTCGATCGCGGGTCAAACGCGCCACGAATTCGGGAAGATCGGTGTTGTACTGCCCAATCACGGGAACGCCGGCCATGCGCGCCACCATGAGCCCGACCAAACCCATGGGTCCGGGCGTCGAACACTGAACCAAGTCAATGCCCTCGCTGACGATATAGTGGAGAAGCGACGTCAAACTGGGGATACCAAATGCGATGGATGGGAATTCCTTCGGTCGGTGCCACAGCACGCAGGGAATTCGCGCCACGCCGTCGGCGTCGACGCAATTCTTCTCGCCGTCGCCCAGCCCCACCAAGCGCAAGTCCAGTCCCTCCGACTTGGCCTGGGCGGCGAGGCGGCGTAGCCCGACGGAAACGCCCTGAATGTCATCGAGCGTGTCGCACAGAATCGCGACGCGCGGATTGGGTTTCTCATCGAGAGGCACGCCGAGATCGCGGCAGTATTTGTGCGCCTTGCGGCCCTCGCGGCCGTACACCGCCACGCCGGATAGATAGGGAATGGAGAGCACGAGGAGCTTGACGAGATCGGGAAGGGCATCCGCGGCAGCCGAAATCTGCCCGCCCGTGACAGCCTCGGCCAGGGTTTTCAAGGCGTCGCGATTGGCCCGCACCAAAATGCGGTCGATGATCTCGTGAATCTGGTCCTGCGTGGAATCCTCGTGACCCTTGAGGATTGCGTCCTCAATGTCGAACTTCCGATCCTTGTCATCGAGATAGTCGGCGAAACGTTCGAGCGTGCGGTTGAGGGAGGATCCTTGGGTGGTTTGTTCGCCGAGTCCAAAGGAAAGTTGACCTGAATGGAGGAGCGCTCCCGCGACCACGCCGTAGATGTTGTGGCAAACCAGATCCGGCGTGGCCGCCAGCCCACCGGGTTTGGTGGCGTAGTTTCGGATGGCGGCGCGAAAACCAGCCACGGTGGCGGGACCCGGAAATACGGTGTGAGCACGCGCGATGGAAAGTCCGGCATGATCGTCCGAACCTCCGAACCACGCGTAGCGAGCGTCCTGGTTGAGGAACGGAACCTGCGGATAGAGGTTTGCCCACCTGGCCAGCCTTTCGGGAGACAGTCCCGCGACGACGTTGCGCAGCCCCTGTTCGTGCACTGGATCGCAGGCACCATTGAGGCCTTCCAGCCCACGAAACATGAGTAGGCAGCGTTGGATGTGACTGCGATCGAGTCGCTTGTTCACATCGGAAAGCAAGTGGCAGGCGAAAAACGGGATGTGGGCTCCGTCGAGGTATTCGACGAGTTCGTAGATGTTGCGGCGCAGGCTCTGGATCTCCACGTGCTGCGCCTCGGTGATGTCGAGCGCGAGGGTGTGCACCACGCAACCGTCCTCGGGAAAGACAGCCGACACCTCTTCGCTTAGAAAGGTGTCGTCCGGATGCTCGGCCCGCAACTCCAGAGCACCCTCGATGGTGTCGTGGTCGGAGATGGTGACCAGATCCATGCCACGCTGTTTGCACAATTCGTAGAGCTGATCCGGTTGCGTGTAGCTCTCGGAGGCCCCCACGGAAGCCATCAGCCAGTTGAGCGGTGCACGCGAGGCGTAGGAGTGAACATGGGCGTCCACGCGTGCTTCCCTGTTTTCGATCGTGCCGTCGGTCGCATCTACGACATAGGTCACAGCGTCGCGGAGGATAGCCCTTTGCAAGTCGATTGACCGTTGAGAATCGGCAACAATTGTATGCGCGGGCGGTGACAAACGCGCGCTTGCAACGATCCCGCTACAATATTCAGTGGAAACTGTTACATAGTTGGAAGTCGATCTTGCCAATCTGCTGCGCATCGCAATCCTCTTGCGCGAAGGAGGCGTCTATCTAGACACCGACGTGATCGCGCCACAATCGTTCGTGCCTTTGTTGCGCGCCGGTTTTTTCTGCGGCACCGAGCGCATCGCGCTGCTGGCCCTCGTGGCGCGCACGCGCAATCCCTTGCGATGGATCCTTCCCGGAGCGCGGTTGCTCGTGCGCGATATCTTTCGCCGTCTGCCGAGGGGACACCGCTGCGAGGCTTCTTGGGGCGACCTCGAATCCGGGTTGTGCCGCGTGACCCAGCCTGAGCCCGACCTTCTTTCGTTTGTGCGACACGCGCCGATTCGATCTCATCCACGCCCATTTCGGCACCGCGGGCGCCTACGCCCTTCCCTACCGGCGCAAGGGACGTCGCCCCTTGGTGGTGACGTTTCACGGCCATGAGGTACCGCTCTTGGCCTCGCGACGGCGTTTCGAGCCCAAGCATTGGGGCTACTGGCTCATGTCCAAGTGGCTTCTCAGGCGGGCCGATCGCATGTTGGCCGTGTCGCCCGAATTGGCCGACATTCTCGTCGCCCTGGGCGCCCCGGCCGAGCGCGTGCATCTCTACGACATTGGCATCCGGATACCCGCGCAGCTATCCATTCCACCCCGCGCCGATGGCCAGGCGCGCGTCCTGATGATCGGCCGCGAAAGAAAGTATGGAATACGGCATCCGGGCTTTCGCCGAGGCCACCAAGGGAAAGAACAACGCGCGCCTCATCGTCATAGGCGACGGGCCCCTGCGGCCGAGCATCGAGCGCGTGGTCGCCGAATGCGACCTTGGCCAGCAGAAGTCGTGGTGCGCAGAACCTCGGCAGTTCGATCGAGAACGCGCGCAAGCAGAGGATGCTCGGCCGTGCTGCCCCAGATGCCAGTGGTCAAATGCGTGGGATAGAGGCCCTGGATGCCGCGGAAGAGCTGGTGCCCTCCCGGAAGACGCGAAACCGCCGCGCGCAAGGCGCTCTTGAATCGAAGCCATATCATCCTCGCCCACGACGCGGTCATCGAACGAAAGTCGTAGCCCGAGCGGTTCCTGCCGAGCAACATGGACGGGCCGAGGACAGACCCAAATCCGCGCAACACGATCACGTCGGTGTCGAGATACACGCCTCCAAAACGGTAGAGCAAGGCCGCGCGCAGGATATCGGAGCGGTTCGCGGGAATGGCGAGGGCACGGTAGCCCGTCGCGAGTTCAGGCCGCGCGAGAGGCGCCAAGAGATCCTCGGGATCGAGGAGAAGCCGCTCGACGCGGGGCAGATCGAAGACGTGCGCAAACCGCGGCTCTTCGTCGAGCGGATCGGTGTGATAAGGGATGATGACGTCGAATTCGCCTCGCAGGGCGGCTGAGCGGATGGCCAATCCGGCGAAGAAGGGAAGCTTGCGCCCCATCCACACGAAGTGCGCTACGTTCGAGATCATGGTGCATCCTCGGCCGCGTCGAACGCCCGCGTGATGGACACGACGCCGCGCTCGCCCTGCATGCTGGTGGACGAAACGGGCACACGCAGAAGGCGGCGATCGAGCTGCCAACTCCAGTCGCCCAAGTGCAAACGGGGGTTGGCAAGGCCTCCCGTGGCATAGCGATAGCCATGATTGGGCGGCACGAAGCTTTCGGGGAAGGGATTCACCTCGGGAGGATAGTACTGGCGCAAGATCTCCGTGAAGCAACGCAGATGGTTGCGACTGTCCTCCAGGGCCCAGCCTTGGCCATCGCGCTGGCCGAATTCCGCTCGCGTTCGCTGACCGTGTTCCCAGTGCTCGTGGCGTACGCCGTGGAGCCCGAACTCCAGTCACGCGGACTCCTCGCGCATAAGCTGCATCAAGACCATGTTCTCTTCGCTGACATGCGATCGATTGTCCCAATGAAGTCCGAACTCGGTCATGTCGGATGGGGCGGCGGGCATGTTGTATTCCGGACGCGCGCAGGTATTGGCGCGGTCGAGTTCGCTTAAAACCCAAAGGGTTAGAAGGCGCGTTCCGGCGGCGCGCGCGATGCGGACCAGGCGCCGGTAGTCATCGGTGGTGGGATCGCGGTCACCCAAGCGCCAAGGACCACCTGTCGTGGCCAGCGAGGCTCCGGACTGCCAGCCACAGTCGTCCACCGAAACGGTCGGTGGCCTGGGAATCGCCACTTGCGCCATCGCATCCAGGGTGCCGCGATCGACGCGCGCGGCGCAGGCCGCGGACAGCGTCAGGACCCATACCCCCAGCAGGCTGGGAATGTTGGATCGCCCCGCTGGGCGCGCCCGCGGGAGCGGGAGCGGGTTCGGAGCGAATCGGCGGTTCTCCGTCATGCGTGTGAAACCAGGTGCCTATGCCACCAACTTGTGACGGCTTGGCGTCAAGAACGGTCCCGGCGCTTGGAGATGCACCATGACCGCAACGATCCCCAAGCTCGCGGGAGTGCCAAGGTTCTCAAGGCATAAAAGCATCCCTGGATGCTATCCGCGGAAAACACTGGGTCAAGCACGACCTCGGAGAGATCGATCTACTCGGCGCATGATCATAGCGTATTCGCGGCCATATTTAATCGTAGGCGCGCTACGGACCAAGTTGATCGGATCGCGCCTTGGCGGGCAAGGTTCCCACCGTGGGCGAGAGCTCCGGCCCCACCCACGGCCACGCGGTTCCCGTGGGCCACCAGGCAGGTTGGGTTGCCAGGTACAATGATGCGGGAAGGGTGCGCGTCGCGATGGTCGAGCTCCACTGCACGCTCTTGTTGACCGTGTCGTAGTTACCGTGCAGCCACAGGCTCGTGAAGGAGACATCGGACTTGCCATTGGCCCCGAAATCGAAAATGGCGCCCAAGGTGGAGCCATTCGCGATGTAGATCGCGCTCACCGGCGCCGTACCGAGATCGGTTGCGGCCGCGCTGCCGAGCATGTTGCCCATCACGGTCATGTCGAGGTCGCCGGTGTCGAACTGGATGGCGGTGATGTTGCCGGTTTGCTTGTCGGTCGCGTTGGCGACCGCGGGCTTGGCGAACTGGCCCGACGAGTAGTTGCGGAAGAAGGTCAGGTAGCCGGCATTGCCGTGGGTGATGGTGGCGCCCATGTGGGGCGCGTAGTTGCCCTCCATCAATTCCATGTGCGGGAACGCGCAGTGGGTGTCGATGTTGACTTCCTGCCAGGCCGGAGGCGTGGCCCAGGAATTGTCGGCGTAGTTGTAGCCGATGACGTTGCCGCCGCCCGAGACGTTGAAGAGGATGGGCTTGTTCATGTAGCGGACGATGTTGTTCTCGATGAGATTGTCGGCGGCGCCACAGCGCAGGACGATGCCGTAGCAATCGGCGCCGAAGCCGTAGTTGGCCGAGTGGTGGAAGTTGGAGTCGCGCACGACCGTGCGGTAGGTGCCGGTCATCGAAACGTGCATGCCACCGATGGTTGCGTCGGTCTGCACGTCCTTGATCCAGCAATAGGCCGCGTTCGACACGTCGATGCCGCCGGCCATCTGGCCGTCGTAGCCGGGGTTGGTGCCGCCCTGGATGGCCAGGCTCTCGATGCCGGCCCAGCGCACGACCGGATCGCGGGTCTTCGCCACCTGCGCCAGATAGGGCGAGGTGGATTTGAAAGTCCAGTGCAGCGGCGAGGTCAAGGTGACGGTGCCGCTGGCCGTGTCCACGCTGGCGACTTCCGAACGCTCGCTCGTCGAGCGCTTGTCCACGCGCTTGAAGAAGTTGCAGTCGCCTTCCTGGATGCTCGAGTCGTCGACTTGGTCGATGAGCACGAGATCTCCGGCGGAGAACTTGCTCGCATTCGCGCCGAGGGTGACGGTTGCGGTCTCCTTGAGCGCGTTGGCAGTCAGCGCGTAGGCGGTGCCGTAGTCGCTGCTGTAGCAGGCCTGGTCGTAGGTCGTGCCGATGGCGAGCGCGGTATTGCCGCCGGACTTGACAATGGTGGTACCACCGTTGCCCGCGCCTTGCGAGCCGGCGCCGCGCAGGACGACCCCCTTATCGAGCACCACCGTGGTGGAGATGGTGTACGTGCCCGCGGCGAGCTGCACAACCTGTCCCTCCGGGCATGCATTAATCGCCGCGTTCAAATCATCGCCCGGCTTGGGGTTGGCGCACACGGTGGTGCGCGCCGGCAGGCCATCGCTGCCGAGTGGCAGCTTGAGTTGTCCATCGGTGAGAATGCCGGGATTCCACGTGGTCGTGTAGTCGGGATTGAGCAGTCCCGCGGGCGTGGTACTGGTCGCGCCGCCCGCGCCGGTCGCTCCCCCAAACGACACCGCGCCGCCACCCGACGTGACGGCACCGCCAAGCGACGTCATGCCGCCCGATGCGATGGCGCCACCAAAAGGCACCGCGCTTCCGCCGTCACCGCCCTGGTCGGCGTCGGCGCCGCCTTTGCTTGACGACGAGCACGCGGCAAGCAGCGCAGCGACGGTAGCGCCGGCTATTGCAAAAAGCTGTCGTGAATGGCCTTGAGAAGCGGATTGCGCTGTCCGGCCGCGGCCGCGTTTAGATACCCCTCGTTGAGTTCCCATTGGATCACACCTCCCAAGCCCTTGGCGTTCACGTAGGCACCTTTTTCGGCGATGGATTGTTCGTCGTCGTAGGAAATGTACGTGCAACCGTCCGGCGCGTGCGCCGAGGCGAAAGACAGATACGGTACCTTGGCCAGGTCGTCCCATTTGCGCGCGCTGGCGCTGTAGTAGTTCGCCATGATGTTGGCGTACGACATCGTCCCGTCGCCGACGAGCTTGGTGGTGCTGTCGAAGGCTTGGTCGGGCGCGGTCACCGGCGACGTGTAGCAGAGACCATAGAAACCGATGCCGATGCCGAGTTTGGCCGCCGGTACCTTGGCGGCGAGGTAGTGATTCACCGTTGCATCGATCGATTCAGGCGTGGCCGAGTCGGTGTGATAGAGCGCGCTCGAGTGCCAGCTCTTCCAGCCGCTCCAAAGGCCCGCCTGGCCGTAGGACATGATATTCAGCTGATCGTACACCGCCGCGATGGCCGCAAATCCCGAGAGATCCGGGGGATTGTTGGCGTTGATCTCACCGATGGGAATGGTCAGGAGCGCCCCGGGCCTGGACTTGCGCATGCGGTTGGCGATGTCGATGACCGCGGGCTCGTCGGCCTTGTCCATGGGCTCCCAGTCGATGTCGATGCCGTCGTAGCTGGCGTCGAGCAGCGCCACGAGGTTGCTGGCGAAGGTCGCCGCCATGCCGCTCGCGGTCGCTTGCTTGAACCCAGTCTGGGAATCCGAGCCGCCGATGGAAGCTACGGCCTTGACCCCGTTCGCGTGCGCGGCGGCGATGAGGCTGGTGGCGAGGGTGTTGTCGCCACCGGCGAGTTTGAGCGAGCCATCCGACTGCGGCAGGTAGAAGGCCATCGCGATGTGGGTCAGGCCAGACCACTCGATGGCGGAAATCGGGTAGTCGCTCGGAGCCCAGCTCGCGTAGTAGCCCATCGACCACAATTTCGAAGTCGCGCCGCTGATGCCACCACTGCCAACCGCGCCACCCGATGAGCTGACGCCACCGAGCCCCGTGGCTCCGCCGCTGGACGTGGAACCTCCGGCGCTGCTCCCGCCACCCCCAGAGCCGCTGCACCCGAAGCCAACGACGAAGATGGCGACGGCAATGAGATCGTACGTGCTGAGCTCCCTCATGTCCTTCTCCCGGCGGGAATGGCCTTGCTCATTTTCCGCCTCCGCCGCGCTCCTGCCGAGCTCTGTCGTGCTGCCCATTCGCGTCGCGCCGATTTCGGGCATCCTCGCGCGGGGATGCCTTCGGTGGCCAGCGAGGCGCGCACCCCCGATCAGAACTGGGTGATGAACTTCCAGGCTTCCGGAGGATCCCAGCTCGTCGTCTGACCTGGATCCACCGGTTGCCATCCGTGCGGACCGTTGAAAACGCAGTATTCGGTCGGGTGGCCGGCGGAGCAGCCTTTGTAGATCGTGCAAGTGTGCGGCTGGCCGCTGCCTGGGAAGGTTGTGGACGCGGGCTCCGCGGTGCAGCCATTGACGGCGGCGAACTGGGCTTGCTTCACTTCCCCGAGCATGGGCGAACTGGCCATTCCGCCGCTGTCCTGGCTCGCCTGCGACGCGTAGTACGCAATCGGCGTTGTTAGAGTCGTGGGGCAGGAACCCGTGAGGTCCGCTCCTGAGAAAAATGCGACGGCGCGGAACACGTCCGCCCGCGTGCACGCGAGGGCCATGGACATGGCCGCTCCAAAGCTGAATCCCGATGCGAAGATTCGGGTCTTGTCGATGCACAGATCGCCTTCAAGCTGAGCGAGGATGGCATCGGTAAACGCCACGTCCGTGGTGCTCCAGGACCCAGCCCCACCCACCGCGTCAGGCGCGGCGAAAATGGTGTTCTTGCTGTCCAAGGTCGCAAACGTGAAGTAATTCCGGTCCGCAACAGACTGGGCCGACGACCCTGACTCGGCGAAGGAGAAGACCAGCCGATAGGGGTGACTGTTATCGTAGCCGTCGGGCACGCGCAGAATATACTTTCGCGTGCTCTGGATGGTGATGGTCCCGTTCTGAAGCGTCCGTGTTTTCCCGCACCCTGCGCTTTGCGCCGCGCCGGCGTCTGCTCCGGAGCCGCCGGAGCTACCGCCCGAACCCGAGCCGGTCGTACCGCCCAAGGCTCCACTACCACCTGTGGCGGGCACTGTGCCTCCGGCGCCGGTCGATGCTCCCCCATCCCCTGCGCCTCCCGAGCCCGACCGACCGCCCGCGCCCGCGCCACCGCTTCCCAAGCCGCCCGCCCCGCCAGTACCATTCACTCCACCCGTTCCCGACTGTGAGGTTCCGCCGCTTCCCATCGATCCGCCCTGGCCGCCCTGGCCTCCCTGACTAGGTGCGCCCCCGGTGCCATTCGCTCCACCCGTTCCCGATTGTCCACCGCTTGCCGTCGTTGCCCCTTGGCTGGCCACTCCGCCGGTGCCATTGCTGCCGATGCCTATGGAAGGAGCCGAGCTGCCCGAGGAACAAGCAGTCCCCATAATTGTGAGCACGGCCACCATCGAAAGGACGAAACGCACGGGCGTCATGAATGCCTCCTTGCCTGCCAAAGGTCGGAGTGGAACTTCGAACCAAGACGGGCTGGACTCTACCATGCACGCCTGCAACCTGGGAAAGATTGCAGGGCATTCGGCATCGCCGTGGTTCGCCAGGTCATTATCCGAGACCAGTGACTTCCGACGGCAGCGCCTCCCGTCAACGCTCGGATGGCACGTTGGGTTGTAAACGGCTTGTCAAAGAATAGTCGGAGTTTCAGCTCAGAAGGTCCCTTCGAGAATCATGCCACCCACGGTTGGGAGCAACACAATGGGCCTATTCGTTTTCCCGGGCTTCGGTGTGGACGAATCGCCGCTGCGGGTGAGCGCGAAATACAGGGCCACCCCGCCCGAGATCAGAGTGGCGCCACCGAGAGCATCGGTGACGTAGCCATAGTTCTTGCTCTTCGTACGCGCGTCTTCGATGTTGTTCTCGGTGTTTGGATAGATCTTGACCTGGTCATTCAGATTCTTCTGGGCGCGGAGTGCGAGGTAGCCGCACACGCCGGTCCCGACGGCGAGAACCGCAGTCGTCGAGAGGCTGACAATCAGACCGGCTCGAGAAGGCGCGGACTGAGCCTGCGTCTTTGCAATCAAGGAGGAGGACGGCGACACAGCGCTTGGCGTGAACTTTGCCGAAGCAACGGTGGGCTCGTCAATCTGGAGCTCGACATTCACACTCTCTCTTCCAGCCACGGTGAGCACGCGGACCACCTCGGGCGCGCCGGCTTTGGACGCGCTCACTCTGCGCGTTCCCACATTGACGGGGACAGGCCCGGGTAGGGGTGAGCTTCCCACGCTTACGTCGTCGACTCGAATGTCGGCGCCCGTCACATTTGTCGAAATCTGCAGATGGGCGATTCTTCCCACAAGCTTGACAGTCATTTCGTCGACCTGAGCGCGACGATCGGAGGGAATGTCAGAGCCACCCTCGGCCATGTATTGCATAAGCGACTTGTAAGAGCCCACGAAGTCGTGAAGCGCATACTGCGTCTGCGCAATGTTGTAGAGCACAAGGTACGACGGACTGATCTGGTAGGCTTTGCTGAATTCGGCCAGGGCGCCCTCGTAGCTTCCCTCGCGATAGAGTTCAACCGCCCGCTGAAACCTGATGGCGGCCTTCGCTGTGTCCGCGTCTTCAGGGCCCTGCGCCTGCGCCAATGCGGCCTGGGGAATGAAAAGACATGTCCATGCGAGCGATAGCGCAAATACAAGTGTCTTCATGGCTTGTAGGGATTCCTTTCGTCAATCGGCTTGGCATTCGGGCGCACGGCCGGACCCTGCAGACTCATGCCCGGCGTGAGGACTGGACCGGCCGACACAGCCGCTCCCCTGACGTTGCTCTTGGGGCTTGACTCGACCTGGGTTGGTCGCGATTTTGCTGCTTGGCGAACAGGCGGCGTGTGGGCTCGGTGCAGGCTGATCTTCAGGACCACATCGCTCGTGAAGCTGACCTGCTGATTGAACGGAATGTACCCGGGAGCCGAGGCGCTGACGACATGAATACCGCGATCCTTCGGGACCTCCAGATTCAGTCGATGGCCAGCCAGTACGTTGCCGTCCAAGCTCAGCTCGGTTTCCATAGGTTCAGCCGCGATTCCGAGACGAATGATCTCGGAGACAGGCTTGATCCGAGGAGACGCCGCCGCATTGGGCGCTGAGGGAGCCGCGAACGGCTGCTGTTGGAGCGATGCCTCTGGGCTCGCAACCTGTGCACCGACGCCGCTGACCGGTGCTGGAGCGGGGGTGCGCTTTCCCTGCATCGCCAAGGCAACAATAACCACTAGGGCCACAACAGCGACCCCAACGGCAGGCAGGAGAATCCTCGCATGCGTGGATTGCTTTGGCACGTCCCGGAAGGTGTCCATCGAGGCAATTATTTCGGCCTCCGGCACCTTGCGCGTGATCGCGTCTTGCTCGCTCATCATCGCGACGGGGGTACCACTTTGTTGGTCCTCTGTCAGGGGACTTTGTTCGTCCTTTGCCATGGGACATTGTTCGTCCTCCGCCGGGGGACTTTCCTCAACCGCAACCAAACGCAGTGGTGTCGTAATCATGCTTCTTCTCCGGCTTTCATCCACTTCACAACAGGTTCTTGATCGCCAGGCCCAGCGTCTTCGCCAGAAGAGCCATACCCGAAGTCCCCAGCAGCAAGTACGTAACCCGCTTGAAATTGAGATCCGACATCCGCTTGTAGATGGCCAGGCCGCTCAGCGTTCCGGGCACTACCGCCGGGAAAGTCAGAGCAAGGAGCAAACAGAACCGGGCACCCAAATAGGAAGGATGCAACCATGCAACCAGTCCCAACGAGTAAATCTGGGACATGATGATGTATGGCTGGACGATGGCCCGATGTCTCGCCTTCGGCAAACCCCGCAATCCTGTCCAGACGACGACCGCCGCGCCCGGGAACGCAGTGAAGCCTCCCACCACGCCCCCGAGGAAGCCAACCGCGGCGCCGGCCGCCGCACCGTCGAAGCCGCGCAGCTTGAAGCTGGAAGGCTTGAACATCGAATAGACGGCATACAAGACCAGAAGCGCCCCGAATACCGTCGTCAGCCGGACTGCCGGCAGGTGGGACAACAGCCAAATGCCGATCGGCACGCCGACCACACCGCCGAGCATGCATGGCCCGGGACCTGCCCAGACATCCTTCCATGACTTGGGCATGTCTTCGCGCAACTGTCCAGCTGAGAGCAGTTGGTTTCCCGTCGACAACGTTTGAAACAATGGAACCTGCAAGATGGGTGCGAGAAGCAAGAGAGTTGTAGCTCCGATGGCGGAGAAGCCGAACCCCGACAGCCCACTCATGACGCCAGAGAGAAAGACAATCGCCTCGACGCTGGCCAGCTCGCGGATACTCAATCCGGCCACGGCGTTCGGTGTCCCCGGCAACGCCAAAATGGCCGCCACCACGACCACGACCGCGGCGACTGCAAATAGTCGTAACGTGGTCTTGCCAAACCTTGCCTGCCCGAGCGCGCCTTCTAGCCCAACGGAGTGTTCGGGTTTCGCGTCCGCAAGGCTCTCAATCACGAGGGCGATGTGGCTGGGCGAGCGCTTCAACGGCCATTTCGTCCCCGCGCTGTTGTTGTTCGCGGCAACGGCGGGGGTTGCCGGTTTTCGGGTGCGCCTGACGACAGGCGTGATGCCCTGTTCGTCTAGGATTGGGATTTCTATCGGCGTCGCTGCTCCCATACTTCGAGCCCTCCGCATGTTCCGCCAGCGCGACACACGTCATCAACATCGTGGCGTGGCACGCTGACAGGTTACGATTCGCATTTCACGCTCGCCGGGTCTCCTCAGGAGAACTCGGTCACAAGGCGACTACGCCTGTTGGGACTTCACTCCATGCTACTCTGTCTCGCAGAAGCCGTAGTTGCACGCCGGGGCAGCCGCAGGACAATCATTGGGCGTCGTGCAAGGCGCGCATGATGTCTTTCCGGTGGTCCGGTAGTCGAAATGGCAACCGCATTGGTAGTTGTTCGGATTGTGCAGGAATCCACCCATCTCGGTGTCGCGAGCCACCTTCATCGCGCACTGAGGAACCAGCGACGCGTCGATCATGGCATCCACCAACGCACCATCGAGTTTTGGCAGCGAGAAGCGAGTCACGAAGGCTCCCGCCGCAGCGGAAGGCGCACCATTGATGTTGGCGGTGTAGAAGTGAACGTAGCCCCAGAGGGGATAGTGTCCATCGCGCACATTGGTTTTGTTGAAGGACGTGGCGGTGGAGTCGGGCAGGAACCCGGAAAGCTGCCCTTCGCCTTGCAAATAGAGAACGCGCAGGTTGCCACGGCCCTTGTCGGCGTAGTCGATGGACAGAATGCCGATGGATTCCTCGGGTTCCGCGGAAGCATTCAACGAGTCGCGGATGGCGTCGGTCGACAGCCTATCCACGCCCCAGAAAGCCGTTCGTGGCACGTGGATGAGCTGCGCCGCCAGAGCAGTCGATCCAGCGCCCGAATTGCGGATAGAGTAGTACGCGGGATCAAGCCACGGGCTTGCGGGGCTGCCCAAGGGATTCTGCCCGCCTAGCCCAAAGATGATGTGAGCCGCTTCGACGCTGATCGAGTTCTGCGTGGAAACCGCGGGCACGGTGAACCCGAACGTGACGACCGGCCCCTGATAGCCGGCAACCGTTGCACTGGGCAGGTAGGCCGCATTACACACTGTCGAGTAGAGGTTCGACACACCGATGTCGACGACGTTGCCCGCTGGGTCGAGTAAGCAACTAACCTGCGTGCCCGTGTCGTCGAAGTAGTAGGCGTAGTTGGCTGCCTTGGTCGCCGTACCGGGCACGTCCTTGATGAGGGTCGCCGTGGGATCAAATATGGAACCAACGCCGCCGCACGAGGTCCCGGCCATGAATACGGGGCGATAGGGTGGCGTATTGGCTGCGAGCAGCGGGGTAACTTGCTTGAGCAACGGCCCGAAATCGGATGTCCCAGTCATGTAGATCACGTTGGGGCCGGCATCCGCGCACTTCACAGTAGGCGGCGCCACGGCATTGATGATTGCCGTGATTGTCCCCGCACTCTGAGGGGGCCACGGGTCGGGCGGAAGAGCGCCGGCGCCGCAAAGTCCCAGCCTAATGCAATTGTCGAAGGACATGTACTGGGCGGTGGTGCAGGCGTTAAGGTACTGGACCGTGGTCGTGGGCGTTCCGGAGAAGCAGCCCTTGGGACCAAGTCCCGAATTGACACATACGCCTTGGCTACAAATGGCGTGCGCCGTGTTGCCGGTTTCGAACTTGGCGCACTCGACGTCGGTCGTGCACTGAACGATATCTCTATCCATCATCACGCTGCATGCACTCATGAGGGGCAGCACGGCAACCAACGCAAAGCTCAGGGCTTGTTTCATCCTTGCCATCGAATCACTCGCAGAAGGTCCATCATTCGCGATGCAGTCTTATCGGCGTGCCCAAAGGATTTCTTTAGCCCTCCAACATGAAATCCTAAGTCAGGACGCTGATTTTGCGCGAAAGACTTGAATGAAGCGTTGCTTTTTCGCGACCATGAGCTTCTCTGCCGCGAACCTGCAGCACGGTTGTCTGCACACGCGGCCCGGCGAAGAACATGTGGGCTTCGCGCGCCGTCAGCGTCAAAACAATACGCTGGCACCGGACTTCCACTATGCTAGTCCGCAATGCCTCGTCCGACGCACCGTCGGTGGTCGCGGATCTTAGCGTGGTCTGGATATTGCCCGCCGAGGCCGGGATCTGGTGAACCGCATTCTGCTATTCACCCGCACGACCGAACCGGCGCGCGCCGAGGCGGACATCGTGGCATCCGTGCGCGATGCCGTCCATTTGCTGCGCGCGACCCTCCCTTCCAGCATCGAAATTCGCGAGGGTTTCGACCCGAGCCTGCCCAAGCACATCAGAATTCCGCGCTCCACTGTTTCGACCTGGCGGCGCCGTGGCTCGCGCCCGGTCGTCACGATCGAACAGCCCGACCAGGACCGCCAGCAGTTGCTCGACATCATCACAAGACTCGAACGCCAAAAGCGCGTTCTCGCCGCTGTGGTCCGAGTTCTCCTGTCCCTGTTCCGCGCTTTCGGCATCAGC
>Ga0224559_1000518_pt1 | contig 25218 bp, 24 predicted proteins | sample 714S33034metaG_FD_180676 | JGI IMG/M metagenome (GOLD analysis project Ga0224559, IMG submission 180676) | Peat soil microbial communities from Stordalen Mire, Sweden - 717 S3 30-34 | ecosystem: Environmental > Terrestrial > Soil > Wetlands > Peat | place: Sweden: Norrbotten County, Stordalen... | reverse complement strand
CATGGAGTTAACTCGGCAGCTCTGCGGAGAAGATTTCGATATTCTATCAGGCGATGATGACAAGACCTCCACCATGATGATTTCGCCTGACATTGGGGCTAGCGGAGTAATCTCGGTTATTTCCAATGTCGCTCCGAATGCAGTCGTGGATATGGTGCATTATTTGCAGGAGGGAAACGAGGAAGCAGCCAGCGTAATCTCTCAAGCTCTCCAGCCGCTCTTCAGTTTAGTCACTGTAAAAACCCATGAACAGACACCTTATGGTCCAGTTGTCTGCAAGGCAAGAAATCCACTGGCGTACAAGACATTGATGAACGTACTTGGCATGCCGTCGGGTCCATGTAGACAACCTTTAGGAAAGATGACACGTTCTGGATTAGAGGTAGTCCTAACAAACGCTAGGAAAGTTTTTGAAAGCAATCCAGAAATTCTTCAGCCTGTCGCCGACTACTTTAACGTTGACTTAAAGGATCGATTATATAATGCAAAATACCTGGAAGGGCTCTATTATGCTTAAATTGTGTGTAGCAGGCGCCGCAGGTAGAATGGGTAACGCTATCATAACTGAAGCAACAGCGAAAGGGCATCAAATCACTGGTGCAATAGAAGCTCCAAACAGTCCTAGCATAGGCAAGACCCTGAGAGAACTCGGCATAGTCAATTCCGACACACAAATACTAAGTTCCAACAGACTAAACGAAGCTGTCCAAACTGCAGATACATATGTTAGCTTCACAATGCCTGACGCCGAAGTAATTAACATCCCTTTAGTAGCAAATCTTGGAAAACGCATAATCCTCGGCACCACAGGTTTTACACCAGAGCAAAACCGACAAGTCTTAGCCGCTATGACAGACAAAGTACCAGCAGTATTCTCACCAAATTATTCTGTAGGTGTCAACATACTCTTCAAATTGGCCGAAGCTTTGAACGCATTTCCTACAGGGTACGATTTCAGTTTAAGCGAAATCCACCATACAGGGAAGAAAGATGCTCCGAGCGGGACAGCTAAGAAGCTTGAACAAATAATATCAAAAACTCGTGGTTACTCAAAAATCGTTTCAGGGCGAGAAGGCATTAGCCCGCGGCAACCCTCGGAACTCGAATCGATAGCAATTCGTGCTGGCGGAGTCCCAGGGATTCATGACATAATCGTTGCTGGCCCCTACGAGATGCTTAGAATAGAACACACAGCGTTCTCACGTAACGTCTTTGCTCAAGGAGCTGTTTATGCTGCCGAATGGTTAAGCAATCAAAAAGAGGCTAAAGTGTTTAACATGGCTGATGTTTTAGGATTGTCTTAGCCTGTAAATCAACCATTAACTTTTTTATCAAGGATAACTAACTCAAAAGGGCTAAGGAAGAAACAAACCATGACAATAAAGCGTAAAGTTGCAATATTAGGAGCAACCGGAGCCGTTGGTCAGCGGTACATTCAACTCCTGCAGGGGCACCCATGGTTCCAAATTGAAGTGCTTGCTGCTTCAGAGCGGTCAGCAGGCAAAAAATATGGTGATGCTTGTAATTGGGTTATGGAGACAAATTTGCCTAAAGAAATTGCTGAAATGCCTGTAACGAACGCTGACGTCGTATCAGTAGAGAAGGCGGGGGATGTTGATTTAGTGTTTTCTTCGTTGCCAGGAGACCTAGCGGGTCCAGTTGAATCGGAGTTTGCAGCGCTTTATCCAGTGTTTAGCAAGGCAAGCGCTCACCGAATGGAAAAAGACGTTCCATTACTTATTCCAGAAATTAACCCAGATCACGCAGATTTGGTAAAGATTCAGCAGAAGCTAAGAAGCTGGAAAGGCTTCATAACGACAGACCCCAACTGCAGTACAATTCAACTTGCAGTCACTCTAAAACCTTTAATGCAGTTTGGCTTAAAGGAAATCATTGTTTCAACTATGCAAGCGTTAAGCGGAGCAGGATACCCAGGTGTACCATCATTAGACATAATCGATAACGTGGTTCCCTTTATTTCAGGTGAAGAAGAGAAGATGGAAGCGGAGGCTCTAAAGATACTTGGCAACTTCAACGGCATGGCGATCCAGAATGCTGAGTTCAAGCTTAGTGCAAGCTGCAACAGAGTTCACGTAAAAGATGGCCATTTAGAATCAGTCTTCGTAAAGCTCTCAGAAGATCCGTCAATAGAAGAAATAGAAAGTGCTTTTGCTAACTTTAGAGGTGAACCGCAAAAGCTCAAGTTGCCTTCTGCCCCACTTAACCCAATTGTGGTTCGGCATGAGAAAAACAGACCTCAGCCACGCTTTGACCGTGATACCGGTTGCGGAATGAGTGTTGTAGTTGGCAGAATACGCAAAGATCCAATTATGACTTTCAAGTACATGTGTCTTGGACACAATACGGTTCGTGGCGGTGCAGGCGCAGGTGTTTTAAGCGCTGAGCTCTTTGTAGCTAAAGGTTTAGCTTAAACTATTTTAGTCCAGCATAACGTGGGTGCAAACAAGTATGGTTAAAAATAAGAAGCTTCGTGAACCGTTGGAGGAGCGGAAAGGATGCTTGTTCTTTGATGGTTGTTCAGTCAAAGACTTGGCTCAAAAATATGATACTCCATTGTATGTGGTAAGTGAGAAGCGCATTAGGGACAATTACAATCGAATTCATGACGCTTTAATCCGCAACTACAAATACGTCCGGGTCTATTATGCTGCAAAAGCCAATTCTAATCTTACTGTGCTAAAGATTTTGCAGTCACAAGGTGCATATTTAGATACGGTTAGTCCTGGAGAAGTGTTCATGGGATTAATCAGCGGATACACTCAAGACCGTATAATGTTCACTGGAACCAGCGTCCGAAACGATGAGTTAAAAATGCTGGCAGACGCAAATGTCACTGTAAACATTGATTCACAATCCGAGTTAGATCGATTGCTAAAGGTTGCAGTCCCACAAATTGTGTCGGTGCGCGTTAATCCCGAAATTGGTGCAGGGCATCATAGTCACTGCATTACTGCTGGTCCAGACTCGAAATTTGGACTTTGGGAAGAAGAGGCAATTCAAGCTTATGCGATTGCAAAAAGGGCCAGGGTTGAACGTTTCGGCATTCAAATGCACATTGGTTCAGGTATTCTTGGAGTTGAACCTTACGTTTTAGCTGTCGAAAAACTGTTGAGTATTGCCAAGCGTGTTCATGATGAAGTAGGAATAGACTTTGAATTTATCGATATAGGCGGCGGCTTTGGTGTTCCCTACAAGCCGGAAGACCAAGACTTCGATTTATCAGAGTTCGCCAACAAAGTGGTTGCGCCATTCAAGACTAAACTTGCTGAGTATGGGCTTGGGAAGCCGTTTCTGTGCATTGAACCAGGCAGGTACTTAGTTTGTGACGCAAGCATTTTGCTAACAACTGTTAACACCGTAAAAGTCACGCCTTCAAAGAAGTTCGTAGGTGTGGATGCAGGCTTCAACACACTAGTTAGACCAACTATGTACGGTTCTTACCATCCCATATTGATTGCTAACAAGCTTGGAGTAGCAGATAAGGAAACCTATGATGTAGTGGGACCAATTTGTGAGTCAGGCGATGCCTTAGCCAAAGACCGGATGCTGCCCGTGATTGAGGAAGGTGACGTGCTTGCGGTCTTGAATGCTGGGGCATACGGTTTCAGTATGAGCTCACAGTACAATGCAAGACCAAGAGCTGCAGAAGTTCTGATTAGGCAAGGCAAGTCTTTCGTGATTAGGGAACGGGAACAGCTTGATAACTTAACGAGTAATCAACGGGCGGCAGAGTGATTTATGCGTTTTTGGAAGATGCATGGTTTAGGTAACGATTACATAGTGATCGACAACCGTGACGAAGGAATTAGCGGTAGTCAGGCTGAAGCTCTAGCTAAGCGGCTTTGTGAACGCCACTTTTCGGTTGGTGCGGACGGTCTCTTGCTCGTTTCTAAATCCAAAGTAGCTGATGCCAAGATGAAGATCTTCAACGCCGACGGTAGCGAAGCAGAAATGTGTGGCAACGGAATAAGATGTTTTGTCAAATACTGTTATGAAAAAGGCATTGCAGTTAAACCGGAGTTCATGGTTGAGACCCTGTCTGGTTTAAAACATGTTTGGTTGACCCTAAACGGTAAAGAAGTCACAAATGTTAAGGTGAACATGGGTGTACCAAATTGGAGCCGAATGTCTCTTCCCATGGTTGGGCAGGGCACTTGCATCAACGAAAATTTAGATGTTAATGGCGAGATATTCAAAGTAACTTGCCTCTCACTGGGGAACCCACATTGCATAATATTCGTCGATAATTTAGACGATTTTCCAGTTGAGCAAGTCGGTTCGAAAATTGAGAATCATACGGCTTTTCCAAATCGAACCAACGTTGGCTTCGCACAAGTTGTAAACCAAAACGAGCTCAAAGTCCGTGTTTGGGAACGTGGCTGCGGAGAAACTTTATCGTGCGGTACCGGAACTTGTGCTGCTGTGGCAGCTGCAAACAAGCTTAGAAAAGTTGGAAACAAAGTTACTGTTCATGTGCTTGGTGGCGATTTGAGTGTGGAAGTTGCTGAAAACTTGTTTTTAAGTGGAGCAGCCGAAAAAATTTTTGAAGCAACTCTTTTTGGAGAACAATAAAATGACTTTTGAATCTGCAAATCGGGTAAAGCGGTTACCTCCATACTTATTCGCAGAAATAGAGAAAATCATTAAGGAAAAGAAAGCTCAAGGTATAGACTTGATTTCGTTAAGCATCGGTGACCCTGACCTTCCTCCTCCCCAATTCATCGTAGAAGCGTTAAAAGAAGAAGTAGCTAACATAAAGAACCACAATTATTCATTTAGCCAAGGCGAACCAGACTTCCGTGAAGCAGTTGCGGCATGGTATAAGAATCGCTTCAATGTTGACCTTCAACAGGACCAAGTAATTGCTCTTTTGGGCTCAAAAGAAGGCATAGCAAATATCGCTCGAGCATTCATAAATCCGAGAGACAAAGTAATGGTGCCTAATCCAGCTTACCCAGTTTACGCTAACGGTAGCACCATCCTCTGCGATGGCACAATTGTATCTCTGCCCCTGATTGAGAAAAACGGCTTCAAGCCAGATTTTGAAGCGGTAAATCCAAAGGGGGTCAAAATGATGTTTCTCAACTATCCAAATAACCCGACAGCAGCAACAATTGATATTCGATTCCTCAAAGAAGCCATTGACTTCGCCAAGGACAACAACATAATTTTATGTTATGATAATGCCTACTCAGAAATCACATACGATGGCTATCAGGCACCCAGCATTTTAGAAGTTGACGGTGCAACTGATGTTGCTGTTGAGTTCCATTCACTTTCAAAAACCTTCAACATGACAGGCGACCGCATAGGCTTCGCTGTAGGTAACAAGCAGCTCATAAGTGGATTAACAAAAATCAAGTCACAAATCGATTCTGGGCCTCCAGTTTACACCCAGAAAGTCGCCGTCAAAGCCTTAGCAAGCTACACAAGCAATTGCAAACCAGAGTTCCTAAAGAAAAACAACCAAATCCTCCAGGAACGCCGCGACCTGCTAGTCGAAACACTTTGCAAGATTGGCTACAAATGCGACAAGCCTAAAGCAACATTCTATGTTTGGGTTAACTGCAAAGAAGACTCAATGCAATTTGCTACCAAACTGCTTGATGTTGGTGTAGCAGTAACGCCAGGTATAGGTTTTGGCAAGTTTGGGGAAGGTTATGCTAGAATGACATTTACACAGCCCAAGGAACGTATAATTGAAGCCTGCAACAGAATCGCTGGCGCTTTCTAACATTTCTTTTTACTGAAATCTGGCTGAGACTGAAAGACGAAGAAAAAAATGGTTTAACTGAAGAACAAAAAAGTGAGGAAGTAGTTTTTTTATTTAGCGGCTGCCTTTGCAAGCTTTTTCAAGATTGCGTCTTTAGCAATGGTATAGGCGATCGAGTAATCAAATAATCCCTGTGGTTCGTTGGTTGCGCGTTTTATCATTTCTGTCTCTGTCTTAATTTTGAGTTTGCCGATGGCTAATGCGCCTATTCCGAAAACACCTGGTTTAATTTCTAAACCATCATCATTTGATCCTAAACCTTCCACACCTAAGGGTTTGATAGCGTTGATGTCGGCGACGATTTTGCAGGATGTACCAATCTGTGATTTTGATAGGAGTTGTATTCCGCCTGCACCTGCTGAAAGTACGATTTCCGCGTCTTTGACGGCGTCTGCTGTTTGTTCTGGTTTTGCCACTTCGACAACTTTGACTCTTTGTGCGCCGACTTCTTGGTTGATTTTGTCAGCGACTGCTTGTCCTTTTGCTATTGTGCGGGATGTGATGGTTACGTTTGCTTTTTCTGCTGCGTAGATTCTTGCGGCTGTTTGCCCGACTGGTCCTGTGCCTGCAAGTACTGTGACTTTTTTGCCTTCTAATGTGCCGAAACCTTTCTCCATGGCTGCTCCGAAGGTTTTTGCCACTGCGGCAGCTGCTGTTGAGTATCCTCCCCGTGGGTCAACGATTATGCTGTTTCCCCATGGCGCTGATTTCATTGCTTTCTGAGTTGCTTCTACGACTTTCTCAACCATTTCGAAGTTGCTTCCGTTGATGAAAATTTTTGTATGTTTTGCTCCTTCTGGTCCCCGAGGAAAGAGTAAGTCAAAAACTATTTTTGGGGCGTCTTCAGCGGTTACGTTTTCGTATTTGAATATCATTGAGTCCGGAAAAGCGTCAATTGCTACTAGCATGTCAAATGGGCTGCAATATTTGTCTGTGTCTAAGAAAACAAAAACTGTTTTGTAACTTGGTGGTTGTGCCACTTTTTTACACCTTAAGGTGTTTGTGAATGCAGTTTAATGATTTAAGATTATCTTTGCTTTAAATTTTGAAAAGGCTAATATTAAACGTGTCAGCACTTTGTTTCTTAATTTCGGTTAACTGCTATGCGGAGCTGGAAGCATTAATAAGAAATTGGGTTTGATTCCAGTAGCTGCAGTACTGTTGACGTTAGCTGTAATGCTTGGGTTGGGCTTAAAAGGACAGTACGCTTTCAATCCGCCTTATCTGCTGGTAATTTTAACTTTTGTTTTCTACTTGTTGGTTACACCAATTATATCGTTGATTTCAGCCCGAGGCTACTTGGCTACAGGGTCTCTCACTCTTCTTTTTGTCAGCTTAGCTTTCTTTGTTGGTGTGCCATTTTCTGTTGCAACCGCTATCGCTGTATCTTCTCCTAGCCTGACTGTAACTTTCGGAGCTTTGGGTTTACTGATATCTTCGACTTTTCAGATTTTAGGTGCAGCTCAAGCATCCTTTGGGTCTGTACCTGTAGGGTCTGAGCGGAGAAACCTCAGATTAACTGCAGCGTATTCCGCAACTCTCGCTTTAAGTATCTTAATAGTTTTGCTGGGTTCTTTAAGCGTCTTCCCAGCCTTCTTTGTGCAAAATGTTGGTGCCACCTTAATCGATGAATTTGTTTATGTATTGATTATTCTTTTCTTCGTCACAGGCGGTTTGCTTTATCTGAGGCTTTATGTAAAATCCAAGTCAGAAACGCTCTTTATCTATTCACTTGCTTTGTTGCTGTATAGCATGGGGTCGTTTGGCCTAACTCAGCAGGTTGTTTTTGGCGACGCAATCGTCTGGATTGGCAGATTATCCACGTATTTTAGACTGCTTTACTTCCTCTATGCTTTGCTTGGCAACCGCCAAAAGAAATAGGTTAAGCTAAATTCATAGAGCTTTTTTCTTGACCGTGAACTTTTTTATACTTGTGGAACCTAAATTTCAGAAAGCACGGTGCAGAATTTGTCCATAGATTCTTTGTCAAATGCATGGTCAAAAGCTCTCAGCGTCGATAGGAAACACTTTAACCTGTTCTTTGATAAAATGCTCGATGCCTTCGCTTATCACAAGATTGTAGTTGACAACGATGGTAAACCAGTCGACTACCTCTTTTTGGAAGTTAATCATGCTTTTGAGATAATGACTGGCTTGCAAAGAGAGAAGATTATTGGTAAACGAGTGACTGAAGTCCTGAAGGGCATAGAGAATGATCCTGCAGATTGGATAGGACTTTACGGTAATGTTGCTTTGACTTGTGAGTCAATTCAGTTTGAAAATTTCGCTGAACCACTTGGTAAATGGTATAATGTGTCAGCTTACTGTCCCGAAAGAGGCTATTTCGTTGCACTTTTTGAAGATATAACCGAACGCAAGAAAGCCGAAAAAGCGTTAAAAACGGCACTTGCCCAATTCTACGGTAGCCTTTCAAGTATGCATGGAGCAATTTTGCTTGTTTCAGTCGAAGGACGAGTGGAATTCGCCAATCAGTCCTTCTGTGATTATTTCAATTTGAAAGAATCGCCATCCGAGCTAACTGGGCTCTCTTCAGACGAAGTTATCGGAAAAATCAAGAATGCTTATGTGCACCCTGACCATGAAGTCGCCCGCATAAAGGAAATAGTCGCTGCAGGCAAACCTGTGATAGGTGAAGAAGTTGCATTGCAAGGGGGCAGGACTTGTCTTAGAGACTTTATCCCACTGCACAGAAATAATGAATCATTCAGTCGTTTATGGCATCACATGGACATTACTGCACAAAAGAAAGCAGAAGACGCCCTTCGACAAAGTGAGGAGCGCTTTTCAAAAGCATTCAACGAAAGTCCTGCAGCACTTATTATTACACGTTTATCAGATGGACATTATATTGATGTTAACGAAGCGTTTCTAAAAATATTTGAATACAATAGACTAGACGTCATAGATCATACCTCACCTGAACTTAATATCTTCGCTAATCCACAAGGAAGAACAGATTTCTTAAAGATACTTGGTAAAGAATGCAGAATCAGCAATTTAGAAATGACCTTTAGAACTAAAACAGGCAAATTTGTACCATCAATTGTTTCAGTGGAAAAAATATTACTTAATGGAGAAGAACATATCTTAACAACGCTTATTGACATAACCAAACGCAAAAACGCAGAACACGCTCTAAAAATAAGTGAGCAACGCTGGTCTACTACTTTATCAAGCATTGGAGACGCGGTAATAGCCACTGACATAGATGGCAAGATTACATTTTTGAATCCTGTTGCCGAACAATTAACTGGTTGGACACTTAACGAGGCTAATCAAAAACCAATAAAGCAAATTTTTAACATAGTAAACGAAAAAACTCACCAGCAAGTTGAAAACCCAATCGTAAAAGTTATTGAAAAAGGATTAGCTATCAGCCTAGCTAATCACACAGTTTTGATTCGAAAAGACGGAACTGAAATTCCAATCGATGACAGTGGAGCGCCCATATTAACTGAAAATGGGAAAATTAGCGGTGTTGTGTTTATCTTCCGCGATATTAGTGAACGTAAAAAGGCTGACGAGAAGATAGCTCAGCAAGCCTTCATGATAGCTAATGCAAACGACGCCATAGTTGGCTATGACATGGGGCAGAAGGTTACCTTCTGGAACAAGACGGCTGAAAAGTTATACGGTTACACCGCAGAGGAAGCCCTTGGCGCAGCAAGTGTTGATCTTCTTAAGCCTTCATATGTCGACATTAAACGAGAAGACCTGATTAAGAGGCTATCAACTGACGGGCGCGTGGAAACCGAATCCATACGGTTAATCAAAGACGGGAAAAGTATCAACGTAGAGGCCCATATTATTCTTCTGCGCAATGAATTAGGCGAATCACTCGGCTATGTATCCGTTGACAGAGACACTACCGATCGCAAGAAAGCTGAACAAGAGCTTTGGAGAGCAAAAAACGATTGGGAACGTACATTTGACACCATTCCCGACTTCATAGCAATATTGGACAAAAAACACAAAATTGTGCGAGCTAACAAAGCTATGGCTCAACAACTGGGTATTAGCTCGCAACAAGCTATTGGATTAAGTTGCTACAAATGTGTTCATGGTACGGATATTCCACCAGAATTTTGTCCTCATGCCAAGACCTTGGAAGACGGCAAAGAGCATGTTGCGGAAGTTTACGAACCCCATCTTGGAGGCTACTTCTTAGTTAGCACAACTCCTATCAAAGATGAGCGGGGACGGATGACTGGTTCAGTACATGTTGCCCGAAACATTACAGAGCGCAAAAGAGCTGAAAAAGAAATTGCTCGTTTAGCATCATTTCCAACCCTTAATCCTAATGCAATATTCGAAGTTGATTTCAACGGAAAATTAACCTATTCTAACCCTGCAACAAAAATACTCTTTCCGGATTTTGAAAACTTGGGTCTTAGCCATCCCTTTCTTTCCGATTGGCATACTATTGCCCAAAAATTTGGAAGGGAAACAAAAAAAGTTTTTGGAAGAGAAGTAACAGTTGCAGGGCATTGGTATCATGAGACATTTTATTTTGTGCCTGAAACCCAGAAAATACGTGTGTACACAGTTGATATCGATGAGTTAAAGATAGCTGAAGAGGCTCGTGCTAAAGTTCAGGTTAAACTTGAAGAAAATGCTGTTTTACTTGAAGAATACGCTAGCCAAATGGAAGAATTAGCCGAGCAACGGGCACAGCAACTCAAAAACTCAGAGCGCCTAGCAGCCATCGGGCAAACAGCAGGAATGGTTGGTCATGATATTCGCAATCCGCTTCAGGCGATAACTGGAGACATGTACTTGATAAAAGAAGAACTGAAAACAATGCCTGAAGGCGAAAACAAACAAGCGGTCTTTGAAAGCATCGATGCAGTCAACGAAAATCTCACGTACATAGATAAGATTGTTAGCGACTTACAAGACTACACAAGGCCCTTAAAGCCCAATATTCAAGAAGCAAATCTTTCAGAACTAATAGAAGGTACAATTTCAACAATTAATATTCCAAAAAGAATAGAGTTAACAACAGAAATCAAAGATAACTCAAAAGCAATCAAAACAGATGTCGCCTACCTTAGAAGGATACTAACGAATCTAATCACTAACGCCGTGCAGGCGATGCCAAATGAGGGTGAATTAACTATTAAAGCAAACAAGAAAATAGACAAAATAGTAATTAGTGTGCAAGACACGGGCGTCGGTATTCCCGAAGAAGTTAAAACAAAAATGTTCACTCCACTTTTCACTACAAAATCAAAAGGGCAAGGTTTAGGACTAGCTGTCGTCAAACGGCTTGTAGAATCATTAAAGGGCGAAATCACATTCGAAAGCCAGCCAAACGAGGGAACCAAATTCAAAGTTGAACTATCACAAGCAACGCAATAGAAATTACAAACTTTCCACACTTTACCTAAAAAATTGGAATGGGCATAACTTTGAACCGCAATTGTTTAATAAGTTAGCTCTCAAAGTTTTATCCATAAAAACCTAGGAAGGCATTTAATTGTCAATAAATGAGAATTTAGCGAAACTTTCTAATGCCTGCGGAGTAACGGGCAGAGAAAATGAAGTTAGGGAATTAATGATTAGACTCATGACGCCCTACACAGACGAAATAATTGTTGATAGACTTGAAAATGTTATTGCGGTCAAAAAAGGAAAAGAAAAGTCGCCCAAAATTATGTTAGCAGCCCACATGGATGAAGTTGGCTTAATGGTGAAAACTATCACTAAAGATGGGTTTCTGCAATTTGCTAAAATGGGTGGGATAGATGACCGTATTTTGCCTGCTCAGAGAGTCACAATTTTTTCTAAAAAACGCACTTTCGCAGGGATAATAGGCTCGAAACCGCCCCATATTCAAAAGGAAGAGGAACGGAAAAAAATCATTGCTTCTGATGAACTCTTTATTGACATCGGTGCAGAGAGCAAAGATGATGCTTTAGCTATGGGTGTCTCAGTTGGTGACTCAGTAGGTTTTGATGTTAATTATGTTCAATTAGGCAAGGATGTCGTTGTTGGTAAAGCCTTTGACAACCGAGCAGGCTGTGTCACAATGGTGGAAGCACTCAGGATATTGGAAAAAACTGACTTCACTATTTATGCTGTAGGTACTGTTCAGGAAGAAGTAGGCTTGCGTGGTGCAGGAGCAGCAGCTTTCAGCGTTGACCCTGACGTGGCAATAGCTCTCGATGTAACCATAGCGGGTGATACTCCTGGCGTAAAGGAGTTTGATACTAGCGTAAAGATGGGTAAAGGTCCTGCGCTTACAATCTCCGATTCAGGATTGATAACGTCGTCTAAGATTTTGCGATGGCTTTTGGATTCTGCGGAAGAAGAAAAAATTCCCTATCAGATTGAAACAGGCTTAATGGGGTCTACTGATGCGGCAAGAATTTCACTTACAAGGCAAGGGATTCCATGCGGGAACATATCTATGCCCGTACGTTATATTCACAGCCCAGTTGGCATGCTAAGCCTAAGAGACATTGAAAACTGCGCTAAACTCACAGTTTCAGCAATCCAGAGAACCTCAAAGTACTTCTAAACGAGCATATATTCATGTTACCAAACCAGCAGGTATCTGAAAAAGCACTCAAAAACTATCAAAGCGGATATAACTGTGCCGAAAGCGTACTTTTGGCATTATACGAGCATATTGAACCAAAAAGTAAAAATGAGCTTGTTCCAAAAATAGCCGCTGGCTTCGGAGGCGGCATAGGACGCTGCGGTTCAGTATGCGGGGCCTTAACTGGCAGTATAATGGCAGTCGGCATCCAGTATGCTTCAAATGAAACCGGCGTTGAAAAACGAGCAAAAGCTTATGCGTACGCCAAAACTCTTCTTAAGACGTTTGAAGAGCAGCATGGTACCACTTTCTGTAGAGACCTAATCAAATATGACCTTTCTAACCCTGAGGAAGCGGTCAAGTTCCGTCAGGAAGGCATACCTCAAAAAGTATGTGCTAAACTCATTAAAGATGCAATCGAAAACTATTTTGAATTAGAAACCAAATAGCCTATTTTTTCTTTGCAGTTTGTATATTAACGAAAGCGTTTTTAGAACAGCCTGTTCACTTATCTTTGGGTCTTTATCGATGAATGACGACAAGCCCCAAAAATTTGAGGGGAAATTTGAGTTTCTAGAACACACTGCAGACGTTTACGTAAGTGCACGAGGGAAGACAATGGAAGAAGCCTACGAAAACGCTGCATTGTCAATGTTTGAAACTATGACCGACTCAAACAAAATCGCTCAAACACAGGAGCAAACTATTGAGATTGAGGCTGAAGACCAGTATGCGTTACTATATAACTGGCTTGAAGCCTTGCTTGTGAAGTTTGAAATTGAAAACATGCTTTACTCAAAATTCCAAATTTCAGATTGGAACGAAACCGCTGAAACCTTCAAATTCAAAGCGAAAATTTGGGGCGAAAAATTTGATCCTCAAAAACATCCCCAAAAAGTTGGAGTTAAAGCCGTGACTTACCATAGAATGGTAATAATAAGAGAAAAAGACCGAGTGGTCTTAGAGTTTATTTTAGATATTTAGGCGAGCTTGAGTTTCTTTAGCTCTGCTACCATTTTTTCAACTATAGGTTCTGGCGTTTGATCAAGAGCTGTGGTGCCTGAGACGACAAATGGAATCCTTTTTTCTTTGAAGAATTCAACTAGTGGCTTTGTCTGTTCTTGGTAAACTTGGAGTCTTTTCTTAATAACTTCAGGATTGTCATCGGATCGTTGGTATAGAGGTCCTCCGCATTTGTCGCAGATGCCTTCAACTTTTGGTTTCAAATAGCGAACGTTGTAAACAGTTCCGCAGTTACGGCATATCCGGCGGGTTGATAAACGTTCAATGATTATCCAATCTGGGACATCAAGCATTAGTATGGCATCAATTTTTGTAATAGTTTCCAACATTTTTGCTTGATCAAGCGTTCGTGGGTACCCATCTAAAATGAAGCCTTTTCCTTCAGGAATTTTACTTAACCGTTGCTTTAGTACCTCAGTTACGACTTCATCTGGAACTAGCATCCCCTTTTCCACATAACTTTTGACTTTCTTTCCTAGCTCTGAGTCTTGTTTCATTAATTCACGAAAAATATCGCCGGTTGCGATTGTTTCTATATCAAGTTTTTCTTTAAGCCTTGAGGAATATGTGCCTTTTCCTGCACCTGGTGCTCCTAACATAATTGCTTTCAATTTTTTTGCCAACCTTTAGCCCTTCATAAAAGCATTATCTGTAATTAAATTTTATCATTCTTTTTTTCGCGAAAATATTTATGGTGCAACAGCGCTCAAGCTTAACTAAGGTGAATTTTTGCTTTCACGAGAGATTGGGAAAAACCTTTTTCAAATCGAGCTGGAAACGGGTGGGTTCAAAAACCTCATTTGTAGCTACGTAATAAAAGCTGCTAAAATTACTCTTGTGGAGTCGGGTCCAACATCTTCTGTGCCTAAACTTGTTACTGGTTTAAAAGAACTCGACATACCCTTTGAAAACATCCAGTATCTTGCAATCACACATGTTCATTTAGATCATGGCGGCGGCGCAGGTACTCTGCTAAAATTGCTGCCTAACGCCAAAGTCCTTGTTCATCCGAGAGGAATGCCTCACTTGATTAATCCTGAACGCCTTTGGTCTTCAGCTCAAACGGTTCTAGGGTTTGTCAGCGAAATTTTCGGTGAACCTGAGCCAGTTCAAAAAGAACGCATAATTCCGGTTACAGAGGGCATGTTTGATTTAGGTGAAGGCGCCAAATTGAAGGTTATAGAAACGCTCGGGCACGCTTCACATAACTTGAGTTACCAAGAATCATTTAACAGAGGTGTTTTTCCAGGGGATGCTGCAGGGACATATTTTCCAGAGTTCGATGTTGTAGTTCCTACTACCCCGCCACCATTCCATTTAGAGTCAGCATTAGTTTCTCTGGACAAATTAATCAGTTTAGAACCAACTGTTTTGTATTATAGTCATTTTGGAATAGCCTCCGATGCAGTGCAACGCCTAAAAAGTTACAAGTTACAGCTTGAATTATGGTCAAAGATAGCCGAGGAAGGGGTTAAAAAAAATCAAAGTTTAGAAGAGATACGTGATAGAATTATTGCTGAAGACAAAGTTATGACAAAAATTGGGGGGTTCGTTAGGGCTCATCGTATTTACTCAAAAACGGTTCTGGAAAATTGCGTAAGAGGATTTATCGAATACGCAAAGCGGAAACAAGCTTGATAAAGTTTATAATCTCATTAATCTCTTGTTTGGAACGGTGAAGATTTTTGGGCGAAAGTGAAAGCAGAGGCGCTCCTGAGAGAGTTCCCTTAGAAAAAGTTAACGATTACATGTGGCGGATTCCACAATATAAGCCTGCAATGCGTGTTCCAGGCATGATTTTTGCCAACGAAGCTCTGTTAGATAAGATGAAAACTGATAGGACTCTTTGGCAATGCTCAAACGTTAGCCAGTTACCTGGAATCTACAAACATGCTATAACATTACCCGATGGGCACGAAGGTTACGGTTTTCCTATTGGTGGTGTGGCAGCAACGGATTACGATAATGGCGTTATCAGCCCAGGCGGGGTAGGCTATGATATTAACTGTGGCGTTCGTCTTTTAGCAACAACGCTTACTGAACAGGAGATCAGACCCAAACTTGCACCGTTAGCCGAAACTATTTTTCGTAATGTTCCTTCTGGACTTGGATCTCGCAGAAAAGACCTCACAATATCCAACGCTGATTTAGACCATTTGGCAGTTGAAGGGGTACCTTGGCTTATCAAACGCGGGTTTGGCTGGCCAGAAGATGCAGAACACTGTGAAGAACAAGGCGCCATGCCTAATGCCGACCCAGACAAAGTTTCAAACACCGCTAAAAGCAGAGGCTTAACCCAAATTGGCACTTTAGGTTCAGGAAACCACTTCTTAGAAATACAAAAAGTAGACAAAATCTACAACCCCAAAACAGCCAAGGCTTTTGGAATCACACACGAAGGTCAAGTAACAGTTATGATCCATTGCGGATCTAGGGGATATGGTCATCAAGTCTGTTCTGACTATCTAAGAGTAATGGAGCATGCAGTCGTAAAGTATAAAATAACATTGCCTGACCGCGAATTAGCCTGTGCCCCAGGAACAAGCAACGAAGCCCAAGATTACTTCCAAGCCATGGCTTGCGCAGTCAACTACGCTTTTTGCAATCGACATGCAATAATGCATTGGGTTAGACAAAGTTTTCAACAAGTTTTCCAGCAACCCGCCGAAAATTTTGGTTTAAAACTTGTTTATGACGTAACTCATAACATCGCTAAAGTTGAAACCCACAAGGTCGATGGAGGAGAAAAGAAGGTTTGGGTTCACCGCAAAGGTGCTACACGTGCTTTCCCACCAGGACACCCAGATATCCCTACAGATTACCGCAGTGAAGGACAGCCTGTACTCATTCCTGGAAGTATGGGCACAAGCTCATGGGTTCTAGCAGGTTCAAACAAAGCAATGGATTTAACTTTCGGTTCAACAGCACACGGCGCAGGAAGAATGATGAGCCGCTCAGCAGCAAAAAGGCAATATTGGGGCGGAGACATAAAGACGGCTTTGGAGAAACGAGGCATTGTTGTCCGTGCCGCAAGTACTTCAGTGTTGGCTGAGGAAGCAGACCTAGCATACAAAAACGTGGACATGGTTGCCGACGTCAGCGACAAAGTCGGAATCGCAACTAAAGTAGCCCGGCTTGTTCCGTTGGCAGTGGTCAAAGGGTAAAATTTACCCCACTTTTATTTTTCGTCTTTATGAAATCAATGACTTTTATGGGTTTATTTGGGAAATTGTATATCTAAAAGCTAACCAATGCAGTAAATAATTAAATCTCAACAGATCAGGAAAACCTCAATTTGACCACCAACCAAATCAGGCTTCGATACAGCGGATACATCGTTTTTATAACTCAAATGCTAGGCATAATTACCGGGCTTATTTACACGCTTTTGCTCACAAGAAACATGTCAAAGGCTGAATATGGAATTTGGACAAACATTTTTGATTACACTGCATATTTTATCCTGTTCGGCAGTGTTTTGCCTTTCTGGGTAACAAGATTTACAGCAAGAGGAAAGCAAGGCACAGTTAAAACCAGTGTTTACACGCAATTGACGCTAGGAGTTGTTTCTCTTTTAATTTATTTGCCAGCTATATTTCTGATTTCTCATGCAATTGGAACTACAGGATATTTGTTGATTTATCTCCTGGCAGGATTGTATATTCTAAATTTTTTCATGGTTGCTGTATTTGAAAGCGTTTTACAAGCAATTAAACCGCAAGCAGTCGGGTACGGCTTTATTATTCAAGAGGTTGTGAAGGTTGTTGTTGCAGTAATTTTGATATTGGGCTTTAAAGAAATTTTCTTTGGTGCAATAATGGGTTTGGTTGTTGCATGTTTTGTCCAAATATTATATTATCTTTATCTTCTGTTTGATTACTTTAAAGAAAGAGCGAACTGGGGTTACGTTAAAGAGTGGATTAAAGGTTCGCCAGCAATTGCTTTTAATGCAATTGGTTCTCAATTGGTAACTTTTGTTCTTATCTTGCTTTTCTTATATGCCGGTTCAGATGCAAGAGCTTATTATCAGGCTGCTTTGAGTTTTACAGTTATAGTTGGGTATTCTTCGTCTTTAGCTTTAGCGTTGTATCCTAAACTGCTAGCTAACTCTTGCAGCGAAAAGGAAGTAGGATTATCTTTTAGAACGGTTATGATGTTGGGTATTCCGCTTGCCACGTTAACTATTGTTATGTCTGTTTCATTCTTAACTATCCTGAAAGATTTCTATGCTCCTGGCTGGCCTGTTCTGGTTGCGTTAACAATCGATGCATTGATTGGCCTAATCTATACGTTTTATACTTCATGTCTTTTCGGTGTAGAATCCTTTGATGCTGAAGGAAAAATATCAATCCGTAAACTCGTCAGAAGCAAAATCTTCAAAGTATTTGCCATTCCATACATTCAGGCAGCCATCGCATTGCCCTTGACATATTTTGTCTTAACAAGGTTGCCGGTAGTTGACCCCATAATATCAACAGTAGACGTAGTGGTCATACTCATCAGCGTTCATCTTGCAAGTTTCATTGGATTATACCTCTATATGCGCCATTCCATCAGAATACCTGTAGCTTGGAGAATCCTAGCCAAATATATTTTCTCAGCATTAATTATGGGAATCCTGCTTTATCTGCTTCCAACCACGTCGACGCTTCTCTCTACAATAACTAAAGCTCTCGGAGGCTTTTCCATTTATGTCCTGATTCTGCTCGCGATTGATGCACAAGCGCGAGAACTTGTCAGAGAAATATGGGAAGAAATCAGACATTCTAAACAAGCTAATAATCAGGGTAACAATTCAGGCATACCCTCTTCTTAAAGAAGTGAAAATTAATATCTTTTAAAAAAAAGATATTTGTTTAAGCAGTTAAGTTTACAAGGTTGTCTCTTATTTGAAAGATGAATGTGGGATATGCGGCAGAGTTCTAAGGGTAGTTTACATGCGTAAGTGTGAACGCTGCAAAAAATTGTATTGCCGAGACTGTATGGTGCCCGATGTTGCCACTGGTGACCCAAACGCAATGTTATGTTTGCATTGTGCTAGACGAGTTGTTGCGCCAGTTTCAAAAGGCAAATATGATGGGCTTGAAAGTCACCTAAAATTTAGAGCTGCTTTCACAAGTATCGTAAAACTTTCTTTTGCAAGAATAGATGGCTTAATTGGAAGCTGTCTGCCAACAAATGCTTTCAGGGACATGACTTGGTGGAGTAACTCGTCATCTAGTGCTCATGCGAAAGCTTGGTTAAATGCAGGTTGGGAAGTGCAAGAACTAAGTCTCAAAGAAGGCTACGTTGTTTTCAAGAAAGTGCGCAATGTCACAGTCAAAAAAGGTGGGCGGCGTAAACTTGAGATAAATACGCCATTCACGCCTGTGCCTGTTCATCGGCCAAGGTCTAAGATTCCATCAAAAACAAAAGTGGCCAAACTTTATGCAAGGATTAAAAATATGGAACGAAACCGTGAGGAGGAGCGTCGGCAGATTAGAGGATTTAAGGGCAGGCCACGGCATTAGACGAAGCTTTTTAGGTGCATAACAGCCTTAACAGTTAAATTAAGTGGTGCCGTCGGTTGCTCGAAAAAACAGTCAGCTTAGAAATTGATAAAACATACGCTGCTGTAAAAGCTGCTTTTGCCAGTAAAAATTGCAAAATAACTTCTGAAAAGCAACCGCAGCAGATTTTGATTAAACAGGGGTCGCTTTGGGGAACATCGCCAAAAACAGCCAAAAAAATAGTAGAAGTCAATTTAGAAACGGTTGATTCTGGAACACATCTAACTTGCGTGTCTCGTTTGAGTTCAGACTGGAAAAACATCACTTTAGTCGGCTGTGTTTTGGCTGCTGTATTGGTCGGTTTATGTTTATGGATGTCTTTTGATTTAAGCGCTTTTATGCTCAGCCGGAAACATAGTTTCTGGAGTTGGATAATAACCTCCAATGGAACCATTGATTTTCAAATAGGGCAAGCTTTTGAAAATTTAACAAAGACCCTTGCCGCCTTTCTATCAGCCATAATTCTTCTAGAGATCGCAATTACTATCTACGTACATGCTAGAATCGATAGGTTTGCAGAGGAAACCATCAATTCGCTTTCGGTCTAAGCCTTGGTTCTAACTTATTTTTTTACCGCATTTCTCGCAGTACGACGCAAAAGATTTGTTGCCTGAGCCACAGAAAATGCAGAATTTACTAATCTCAGCGTTGTTTTCTGTTGTTTCAACAGGGCTGTTTTCTATGGCGGCTGGGTTTTCAGAAGGGATTGGGCTTGACTCAATTGCTAGAGTTTGTCTGTTAGCTTTTGGTTTCTTGGAACTTGTTGTGGTTTTAACCGTAACGGCGATTGAAATACCGATTGCAATAACTATAATTATGAATGGAATAGGATTATCTGAAATCAGATTAAGTGATATTGGTTGAGCTTGCTCAATTTTTGGTTGAGAGATGTCTGGTGTAGCAGCTGGGATTGTTCCGCTGTTTGCTGTTGGTGCTGGTGTTGGCGTATCAAAGGGATACGGCAAAATAATAGGGTTAGGACCATTTGTGGACGTTGCCTGCGAATTTAAAACAAATTGGTTGCTTTCATCTATAGGGTAAACATAAGCAGTTTGTCCTTTGAACTCATCTGGGAGATCACCAATTTTAAAACCTGTTCCCGTTGTTTCTGCATAATAATATGTGTTGTTCTCGTATGTCCAATAGGTTCCTTGCAGATCATTTCCCAATACGCCAACTGCTAAGTGGTCTGTTGGGTTAATAAAAACTGCACCGTAACCCAGTGAAAGTGCTAATGTGGCAAAAAGTATTGCTTTGCAGTCGCAATCTCCTGTCTGATCAACCAATGTTTCAACTGGAAATCTTGGATATTCTTCGTATCCTGTAGTGTTTAAGTCAGAATTGTAAGTAATGCTTTGAACTAAAGCTAAAGCGAAATTTACCTTGTCATATGAACCGTATCCAAGCTGACTTGAGGTTTCATTGATTTTTTCTGCTAAGCTTTGTATGTAGGTATCTTGAGTTGTAACCATCATATCGTAGCCGGCAGGACCATTTCGTGTTCTTTCAGAATCAGGTACCGCTTTGTACGAGTCATATAGGGCTACTGGAATGCTGAGGTTCCAGTTCCAGTGGTTTCCGGCATAATCCCATGAAAATTCTCTAACATAACTCTGGTTTTGATTGGAAGTTTGAGCGAAAACTCCTTCGAAAGGACGTATTATGGGTATCGAAACAACAAGAAGTAATCCTATGATAATCAATAATGTGATTGGTTTATGGTTCAGCAACGGTCTGTTCATCTAATTCTTCAACTTCCATAACATTCATTACCCGTGCGTTTAAGACTTACCCCAAATTATTACCAAGTGGCAAACTGTTGAACAGCTCGACAACTTAAGAAAATAGCACGGTTTAAATCGACATTGCTAATTGAAAAGCGAGCGCAAACAATTTCAAGAACAATTCTACGAAACTCGGTCCTGTTATTACAAAAGTAGACTTGCATCTGTCATTTGTAGATAATTGTTTGTGGTTTATTTGTTGCCGCTATTTTTGCTTGATTATGCCGTAGCTTTGCTTTTTCCAAGCGTCCCTAAACTTATTGTAGTAATCTATCGGCTGGAAAACAGGTGCATAAGTTAATTGCCATTCAAGGCCGCATTTGCAGATTGCGTACACTTCTTTTTTATGGACATTCGCTAAAATTTGCAGTAGTTCTTTTCTGCATTTTGGGCAATAGTATGGTCCGTTAACCATTTGTTTTGCGTCTTTTGTTAAAATTTTCATACGGCTGCCCGGAACTTTACGCGCTTCTTTACTAACACCCATCTTTTGACACTTACTAATTCTATATCTTTGCGATTCGCTCAAGATATACCATTCCATCCTTTACTATAATTTTCATCTGAGAAATTCGAATCTAAATTGGAATCATGACGCGGAAACGTTTTTTTTCTTAGAATTTGCTGATAATCTTGTTTGTCCCTCGCTTTTTAGAAAAGAAGATTTTGAAATTTAGAATTTTTTGAAGCTTCTTCTTCAATTTTTGCGCTATTTCATTTTGAAATCGGCTTGGAATGGGTTTGGATTGGCGAAAGCTTGATTACGGCGGCGTTTTGTTTTTGAAGTTGTGAAGGGATTTGACGTCTGTTTGCGTAGTTTTGACGTCCACTTGCGCGTTTCAAACGTGATCTTACGTGTTTTTGACCAATAATAATCTGTTTTCGATTTGATACTTCAAAATCCTGACTTCTTTGTTTTCAGTTAGATCTAATTTACGCAATATCAATTTCTGTCTTAAACTACTTCTTGACCAATTAATCAGAAGATACTGTAGGTCGCTTTTTTATTGCAAGTTTTAAGGAGTATCGTTTGACATGGGTATTACTGTGTAATTGCCTATCCAGTCAGTAGTCGCTATAATCTTGTCTACCTGCACGATCTGCCACTTTTCCAAATTGCCCAAAGGAATTGAAAAATTCAAAGCCAAGAGCCCATTCTTGTAATAGGCAACTATGTCTAGCTTCGCATTGTATGCAGTTTTGGTTCCAACATTAAAAACAAAACCATCCATAGTAAAGTGAGGATGAGGATACGCCGTATCATTTCTAGGTTCAATAGAAATTCCAAGAGCTGTAACCAAAGTCGGTTTATTTTGATTGTCCAATTGGTTCTGAAGGTCAACTACTTGATTGTTCAACTTATCTGCCTCTAAATTCTTTTGAGCTAATTCATAATTAAGACTGGCTTCAAAAACAGCAAAATAAATCGTTGCCAACAAAAGTGAAGAAAAAATAATCGCAATAATAAGTTTTAGTTTCTTGCCCATTTTGTCACCAGTGATTTTGAATTTCTTCTTATGATAGCTAATTTAACGCCCATATTACTCTCCCTATGGAACAGCCTGTTCCGCAAAAAGAACAACTTGGCAATTTTTTTGAATCGATGCAAAGAAATTAAATCAAGCATTTGGAAATATTGTACTAAACTTCTAAGAATGAACATTAATAAAATATGTCAAAGATGCAAAATCAAGCCCTTCTTTAGGTGAAAAATGGGTGAATTCATTGAGAATAAGGGTTACTTGGTCATTATTTGTAGCACGGAGCAGTCTTTCAAGAAAGAAACATGTTCTATTCCTTACCTTAAAGAAAGAAATGGACGAGTGCTAGTTCTAAATATGATCTACCCTCTATAGAATGTATCAATCAAGATCTGCCTAGGGCGAATAGTAGACCTGTAGCATATTTAGAAGAGAGCAGAAGATCAAGCGTATTTAGAGCATATTCTCAGTTTATTCTATGTTGCCATCGCTTGTTTGGGAAAAAGTCCTTGATTTAAGTTGCTGTTTTTTTTGGTGATATTATGATTACAAACAGGATTATTCCTGAAATTAGCAAAATTATGCCAAGGTCAAGATAGAGATTATCAGCTTGCATTTGTGTTGAATATTCTGTTTGATAAGTATAAGTTATCAAATATTCCTTGAAAGTTTGAATTTGAGCAAATGCACCATTATACATAGTATTAGTAATTACAGCCACATAATCACCTGATTCTGTAACATTAAATGAAACCGCTCCGTTCTTATTTCCTCATTCTGCAGCCTCATAAGTAATTCCATTTCTACTCGCCCATTCTTGAGCAGTAAGAGTAGTTCCATTATCTTTGATGTTTGGAATAATGGATTGAAAATTGGCAAATTGTTTCTCTGTAAATATGAATCCTCCAAGAAAGATGTCTGAATACCATGATATAGCAAGGGTTTGTCCTGAGGTGCGATTAATGGCAGAAAAATTGTGGTAAACGATAGCAGAAGGTTGGAGTGGTGGGTTGAAAAGATTACCATTGAGGTAAGTTTGATTTACTGAAGCTATGGGATGGAAAACTGTGTTGCTGGTTTGATGAGCGATTTTGACTAAAACAACATGAGGTGAAACAAAGTTAGCAACAACAAAGATAAAACCAATTAATAACAAACTTATGGCAATAATTTGCAATTTGCTGCTATTCATAAATTCAGTCTTCATTGCTATTGTTATGCATAACTAAAAAATAGTTGGTTCAAAGGTGATAAAAGGCTATTCGTAAAGATTTGTTAACTAAATCACGTCAAGATTTCTTTACTAAGATTTCAATTGCTCAAACGCTCCAAACTTAGTTCTTAACGGTTGAAAGCTGTCAAAACCTGATTAAGCATGTTTAGTGCAGATTCTAAGCTTCCTCTTTGTTAGGATTATAGCAACTGATAGAAGAGAAAGGAGCAAAGGTATTACTATAAATGGAAACTCTGGAACAGAAGGATTTTGATTACTTTCTACATTAATGTAGATTGGTTGGTTGTGGGAACTCTGGTTCCAACTTCCGGTTAATAGAGAAATTTTCGCATAAGTATTAGTGTATATAGTATATTGAAAGACAGCACTTAGTTCAAGTTTGCTTGATATATTTTCAGGTTTAAGAGTGAGGGAGAGATTTCCGCTATTTTGGGCTGTTACAGTGGTTTCTGTATTCACAAAATTTACTACAACGGTTTTGTCAAGAGCCTCATTAATCACAATTGGGTCTTCCTGATTATAAAAATCAATGGAAATTCCTGAGCTATTGTAATATTGACTTGTGTTAGTTATAGTAATTAGCCAATTGACGTCATAAGTTTGATTCTGAATCCAATTGCCGTTTGGTTCTGTTTGAATTGTTGCTATGACATCAATTGAACAAATAACTCTTGCCATTTGATCATAAAGAGTAGCCTCTTCAAAGTCCTTAGTTAGAGTTTGAGCATGAACAATTAAACCACTTTCAGAAGTTAGTAACAAAGTCATTATTAAAATAATAGAAAACAAAAAGGTCAAAGTTTTCTTCTTAGCACGCATAATCAATATTAGAAAAGATTTTTAATAAAAGGCTATTCGTAAAGTATCTTGACTGATTTAAGTCAAAGACTCTTTACTAACTTTTAACTGGTTATACAGTTTGATTCTTCTGCCTAGACGCTCCCTATTTTTGTTTTAATGGTCTTTATATCCAAAGTTGACTGGTCAAGGCCCCAAATTAACGGATTGATCAAAATGAGAATTATATGTGAAGTATGCAAGCAAGAAGGTTATCTTCAGCAATTAGGCAATTACTACAGAGTTAGACATTATACTGGAGTAGGGGAAAATGGCAAGGGCAAGTTTTCTTATCACCAACAGACTAAAGACTGGGTTCAAAATCAATTAAACAGTAAAGTTTCTTCTGATGACCAATTGAACACAGCTACTGATCAAAGTAATCTTCTAAGTGTTCAAAAGCCAATTCAAGATGGTTGCAATAACCTTAAATTAAGCACAGATATTGGAAATACAAGTAATGTCAAGGGCGGTTGTCGTCTAGTCTGGTTTAGGACTTTAGCCTTCCAAGCTAATGATCCCGGGTTCAAATCCCGGCGACCGCACCAATTTCACTATTAATAAAACATCCGAGTTTTCTTTTCCTGCATTTTGGATTTCATGATGGTATTTAATTTATGCGATTACAAAGGAACATAGCAGATAAGTCCAGTTTGTTTTTTCCATGGTGTTTGGAGCGAAAAGGTGAAAAGGCACAAAGTGTGTCTAATTTCAATTGGTGACTTTGAAATGAGCGACGTAGATATGGCATCGATTCAACTTAAAGGCGCAAAACAATCTTTCATTTTGAGCGGCGAGAAAAATTTTAAGACCGGAAGCAAAGGTTTTCACGCTCAGGGAAAAATGCAGATTGGCGACAAAAACTATCAAATAAACATTTTAGCGGTTGAAATCGGCTCCAAGCCAAAAGAGAAAGAAGAAAAGAAAAAGTAACTTGAATTTTTCTTATTT
>Ga0224559_1000517_pt1 | contig 25258 bp, 24 predicted proteins | sample 714S33034metaG_FD_180676 | JGI IMG/M metagenome (GOLD analysis project Ga0224559, IMG submission 180676) | Peat soil microbial communities from Stordalen Mire, Sweden - 717 S3 30-34 | ecosystem: Environmental > Terrestrial > Soil > Wetlands > Peat | place: Sweden: Norrbotten County, Stordalen... | reverse complement strand
TCATTTTCAGCCTTTTTAATGGTTGTAATTGCTTCCGATATCGTTGTCATTTAAATCACCATAAATATATAAAAAAACTCTATTTTGAGTTATATTTATCTTTTACTATTTAATTTTAGTATAATAACATAACAATAAATAGTATTAACCACCCAATTATTTGGTATCTATTAATTTACCTAAACTTCCTGTTTTCACCTCTGTATCTTTGTAGTGAATTTCATCAACGTCAAAGAATTTCCTAAAGGGGGGTTCAACTGTTTTTTCCTCAAAAACATGTGAAATAATTCCAGGAAGTCTGCCCATCATAAAAACGCCAGTTCCGAGACTCCAATCAAATCCCATATCTGAAAGTATTCCTGCATTGGCCCCATCAATGTTCAGTTTTATTCCTTTAGTTTCAAATAATATTTCTTCAATTGCTAGAGATAGTTCGGTATGAACACCTGAACACTCATATTCTTCTGCTATTTTCAAGAGTTTACTGGCACGGGGATCTTTTGTATGGTATCTGTGTCCAAAACCAGGTATTTTTTCATTATTATTGAAAAATTCATCAACAACAATTCCTGCAACTGCTTTGATGTCATGATGTGATTCAAGTGGTCCACTGTATCCAATGACACCATTATGGACTGACTCTTGGAGAATTTTCATTGAACGTTCGAGTGCACCTGCATGATATTTACCAAAGGATAAAAGTCCACCTGACACACATCCATTCATAGAAGACCCTGTAGAAGCCATTAGTCTTGCAACTTGGGTGCTTGGTGGTGTAACTCCATGATCACAAAATGAAACAAGAATAGCTTCTAACATTTTGGAATGATTTTTTGAGGGTAGTTCACCTTTTATAAGTAAATAAACCATTTCAGGAAATGAGATGTTTCCTATTAATTCTTCCTGAGGGTATCCCCGTGTTATTATCTTATTCGGTTCAACTCGGGTTATGGATGTTTTCCACGTAGGATTATTCATTTTAAGCATATTTTCCACAGTTTCTCTTCCAATTGCCATTACAAATCACTCCAATAAATTTGAAGACAAGTGTACAGTTGACCTCCTTGGTTCTACACAACAACAAGGTCGCGTACAAACTATCCTGACGCCACTAGCTCTTTGAGGGCCTATGTTTATGAATGATCCAAGTGCAGTTACTGAACCGCCAATTCCAAGAGCCCCTGCATCAGAACAGTTCATTGATCTTGTTAGGGTTGTCTCAATTTCAGACTGGATATTTAGGTTCCCGTACGCCATTGCCTTTAGCATAAGCGATGATGCTTCAAAATGAGTTCTACCAATGCCAACAGATGGAATGCAGGGTGTGCATCCAAGCATTGTAATCTCTGATCTCAACCATGTTAAAACTTCATTAAATACTTTTCTATGATCCCTCTTGTGGAAAACCTTATAAGTATTGGCCCGTATTTCTGGACCCCCACCAAGCATAAGAACATGGATATTTATACCATCATCATTCATTGTGTCTACTACAAATGAAGGGGACAAAAGTTTTTCAGGACTTTCAAAGAGCCCTTTTGATTGTTCGATCCTCTCAATAGAATTACCTTTAACAGCCATTGGTCTACCTGGAAGTTCCTTCAAACCATCACTTATTCCTTCTTTTATATCTTGAAAAAATCCACCAGCAAGTTGGACATCATTTCCAACCTCAATTAATATATGAGGAATTCCTGTATCGTCACATAAAGGAAATTTATTTGCCTTAGCAATTCTTGCATTTTCTAAAAGAAGTTCTAAAACCCATTTAGCCTTATCATTAGTTTCAGCTTCAATGGCACGATTATAAGCATCTAACTGGTCATCTCTGAAAGTTGTGCTGGCATCTATAACTGCTTTTTTAATTAGATCAATTAAATCCATAAAAACTCCAATATTTTATATAATATAGGTATTCCTTATAATTTTGAATTCATTTCAATTATTGTTGAATTTTCCTCTATTTTCCTGATTTCTCGGGTAAAGACATATCGCTAGTTCCCAGATTTGAGATTTTAGCATCTGGATAATAACGGTCTACCATACTTTGAACTAGATAAACTTGCCTTACACGTTCTGCTGCTTGACTTTTAGTTGTTTCCCATCCATGATGTGCAGCTACTGCTCCTCCAGTTTTTAGATAAACTGGTGCTGCGGATCTAATTATCTCGGGGGCTTCGTAATGTCGGATAAAACCTCCAGAAGATTTGGGATTTTCCATGTGTAGGTCTAAAGATATGTTTATAGATTTTCTGATAGCTGAAATCATTGGTATCTGGAGATCCCTCACAGGGTTGAAAGAATCCGCACCGATCTCTTCTAAAAGTTTTGCAGATGCAGGGTTGCCATGGCCACAATGGGCTGAAACTTTAAAATGCGTTTTTGCAGGTAATTCTCCTTGGTCACGCATTTTATTTAAAACCCAAAGCAATCCTTCATCATATACAACAATACCTCTAACACCTAATAATGTAGCACGTTTAACATCTTCTAATGCGTATAATAAGTTTTTATAACCCCTTAATCTATAACCTATACGTGCACCTTCGGGGGTATTGGCAGAAGCACTAGTATCATAGGTTGCTCTAGGACCAACACTTAAAAATAATTCCATACGCCCATCTAATGCAATATCAACCATTTCTTCAATTTCATTGTCTGTTAAGAGCATTATACCCTTAGTTTGTGTTACCCTGTGAACTTTTACACCATAATCATCAGTTGCATCAACAAGGGCAGCCATAGCTCCGGGATTTTGTATTCCTGGTACTTCAAACCTGTATTGTGCACCGTCTGGAAAACTTTTCTTGGATATTTCTAAATTTGAGTCAGCTTCTTCAATTCCAATTTTTTGTAAAAAATCTTCTATACGCATAAAAATTACCCCACATCTCTTAATTTTTCACAATTAGATTATTAATATTAATTGATCATTAAACATTCTAAAATGATATAAATTGATCAGTTTCAATCATCATTGAATACTTTATTTAATATTTTCATCAAATCTCCCATTTTATACGATTCAAGTTCATCTATAATTTCTAATACCTCCAGATCAACTTTAGGATTTAGATACTGGAACTTTTCTAAAGTATCTTGTTGATTGAAGGGTTGTTCCGGTTCACCCATTGGAAGATCCACTCGGCTAGTGAGAATAATATTTTTAGTCAATACCTCAACTCTTGAAGGCCTTTTTGAAGGAAATAATCCATCCATTTCTTTATCATTTTCTAAAACAACTTTTGATGCTAAAGAAATAATTTTGGGATTAATTTCAATGTTACCAATATTCAAATCACCATTTAATAAGCTAATTGCTATGGCAACAGGTAAGCTCTGTCTAACAGCTTCTACAGTATTTGGATTATAATTATCATGTTCCGAAGCGATTTCATATGTTTTAACATTAATTGAAATAATATCATTGGCCTTAACATCATTTGAAATCATTTGATTGTAAATTTCTATAGTGGCATCTACAGATGAGTGCAGATGTCTACATACTGGATATTTTTTAAAGTAAACATCCATTATATGGTAATTTCGATTTGCTATGATTTTATCCGCTCTATCCTCATAACTTTTTATGGTGGGAGATGAGGTGTTACCTGGAATTACCATGGCATTTAAAAATCCTTCATTCCCATCAATTATTGAAGGAGCACCTTCAAAACCATTTTCTGAGAGTATGGCTGATATAACTCCTGATTGTGCTGCTTTACCGGCATGAAGATGTTTTCCTGAACTTCCTGAGTGATCCGACTCGAGTAAACCTGCTGTTTGGGTACCTGCAAGTCCAAGTGCATTAACGATACATTCAAAATCTAGATCAATTGCTTTACAAGACGCAGCAGCAGCTCCAAACGTTCCACAAGTACCTGTACTGTGAAAACCCAGATTTCGATGTTCTGGGTTTGATATCATACCCATCAAGATCGATACTTGATAACCGGCAACAATAGAACTAATAAAATCGTCTCCCATTTTATTACGGTTTTCTGAAATTGAAAGTGCTGCAGGGATTACAGTACACCCTGGATGAATCTGTGCAAAACGGTGGCCGTCATCTAGATCAAGACTATGAGCAAACACACCGTTAACAAGGGAAGCATCAATAAAACCCACATTATTAGAACCTAAAACTGATGATCCATTACCATTTGTGAATATGTTCCTAACGGTCCTACTACTGGGAATTTTAGATCCTGCAAGTGCAACACCTAAAAAGTCAATAAAGCATTGTTTAGTCTTTAAAATCACTTCTTCTGGAAGGTTATCATAGTCAGTATCAACAACTATGCTGGCCAGTTTTTCAGTTATCATTGTTTTAACGCCATATAATCATAATCAAAATTAATCAAATTGTATTTATTTGATTCTAACAATTGGCTTGCTTAAATGTCTTCTAGCTGATGGTGGTGTTTCATAAAATCCTTTTTTAATATTTCGTTGGATTTTAACCATTTCTTTTTCGTCTTCCCCTAGTTTTGAGCCACATTTAGGACACTTATAACCCTTCCCTGTTCCTGCAGATTTCATTCTCTTACCACAATCACACATTGGATTTTTAATGATAACCAAATCAGCTAGTTTAAGAAGTTCAAATTTCTCTATATTAAGTGTTCCTTTAACTGTTATTCCCTCACCTATACCACCATAAACTCTTAAAGAATCTTCAGGTTCTAATTCTCTTACAAATTCCCTGAACTGCTTGGTCGGTTCATATGCAGCGCATTCAATCTGTCCTGACTCATCTGCAAGTGTAAATATAATATGTCCTCCTTTTATTACATGGGGTTTATTTTTTACTGTTCCTTCAACTATGTAACATTTGAATTTATCCATGTCAGAGACATTTTCAACTTTTTGAAGATGCATATCGGTGTGTTGGTTGGTTAAATATATGCAAAATCTTTCCACAGGTTCTGAAATTTTTACAATATCTTTAGCTTGAATTAAAATTTCAGGATTTTCACTTCTAATACCATAGAGTACAGGACATGGAGTATGAGGTTCTATTGCAACATATCCTTGATCCAGATTATCAAATGTATCAGGATAAGTGTTATCATCCATTTCAACCACTGATTCATGGTTTATTTGACGTGGAGTACCATAATTTTCAGGTATTCTGTAAGTTAGTAATTCATAAGTTTTATCGTCAAGAGGACAGCTTATTGCGGCCAATGCCCCTATAATTCCTCGCCCATTTTTAAACTTATAAAAATCAGCTCCTACCCTATTTAATAGAGTTTCAGCATCTTCAATAGTTACTATATTCCTAATTGTTTCTAATCCAAATTCTTGAAGTTCTGATGTTATTTTTCCATCGTAGAAAACAACACCTGGGTTAGTTCTTTCGTCTTGGAGTACTGATAATTGTTGAACTTTCTCTAAAACAATTTTTTTAACTTCATCAACTTCTTTATCTGATTTCAATTCCAATTTAAAAGATGTAGCACCATTCCCACGCGTTTTAAATCTTGCAAAAGGGTTAAGTCTTATGAGTCGTGGGAATTCTGTAATATTAAAACCACAATCTTTAAGTTTGGAGATTATAACACAAGTTACATAGGTGGTACACATTCCAGAACTGGAATCAGTATCATCAATTCCAATGTATAATAATATATTGTTCATATTTTTTCACCGGTGATTAAATGCAGAAAACTAGTATTCCAGCTCAAAGGGATCATGTCCTTGTTGAGATAAATAATCTTCTTACTAACCATGGTTTTGAAACTTCTAATATATATGATAGAAGTTGTTTCGATATGGTGGCAAGAAAGGAATTGGAACTTCTACTGCTTAAGATACTAATCAATATAGACGGATTTACAGGCAACCAAGCAGAGGAAATAAAGAAAGTAGCAGATATTTTCTTAGCATCACCACTTGTCGTGGGGATTAAATCTAAAAACGAATACTTGGAAGAGGATGTAGTCTACGAGAGACATGGAATTCCAGTTATAGCCAGAGAAACCCTTAGAAATATGGTTGTTGATGAAGTTTACCCAGAAGTTTTTGCAGACCGTGGCGGATACTACGTTCAAATGGACGGTGAAATAATAAAACAAGTCAGAGAAGCACAGAACATCTCAAGAAAAGATCTAGCTAACAAAGCTCACGTGTCAAGGGAGACCATTTATAAATATGAGCGTGGAATGGTTCGTGCATTTCCTGAAACAGCTATGATGCTTGAGAGTATACTAAACATGAAGATAACACTTTCAGTAAACCTTTTAGCTGTACCTAATTTTGACCAAGATAAAGTGGAAAAGTCGGATAATACAAATATAAACCCTAAAATTTCGATTAATAATCAAACTAACTTAACTAATCTAGGTTTTGGAGTTATATCGACTACAAGAACCCCATTTGATGCACTTGCAAAACGTGAATCTGAGGAAAAAATTCGAAAAAATGATAATACTGTTATAACTAACATGGAAAAGAACAGAAACCAGCAAGCTTTAAGGAAAATGGCATTAAATGTTAAGGATTTATCTGGAATAACTGAAGCAGATGCTGTATTCTTGATGGAGGGTAAGAAATCCTTGAAGTGCATAGAGGGAATCCCTGTAATATACAATTGGGAGATTAAGGAAATGGAAAATTCAAAGGAATTTTTAAGTGTTGTAAAGGAACGTAGGGATTGTAACTGACTATTCCAAAATATGTTAAATATTTTCTTTTTTTTATTGACTTTTCTGATTTAATCTGGCTTTAAGCACTTCATGAAGCTTTTCCGCACCAATAATAGTTTCTGTTTCGAGTTTCCACTCTGAAGGATACATTACGAATGGATAGGATTGATCACCACCGAGTCCTCCATGGCTTCCAACAAGTTCTTCAAACGCTGCAACTTCATCACTCACAGGATCGTAGAAACTGTTAACAATGATGTCTGGCACGTATTTGAATTGATCTGTTCTTTTAAGATGTTGGGCAGCATTTGGTCCAAAGTTTGATAATGGATCTACTCCTTCTATAGTATCTGTTTTAAGATAGTATATGCCGTTGGATCCTATTACAATCGGTCCAAATTCATCTGAATGAACCATTATAAATCCAATTCCTTGATGTTTAACCAAACCCGGTATTAAATCTGGAAAAATATCTTTAATCTCTTCATAACTCAATCTATTCTTCCATTGTGTGAAATATATTAATCCCAAGTTTCCAGACGCAAGCACAATTACCTCTGCTTCAGATGAAGATTTTATTTTAGGATTTTTATCGATTGTATAGGATTGTATGTATTCTAAAACTCCTTTAGAATAGGGTTTGTTGGCTATGTCACTTTTTTCAATATTTTTTAGTGTATCAGAAAAAATTTCTCTACTTCTTTCAACTGTTCTATCCCTTTTATTTTTAAAATACATTTTACTTGAATCAATAGGTGCTGTTAAAGCCTGGGCAAAGTGATCTTCGTTGGAGGATAGTTTACTGTATATGTTGATATGGGCTGGGATGTAACCCCTGACAAGGTCTTCAAGAGTTATTCCATAACGTTGTTTGAAGGTGGATCCATTGGTTTGCCCGTGGTCAGATTGCACAACAAATTTATAATGTCTGTGAGAGTATCCTACAGCTGTTTCAAGACGAGAAAATTGTTTATCAAGACCTTTTAATGCATTAAATGAATCTTCATCACGAACACCGGAATGGTGGGCTATTTCATCATAACCTAGATATGTCACGTATGCAACATCAATCTTCCCTGTTATTATATCCCCGATAAGGGTATAAGTAGTTACTTCTCTTAAAAAAACATTAGCACCAGCCCTTATAAATGGATACGAGAAACCACGATATATACGTGGATTTATATTTTTGATGCTGTGCTTTATTTGGGATCCAAAATCCCTTAGTACATCACCCAGGAATAATACTATGATACGTCCAAAACTCGATGGACTGGAGTATAAATAGTACCAAGCCCCGCTGTAAAATTTTCTAAGATTTTTTAGATGGCTGTAGGTGAATATGATATCTTTGGCATCGCCTGAAAATAAATTAGATCTACTGGCACCTTGTATTGAAAGTAATCCCATACCATCGGATATTCGTTCTTCAATTAAAGGGGCATCCGAAAGACCTGTTGAAACCATTATCCTATTTTCATTTGGTTTTTCAACCCATCTAAATGCAGGTATATTTTCATTGTTACCGTGGAGTATACCTGCCTGACTTGCACCTGTTTGACTTGATAAATCAGTTTCCCATACAGTTAGTTTATGACTTCCATTTTCAAGCCATTTAGCAAGGGTAGGCATAACCCCTTTATTTAATGCTTCTTTTAGCACCTTATGTGCAAGGCCATCTATTTCAAGAAAGATAACCCCTGGTTTGAGTGAATGATGATCATTTTTGTCTCTTATATTTCTTTGAAAGACCATACGGTAATATGAGGCATCATCGTCTATTGTAATAATTGTTGATAAAATAGTTGTTATGAAAGCCATTCCTATAGGGGTTAGAATGAGTGCCCAACCTTCTATTGTTATACCGGCAACGAAGTTACTCACAAACCAGATCATCAGACCATTTAAAAGGAGAGAGCCTATACCAACGGTGTAAACAAGGAATGGTAGGAATAATTTGGATAAAATTGGCCAAAAAAACAAGTTTAAGATACCAATAATGGTCACTACCACCACAGCTGTTTGCCAGTTGTTAATAGTAAGTCCAACAGATAAATCAGCTATTAAAATGAATCCTAGCACCTCACCAAACCATAATATCACTGTTCGTAATAAATAGCTGATGTAAACTTTTTTCTTGGAAGGAGCTGATTGTTTATCCATTTACGCACCCAAAATTAAATTGAAAATCATGAACAGTTCACTGAAACATTTTTTACAAAATAATGTCTTGATATCATGTATACTTTTATACTATAAAATAAAGTTGTAAAAAAAAATTAGTAAGCTAAATGATCCTAACAAAATTATATATAAATTTTGAATAAAAAAAATTTGTTTTTATTGTGAACCTAATAAACTGAATGTTTCTTGGGCTTCTTCTTCAGAAGCAATTCCAATAGTAACAATATCTGCAAATTCAACTGTTTTAAGATAATCAAAAGCTTCTTGTGGTTTCAGTATACCTGCTGCAAGAACTTTTTTAACAATAACAGTTTTATCCAGACTTTTAATTAGTTGATTGAGATGTGCTCTTTCATCAGATCCGTAAAGTTCACTATCCATAAGATATCCTAATTTGTTTACAGGAACCATATAAACATCAAACATTTCCTGTACAGGGGATCCAAATAAACGTTTAGTTGTTAAATATGGCATGTGTGTTGCAAGACCCGGTACTGCATCTCCATCTTTAATAAGCTGTAGTTTTTCCCCAATAAAATTCCAATCCTTTTTATCGGTTATGTCTGCATGAAGAATCATGGATGTAGCATTAAGATTGGAGAGGAGTTGAATATCTTCCAATTCTTTCTCAGGACGCACAGTTCCAATTATATCCATATCGTATCCGGCATTTAAAGCCTTTTTAAGTGCTTCGATTACAGGAGTATATGGAATCACCTGAATTCCAGTAATGCCCATCTCATATGATTTTTTTATTATTTTAAATATATTTTCTGGATTGTTATACAGATCAATTTGATAGAGCCTTGCTCTGTGACCGAACTGTGCTGCTGCAATAAATGGGGAGGTTCCAAGAAGTGTTCTTGGTATTTCCCTGTTTAAAATTTTTAATTTACCTTCAAACATCTATTTTACTCCACTGGCTGAGCAACTACAGCAGTTCCATAGGCTAAAATTTCCTGCATTATATCAGAAATAGCATCTGAATCGAAACGTGCACTTATTATAGCATTGGCTCCCATTTCCCTAGCATGTTCAATACATCTTTCAAGTGCTTCATTTCTTGATTCTTGCATCATCTGGACGTATTCTTTTATTTCTCCCCCAAATACTGAACGTAACCCTGCACCTATTTGGCCTCCTACTCCTCTACTTCGTACAGTAAGTCCGTATACAAATCCTTTTGTTTCCAAAATCTCATATCCTGGCACATAATTTGAGCTCACAATTATAAATTCATCAACTGAAACCAAGCTAACACCTCCATATTAATACCCCATGCAGTATACTATACCCATATACTTTTATTTGATGTTGATATATTTCCTATCTATATTATTCTAATATAATTATATACTTAGCCAGTATTGGTTTAATTAAGTATTATTCCAACTTAATACTAGATAATAATTTAGAAACTAATTATACTACATATAATAATAGATATTTCAAAAAAATTTATATTACGATTCACATAATCATATATTTACAATAGAAGTAATGGGAGTTTTCCAATAAAATTAAACTCATTCCACTTCATTATATTATAAAACAAGAACCGGAGCTGGTGAAAAGATGGATAAAAAAGTACTTATCGCTGATCAAATAAACGAAAAAGGAATAGATGAGCTCACAGGTATTGCAGAAGTTGTTAGTAACTTTACAATATCAAAAGAAGAACTCTTAAATGTTATAAAAGATTTTGATGCTATAATTGTAAGGAGCCGTACTAAGGTTACCCGTGAAGTAATTGAAGCATCTCCAAAACTTAAGATAATTGCACGTGCCGGTGTGGGTGTTGACAATGTTGATGTTCAAGCAGCAACTGAACGAGGGGTAATGGTAATAAATGCACCTGAATCCACTTCTATAACAGTTGCTGAGCATACTATGGGATTAATGCTTGCACTTTCACGTAAGATTGCCATAGCAGACAGCTCAGTTAAACAAGGAAAATGGGAAAAGAGTAGATTCATGGGTATTGAGCTTAACTGCAAAACTCTTGGTGTAATTGGGATGGGAAGAATAGGAAGCCAAGTTGTAACACGCTCAAAGGCATTTGGCATGGATACACTTGTATATGATCCTTATATAACCAAAAAAACAGCTTTAGAATTAGGTGTAACTGTAGTAGACCTTGAAACCCTCATCAAAAAGTCTGATGTAATGACGATACATGTTCCATTAACAAATGAAACTAAACATCTAATATCAAAAGAACAGTTTGAAATGATGAAGGATAATGCCTTCATAATAAACTGTGCACGGGGCGGAATCATTAACGAAGATGATCTATACGAAGCACTTTCAACAAATAAAATAAGGGGAGCTGGACTAGATGTGTTTGAAAATGAACCTCCCGAGGATAGTCCTCTTTTAGGGTTAGATAATGTTGTTTTAACTCCTCATATAGCTGCATCGACTTCTGAGGCACAAAGGGACGCAGCAATAATAGTTGCAAATGAAATAAAAAAGGTATTCAAAAGACAATCTCCTAAGAATGTTATTAACATGCCAGTACTCGATACTGAAACCTTAAGCACCATAAAACCATATTTTGAACTCATAGAAAAAATTGGAAGGTTCATGATACAAACAGCTAAGGGTAACATCAACGAATTGAATATAACATATTGTGGGGAGCTTTCTGAATTTCCTAAAAATGATATCCTAACACGTATGATACTTCAGGAAGTTTTAAATCCAATACTCAACGAACCTGTAAACCTAGTGAATGCAACAAGTGTAGCTGAAAACAGGGGAATAATAGTAACAGAAGGAAAAAGATGTGATGCTAAGGGATTTAAAAGCCTTATAAAAGTTGAAATGAAGTCTGACGATAATGATGTGAGTTTAGAGGGTATATTCGCACAAAAACCGAAGATAGTCATGATCAACGGGTATCCTGTTGATGTTGAACCAGAGGGAACCATGCTTATATGCAAATACAAGGATAAACCTGGTACAATAGGAGCCATAGGTACAAAGATTGGTGAACACGGGATTAACATAGCTAAAATGCAGGTAGGTAGAAAAGAACTTGGTGGAGAAGCTGTTATGGTACTTAAAGTTGACCAACATGTTCCAAAAATCCTTATATCTGATATTAAGAAGCTTGAAGATGTTCACTATGCTGTTGCAGTGAACCTTTAAAGATTCTTCTAAATTTTTTTTTTAAATCTTAACAAGATTCAAACTATGTATAATAGACACAAATCATTCATACAATTGTATAATTTACTAATTCTCCAAAACTATCATAACCACATATACTATCATCGTTGTAGGGTTGTGAGATAATAATATGGAAATATCCTCTTTTTGCAAAGAACTGCAGATCTGCACCTGAAGGTTCTGCACTGTAACCTGGATGACTATGTACCGAACCAACTGCATCTGATAACATGGGCATCATAAAAATTTCCATTACTGCACCTGACTCAGAAGCAGCACCAGGTAAAAAAATAAGTCCTTCTATTTTTAAAATACTATCCTTAATTTTACCTTGTAACATAGCACTGAATTCTAATGGATAAGACTCTCTCGCAATATCCTTTATTTCCTCAACTAATTCACGATCTATATGTATTTCATCGAATTTTTTCTTGCTTAGTCCAAACATGTTAAGAGTCCTTAATATTTTTTTTAAATTATAAATTTTAATATATTATGTATAAATCTCATACCCTCTAAATGAGTATTTTGTTAAAAAATTCATTGTCAAATAAAGGTAATTCCCAATTTTTATAAATTTTTGACCGGTTTGATGTCACATTTTCTTTGTTTATTGGGTTGTAACCATCTATTGAGATTACTTTTTTATATAATCCAATACCTCTCCTCTGCCATTGAGGTACTTCTGACATATTCAATCCTCTCTCAAAGAGAATTTCATGTAGTTCGCTACTTTTCTTTTTATTTAAAATTTCTACAGCTCGAGATTTACCATATTCTTCCCTGAGTTTCCAGTAACTGTATCCATTCAAACAATTTCGCCATGCTTCGTTCTGTCTATTTTTGAAGTATTCTATAACTCCATGGTCTGATAGGGGTATAACTCTAGAATCGAATGAAATAGGTTTCAAATTGGAAGGTTCAGCTTTATGAAAATAATTTAGATATTTGCTTATATTTTTGGTGAATGAACCCGAAATGAAACTTGCAAATACCGAATTTAACTTCTCTACACGACCATTAAATGGTATTTCTGATAGTAGTATGTTAATTTCGTCCGAAAATGTGAAAATTAACCTAGGACTGAATTCAACAAAAAAATCAGAACACACATCTATCATCAAATTTGCAAAAAGCTTATCATAGGGTCTTTCAAGTTCAAGTATGTTGGATAGACCCGAAAAATTTCTACCATCTGCTCTTATAATAATTTTAGAACCGCATGGTACCTTTAAATTAGAGAATATCTCGCAGTCTTTCATATTAAAACCATTTTAAAATCAATTTTTATAATGTTACAATAAATTATAGTATTCAGACTAAATAAATCAGAGTAAATTAAAAATTAGAGTATGAGACTTATTTTATATATTCTAAAAACAATGACACGTTTTATGTTCCTATTCTTAAAGTTTCATTCAAACCATTCAATAGTTTAATTGCAGAATAAGCGGCCATAACACTCGTTTTAGGATTTATAGAACATCTAATGTTCTGAGTGATAGTTGTAATCTCTCCAAAGTCCCCGACTATGTGAACTTCGTGCATGTTTCTGTCAACAGCAGGATCTGCTATTATTTTAACATCAATTTCTCTTCCACACGCAAGACTGATGGCTGCTGCTACATTTATGTTCATAGGAAACTTCAAAACAGCATCTCCAGCTTTTCCTTCATAGAGTATTGTTTCTTCGTCGGCCGATACACCCAAAGAACGAGGAGGTTTACGAGTTACTAGGGTAGCACTTTCAATCTTACCAATTGATGCGGCTTTAATACCATCAATTCCCACTATTGCACCTGATGGGGCATATATTTTTGCATTGTTCTTAGAAGCTAGGGTTTTTAATTCTTCCCGAAGTTTAGAATCCATTAAAGCTCCAATGCTCATGATAATAATATCTATACCATGTTCTAATACTTGAGGTACAGTTTCTGAAACTGCCTGGGGAGAAGCTGCCTCTATAACAAGATCTACTTTGTCCAGCATATTCTCAATGTCGAGAACAACAGTGCCATCTACTTGTGAAGCCAAGTTTTCTGCTCTTTCCATGTCCCTGTCATAAAAAAATTTTAGATCAACACCAAGCTTACCTTCAACTGCAAAACTAGTTATTATATTAGCTATGGCGCCGCATCCAAGAATCCCAACATTCATATTGTACTTCCTACATCTCTGGGTTAACAGGTGTCTGTACTATCTCTGGACTAATCAATAAAATATCTCCAACAGCTTGAACTCGTTCATAAGGTATTTCAATGCTTCCTTCCTCTTTAAGTGGACGAATTTCATCTCCCTCTGGAACTATTCTTATGCTGGTTTTTATTACATCTTTTAATCCAACACTTTTTTTATCTGGTTTCATAGCTGTTGTTTTTAATAGGGATACTCTACCCTTTTTAATATTCAATACAACATCATGAATTCTTCCAACGTACTTTCCGCGTGTTGTGTACACATCTAAATTGTACAGGCTTGATAAATCTACCATTACTACCACCTATCCTTTACTATGGCAAGTTCTTCCTAATTAAGATTGCCTTTTATCTTTCTAATCTCTCAATAAATTTTACAATCTAATATAAATTTAAATCCCTCTATATACTTAAACCTTACGACCAATCAGTCAATAACCAAATTTTCACTATTAAAAAACAAAAAAAATCATAGTTAATAAATTTAGATGGATTATATTAACTATTCAATTTTCAATAAAATTATCTTAAATAATAATTAATATGAATCATAATTGGATTTGATTACTATTTATTAGCTTGTTCCACTATTATCCCCATTTGTACAAATCAGAATGTATAACTTTTTATAAAACTAAATTGAAAACATCTAATTGACACAATAATTTATATTAATCTGCTGACATGGTTATTTTACGTTTATTTTATTCTGAAATTTATCCAATTAAATAAACAAATTAATTTTCAATAATAAAAATAGATTATATTATTATACCTCAGATCAGAGCATTAGAATTATGAATTAATTAAATAATCTTTGGAATCCAAAGATCTCAATAATAGAGAAAATTACTCAATTATTGTCAAGAAAATTTTAATAATGATATGATGTCCAAGATATTTTTAATTTCATACAATATTTTTAATAAATAAGGGTGAGAAAATGTGGGATACAAGTAAAGATTATAGAGTACGTGTTTTAGAGAAATCAGTAGATTTATTCATAAGAACCGCCCAAGGTGCAAATCTGAAGGGTATATGGAACAAACAAAAATGTTTACTTTCGGCAAGAGCTATGTTGCCGGTTATACAGGTGATGTATTTTTCCTATATGGAACCATCTGATCTTGCTGTTTCTCCACAGATTGATGATCTCAAAGATAGGGTCAATGATATAATTGAATCATTAGGTGGGGATAGATGGCATCTTGAGTTCTTAAAACTGGTGCATAAAGAAGAAAAAGAAAAACTTGTAGAATCCATTGCTAAGATGAAATTTGCACTTAACACCATTTATACAGTTGATAAACGTCTTTTACTTGGACCAATAAACGATCCTGTTATAGGAATAGATATAAAAACAGGAGAAATTGTCAGCATTCAAAAGTTAGATAAACTTTTAATATGTAATGTAAACTTTGGAAAAAGTGCAATTACTGTTGTGACCAATAATTTAACTGTTAAAGAAGGAAATAGGGTTGCTGTTGCAATATTACCTCCTACAGTTTTCATGGGAGTCCCAAGTGAAGGTATGTTCCTTCGAGGAAGTGATGGTATTCTTAAAAATGTTGAAGGAGAATTAGGAGAAATGCCCCATGGAATTCCACTTGACTCACTTAATGAAACCCGTAACTTGGTTGAAACCTTTCTAAAATAAATTAATTTTTTTTTATAATTAACTTTTTCTTAATAGAAAAAAATTATAGTAAGAATAACCCCAATAGAATCATGGTCAAAATAGATTTTTACGGTGGAGTTGATGAAATAGGTGGAAATAAGATATTAGTCGGCTCAAATTCCACTTCAGTATTTTTAGACTTTGGTATGAGTTTTAATAAGGCAAATGATTATTTTTCAGAGTTCCTACAACCTCGAAAGAGTAATGGTATAATGGATTTTATTGAGATGGGACTTCTGCCTAAAATAAAAGGAATTTACAGAGAGGATTACCTCCGTCACTCGGGATTAGATTCACCAGAGAAGCCATCTATTGATGGAATACTTTTAAGTCATGCACATATGGATCATTCTGCTTATATACATCATCTACGCCAAGATATACCACTTTACATGACAAAGGATTCACAACTTATTTTAAAGGTTTTAGAGGATACAAGTGCTGTTTCATTCGGTGAAACTTTAGAATACAAAAAAACCTTTTACTACACTGCAAAAAAGAATGCTGATGGTTATAAAAGACTTTCAGGTAAAGATGCTAGAATGGAAAGGGAGTTGAATATTGTTGAACCATATAAAAATTTTGTAATTGGAGATTTCACAATTAAAAGTGCTCCTGTGGATCATTCTCTGCCCGGAGCTTCAGCATTTCTTTTGGAAAATAATGGAGAAACTGTTGTTTATACAGGGGATCTCAGATTTCATGGTAGAAATCCTGAAATAACTAATAAATTTGTTAAAGAAGCAAAAAAATCGAACCCCCGAGTGTTGATTTCTGAGGGTACCAGGATAGATAGTCCAAGCACAGAAACTGAGGAAGATATTGAAATTAATGCAAAAAATCTCATATCTGATTTTAAAGGGCTTGTAATTGTAAATTTTCCTATTAGAGATATTGATCGTCTTTTAACCTTTTATAAAGTTGCCAAAGACACAGACAGGATTTTGGTGGTCAATTTGAAACAAGCCTACTTACTTAAACTTTTCAGTGGTAGGGATTATCCTGAACTGGAAGATGTGGAAGTTTACATTCCTAAGAGGGGATGGGGACTGATGGGGACTGATTCTTTTGTATGTTATGATGGCGAATGGTTGTGTAGTTCAGATATTGATCCAAATCACAAATCTTCGGACTATAAAAAGTGGGAGAAGGAATTCATTGAAAGTGGGAACTCTATCAACTATAAAGATATCCAAGAAGAACCTCAAAAATATATATTCCGGTGTGATTTTTTTGAGCTCAAAGAGTTAATAGATATAAAGCCTGTAGATTCAATTTATATTAAATCTGTTACTGAACCATTTGATGAAGAAATGGAATTTGATGAAAGACGTGTTGAAAATTGGCTTGATCATTTTAATCTTCTTCCAGTACACAAAATGCATGTCTCTGGACACGCATCTGGACCCGAGTTATTAGACATGATAAGGGAGATACAACCAGAAATCCTTTATCCGGTACATACAATTTTCAAGGAACGATTCAAAGTACTTGAAGATGATGGTATAAATGTTATTTATCCAAAATTGTCTAAAAATTTGTAAATAACAGATACTCAACCAAATACTATCAATTTAGTCTTGGTCATATCATCAACTGCGTATTTTATTCCTTCCTTACCCATTCCACTATTTTTAAATCCCCCAAATGGCATATTGTCGGTTCTAAATGTTGGTTGTCTGTTGATAATTACGCTTCCTGCTTCAATAACTTTAGCTGCTTTGAGTGCAGTTTCGATGCTACCCGTAAAAACACCTGCTTGGAGTCCATATTCAGTATTGTTTGCAACTTCAAATGCTTCATCTACACTACTAATCCTTATTATTGGGGCTATAGGTCCAAATGTTTCTTCAGTAACAATTTTCATATTGGATTTGACTTGGTCAATAATGGTTGGAGTGTAAAATGCATCCCTACGCTTTCCTCCCAATAAAAGTTCTGCACCATTATTTAATGCATCCTCAACTAACATCTCAACTTTTTTAGCTGCTTCTTCATCGATTAAAGGACCAATATCAGTTTTACTCTTAGATGGATCTCCCATATTTAATTTAACTGTCTCTGAAACTAGTTTATCTACAAATTCATTGGCTATAGCCTCATGAAGTATTATACGTTTTATAGCTATGCATACTTGTCCCGCGTTGATGAAAGCTCCACTTACAGCAGCTTTAACAGCTTTATTAATATCTGCATCATCAAGTACCACTAATGGATCGTTACCACCAAGTTCTAGAGTTATTTTTTTCATACTTGCCTTTCTCGATATGGAAATGCCTGTTTTAACGCTTCCAGTAAAGGACACTTTATCCACAAGGGGGCTGGATACCATTTCATCACCAATAATGCTACTGTGACCCGTTACAGCATTTATTGCCCCTGGAGGTAAATGACTTTCCATGATCTGAACAAGCTTCAAAGCAGCTAAAGGAGCTTTTATTGATGGCTTAAGTACCACACAATTCTTCGCAGCTATTGCTGGTGCAATCTTATGTATTGCGAGATTAATAGGATAATTAAAAGGTGTTATGGCAGATATGACTCCTAATGGTACTTTTATTGTAAATCCTAATGCGGTTCTGCCCCCTATACATGCATCCAACGGAACAGTTTCACCATAAATTCTTTTAGATTCTTCTGCAGATAGTAAAATAGTTTCTACAGATCTATTTATTTCATCAATTGAATTGTTAATGGGTTTGCCAGTTTCTAGTGTTATTAGTTGGGCTAGTTTATTAGAATTTTTTAATACATCTTCGTATATATTATATAGTATTCTAGATACCTTACGTGAAGACATATCATTAAGTACGGCTTTAGATTGATTTGCAGCATTTAAAGCTTGTTTCATATCCTCAAGACTTCCTGAAGGTACTGTGTCAACAATTTGATTGTTTGCAGGATTTAAAATGTTGATCTTATCATTTTTATCTATTAATTTCCCATTTATAACCATTTTCATTTGTATCTTCCCCCAACTGCTTATTTTGTTATATCTACTAATAATCCAGTATAAGATTGAGAAAAAAAGTTAAAATTAGAAAGGATAACAATTCATATTATATTCCTAAATGGATAGTACCTTAAAAAATAATATAATTAACACTATTGGAGTTTAGTTGCTAAACCGTTTATACCGTTGAGTGTGTTATGAAGGTCTGTTGCATTTGTACCATTTATTCCATTTCCAAGTCCCGTTAAGTAACTATTGTAGAAAAGTGCAGCAAATACTACAACAAAAATTACTCCACCAAAAAGTAAAATCATTTCAGTTGCTGTTTGAGCTGCATCGTCATTAATAATATTCATAATTTACCACCCATTTATTTAATTCCTATGAACAGCATTCCAAATGTTTTTATTACATAAAATATCCCAAAGGCTACAGGGGCGAGGATCAATGAAAATTTTACGCCCTTCCTTGCACTACCATAGAGTACTATTCCAATTAAAAGTCCGGCTATTATAGAATGGATAATAATGTAGCCACTTGCTGCAATGTAAGATGCATCATATAATGGATTTGGTTTACCCAAGCTAGCTATGAAACCCGAGTAAATCATGATCATTCCAAGTGCAAAAGGCGCTGCTACTATTGCGGCTATGAGCAAGAACATTACAGACATCATAACATTAGCTCTTCTTTCACGTTTCAATGCAAGAACAGCTCTTAAATCTTCTGCAACAGTTTCAATTACATCTGATAAGCTTCCACCTACTCTCTTACCCTCCAGAATCATCCGGAATGTTCTATCAAGGGTTTTTGATTTTAATCTATCACCCATAGAGAGTAATGCATCATCAAATGTACTTCCAATTTTTATTTCAATAACTGCTCTTTTAAGTTCGTCGTTGAGTGGTCCACCACCTTGTTTTGAAATGTCTTCTAAAGCGGTTTCAATACCTATACCTGCCCTTAAAAGTGATGCAATTTGTCTTAAAAAATCAGGTGTTGTTTGTTCTACCGCATCTACTCTGCGTTCCATAGAAAAAAATAACCAACCAAAAATAATGGCAACAGGCGTTACTAATCCTACAACCAACCCTATGACTGGATTGATTCCAATTGCAATGAATAAAACCAGCCCTAACAATCCAAATACTAAACCACCTAAAATTACCAGTGTCATAAGATCGGATGCTTTAACATACATCCCTGATCTAATAAGATTTTCCTGTATTAAAACTAGGTATTTGTCTGGTAAAAGATTGTCCAGACTTTTTGATACTGGAGATAATGCTGTGGGTATAATTGCCATTTTTTCCACCTTTTATATAAATTTAATATATAAATTATATGTATATAAGGTTGCTGATTATTTTTATTATAAAAAAAATAATAAACATTTTAACTTTAGGTCTAAAATTTATTAAAAGTTCATTTTTGTTTTAATTTTGTTTAAAACAGAGGCATGATTTTTTACAAGAACCATATCTTCTATTCTAACACCAAATTCACCTTCAAGATAAATTCCAGGCTCCACAGTAATTACCATTCCCTTTTCAAGCTTTGCTTCATCGTTTTTTGATAAATTAGGTTTTTCATGAATTTCAAGTCCAACACCGTGACCGGTGGAATGGATAAATGCATCACCATACCCATATTCGGTTATAACATCGCGAGCTGCTGTATCAATTTCACAAGATCTTACCCCGGGTTTTATGGCTTTAATAGCTGTTTTTTGGGCATCTAATACTATATTGAATATTTCTTCCTGTCTTTCTGTTTCTATGATCGTTCTTGTAGTGTCTGATGAATAATTATTATAAACTGCTCCCCAATCAACTAAAATAGGACTTTCAACTTTATTCAATGATGGTGAGCCATGTGGTAAGCTGGTTCTGGGCCCTGATGCCATGATAGATTCAAATGATGCCCTTTCTGATCCATTAATTCTCATGTTGTATTCAAGTTGAGCAGCCAATTCTACTTCTGTGCCTGTAAATTCAAGTCCCATAAAGGATTTCTCTGCTATTTGAAGTGCTTTCTCAATGTTCTCTATTTCCCAATTTGATTTTACTGATCTAGATATATCCACTATGTCAGTTGTTTCAACATCAAAACCTTCAGATAATTTTTTATAGGTTTCAACTGTCATCGACTTTTCAATACCAATTTTACCATTTAATAATTTTTTTACATCATCAAATTTTTTGTAAACTTCAAGATTTACCATAGAACTCCCGGATGCATTCTCCCGATCTATTTTTGAGGCTAAAAGAATTGGATTATCTTTTAATATTAATATTGACGAGCTTGAAGGTCTAAATCCAGTTAAATATCTTATATTTTCGGGTTTTAAAACTACCATGCAGTCGATGTTTTTGTTATGTAGTGATTCAATAACTTGTTTCAATTTGGTGTTCATTTTATCTCCTATTTCCTCTTAAACTAAATCTATATAAGAATTTACATATTAAACAAATTTTTTAGACAGCTAATCATACTCAGGTTATAAATTGGTTTTGAATTCACTTAACATGCTGTTCATTACGTCTTTTGGAATTTCACCCGTTATAGGTTGGGGTATATAACCAAAGTCAGGATCTTCAAACTTAATGCTATGAAATTCTACTTCTGAATCATATCTGGGAATCAAATGCCAATGAACTTCTGGATCTGGATTATCAGATCTATATGCTGCATTTTTAAAGCAGCTCCAATTAAATAGTGTAGGGTTGAATAGTTTTTTGATAACAATCTCCATTTCAGGAACTATTTTTGAAAATTCCATCCATTCAAAATCTTCAAGTTCAGATAAATTGGCGCAATGTCTTTTAATTGCAATTACGCATGTTCCTAGATATCTTTGACTGGGTGCTAAAAAAATATTCCAATATTTTCTTCCTGTTATGAGTTTACCATAACTTCCTTTTCCACAGTATTCACATGTCATTTGTATCACAGATTCATCTCGTTAAATCCAATGATCTCGTTTTAAATTTGCATAGATCATTGAAACGTATTATTATTATATAATCATGATCTTATGTAATTAATATCTAGATTATATTATTATATATCAAAGATTATGTTGTTAATTTAGACTAAAATTTCAGTTTTCTATGTCCATCAAGGAGGTTGATGTGATTGGATGGTGAATTTGAACTCAGAAAGTTTGTATCACCCGAATTTGTTTTTGGTTCAGGAGCTAGAAATCTGTTGGGGCGGTATCTAAAAAATTTTGCAGCAAAAAAAATATTTTTAGTAACAGATAATGGTATAATTTCTTCAGGTTGGCTTGATGAGATAATTGAAATTTTGGAATCTGGATATTATGAGTATGAAATTTATTCCAATATAACATCGAATCCCCGAGTTGAAGAAGTTATGGAGGGGGCTCGTGTTTACAACGAAGAAGGCTGTGATGTAATAGTTGCAGTAGGTGGTGGCAGTCCAATGGATTGTGCAAAAGGTATAGGAATAGTAATTTCAAATAACAAAAATATAAAAGAGTTTGAAGGTGTTGATAAAGTTGTAATGCCATCTCCACCTTTAATATGTATACCAACCACTGCTGGTAGTTCTGCAGACGTGTCTCAGTTTGCAATAATATCTGACAGACAACGAAAAATAAAAATGGCAATTATCAGTAAAAAACTGGTACCTGATGTGGCATTAATTGATCCTGTAATAACAACCACTTTGAACTCTAATATGACAGTTTACACGGGATTTGATATTTTAAGCCATTCAATAGAAGCTTATGTATCAAATGCAAGTTCACCTATTACTGATGTCCATTCAATTGAAGCAATTAAACTTTTCTCATCCAATATATTACAGTGCATAAACGATCCAAAGAACCCTAAATTTAGGGGTAACCTTATGTTGGCAAGTCTATATGCAGGATTAGCATTTTCAAATGCTAGTCTTGGTTTAGTTCATGCAATGGCTCACAGTTTAGGGGGTCTTATGGATTTGCATCACGGTGAGTGTAATGCTCTACTTTTGGAATATGTTGTGGATTACAACTTCTCATCAGATCCTGAGAGGTATCTTAAAATATCTAAAACTATGGGGTTTGGCGACTTAAATGATAAATATGGTCTTATAGATGGTATTTCACAGCTTAAAATTAAGACTGGAGTTATTCAGACTTTAAAAGAAATTGGTGTTCGAGAAGAAGATATTCCAAAACTAGTACAACGGACAATGAATGATCCATGTATTGTAACTAACCCTGTGATACCAAAAATGAGTGATGTGGAGGAAATATTTAAAAATGCCCTTTAATCAAGCAGATCTAAATGATTATGATGATCTACGTGACAAGATCATAGGTCTTGGCGAATCATCCATTCAAAAGAGTTATTATCCTGAACTTCAGAAGAGGTTGGGCGAACTTGAAAGATTTAGAGCATTATTGGATCAGAGTAATGATCCAATTTTCTTGCTTAAAATTCCTTCAGGACATTTTACAGATGTTAACAAATCAGCATCGGAGCTATTTGGATATTCAAATTCAAAAATGCTTCAAATGTCAATAGAACAACTTGTAAACAAAGAGGAAATGGTTAAAATTCAAGGAATATTTGATATACTGATCGAAAACAAGGAATCAACAGCCAAAAAAACCTTTCCTTCTATTTTTAATACGTTTGATGGACATAGAATTCCTGTTGAGATAGGTGCAAGCATTGTTAACTTCAGTAACGAACATTATATTGTGATGGTTGTTAGGGATATTACTGAAAGGAAACAGGCTGAAGATAAGATCAAGTCGTCACTTGAAGAGAAAAATGTTCTCCTAAGAGAAATCCACCATAGGGTTAAAAATAATATGCAGATCATTTCAAGCCTTTTAAACCTTCAAACAAGATATATTACAGATGAAAAAGTTGTTGATATTTTAAAGGAAAGTCAAAATCGAGTTAAATCAATGGCAATGATACATGAAAAACTTTATCAGTCAGAGGGATTTGCGAAAATTGGATTTTCAAGCTATGTCCGGAACCTTGTGACATACCTTCTTCAGTCATATGTAGATAGAGATCATGTAAAAATAATAACAGATGTAGATGATGTTTTTTTAGATATAGATACAGCCATACCATGCGGTTTAATAATAAATGAGTTAATAACTAATTCATTAAAACATGCATTTCCCAATCAAACTAAAAGACAGATAAACATCAAACTTATGCGAAATGATGATAAATTTATTTTAGAAGTAAAAGATAATGGAATTGGCTTTCCAGAAATGCTTGACTTTAGAAATACTGAATCATTAGGATTACAATTAATTAATAGTCTTGTAATGCAGCTTGATGGTACTATCCAACTGAAAAATGATGGTGGAACAGAGTTTAAAATAGTGATCCATGAGATGAAATATTCTAAAAGGATTTAATTCTTGTGTCATTTTTTTGATATAGAAATCATTATATGTGTAAAGTTAGGTCTATAAAATATGGTTAATTTCACAGCCCGAGAGGTTAGGGATATAATTATCTCAATGTTGTTTATAGCTGTTATATTTGCATATATATTCAGTCAAAGTAACATCAACGCTTTCATACTATTAATACCAGCATCACTTATAGCAGTAGGTTTAGGCTTTGTTTTGCATGAACTTGCTCACAAGTTCGTGGCAGTCAGGTATGGATTCTATGCAGAATTTCGAGTATGGTTTCAAGGATTAATTTTTGGTGTAATCACTGCAATAATAATAAAATTGGCTTTCTTTGTTCCTGGCGCAGTTTATATACATGGAAATAACATTTCACGAGAACAAAATGGGAAAATATCGATAGCAGGTCCATTGGTGAATATAGTTCTGGCTTTAATATTTTTGGGTTTAACACCTTACATAAATTATAATGCAACCGATGTTTCGGGATTTATAATAAGTAACATAATTTACTTTGGTTTCTTTATAAACAGTTATTTAGCAGCACTTAACCTTATACCGATTAGTATACTCGACGGTGCTAAAGTATTTAGATGGAATCCACTAATATGGGGTATTACATTCCTATTTTCTGTTATTTTAGTATTAAAAGCTCTAAATATCATAAATTTTTAATTTTATGATTTCCTGATAGACAAATGATTTAACATCTAAAATATAACTATAAAACTAATATAACCAAAAACATAATTGTAAATTTCATTTTAATAACGCTTTAAAAGTGATTCAAATGTTTAAAGAAGTACCTGTAAAATATTTTGGATGTACACACCGAGCTATAGCTCCCGAGGACACTATAAAAAATGTAGAATCTAAGCTTAGGACTGCAGGGGTTACTAGAGTCGCTGAAATAACACATCTTGATAGGATTGGAATTCCAGTTTACTCTGCTATAAGACCATCAGCAGCAGAAGGTGCTGTCAGTATATATGCTGGTAAAGGTGCAACTAAACCACAGGCAAA